>Ga0207671_10000428_pt1 | contig 58003 bp, 40 predicted proteins | sample KBSC24metaG_FD_184352 | JGI IMG/M metagenome (GOLD analysis project Ga0207671, IMG submission 184352) | Corn rhizosphere microbial communities from Kellogg Biological Station, Michigan, USA - KBS C2-4 metaG (SPAdes) (version 2) | ecosystem: Host-associated > Plants > Roots > Rhizosphere > Soil... | reverse complement strand
CTGCTTCCACCTGCTTCAGCGCAGCGATCATCTGCGCCTCCGTGTGCTTGCTCCTCGACATGCTCCGCCCTCGCTCCTGAATACGAAAATCGTACTCGGTTGTGTGCGGATCCAGGGGAGCAGGTCAGATCTCCGGGTGACGCGAATACGCGCAAAGTGATGGATTTGGCCGTTGGCCTAATTCAACACTACGCACCAGAGAATCGAGCGGTCGCGACTAAAGTCCGGAACGGATTGGCGAGCGAACTGGATAGTATTCCGACAAAAATGCTTGCGGAGTATTTCTGCAAGCCTCAAGTTGCTCACGATCTGTTTGGAATCGCGAAGGAGTTTGAGGCCGCAGCTTACAACACGCAGTTCGTCTCACCAGCGTTGTTGAGTCCCGGTTGTAGGTCCGTGTTCGGCCTATTCCTAGATTTCTGGAACTTAGACCGAGTGAAGTTCCTGAGCGATCAATCCCCACGGAGTGTAGAGGTGGTTGCGCAGCCCCGGCAAGAGGGCGAAACTCGGGAGCACTCTGCCGATGTGCAACAGCCGAAACTGCCGGGGTTGGGGAGTTGAATCGATTTTCGGTCATTGTGTTTCAATAAAGGGATGGGTGTTCGGAGGCGGGAGACGGCTCGGGGGCGGTGGATTGCTGCTACGCGGAAGGCGCGGGAGTACGCAATGGTGGCGCGGGCGCTGGCGTCTACTTCGCATCCTGTTCTGGCACAGATAGTTCCGGCGCGGTTCTGCAATTTGTCGTGCGCGTATTGCAATGAGTATGACAAGGTTTCGAAGCCTGTCCCGCTGGATGAGATGATCAGGCGGATCGATCACCTGGGGCGGCTGGGGACGGCAATGATCGGGATCTCGGGCGGCGAGCCTCTAACGCACCCGGACCTCGATGACGTGATCCGGCGGATGCGCAAGACGGGCGCGATTGCGGGGATGATCACGAATGGCTACCTGCTGAACGTCGAAAGGATCGAGCGGCTGAACCGGGCGGGGCTCGACCATATGCAGATCTCGATCGACAACCTGGAGCCGGACGAGGTTTCCAAAAAAAGTCTCAAGGTCCTGGACAAGAAGCTGGAGATGCTGGCGGACCATTCCGAGTTCCACGTGAATATCAACTCGGTGGTGGGCGGGGGATTCAAAGATCCGAATGATGCGCTGGTGATTGGGAAGCGGGCGCTGGAGCTGGGGTTCGAGTCGACGATCGGGATTATTCACGATGGGGACGGGCAGCTGAAGCCGCTGGGCGAGGAAGAGTCGAAGATCTACTTTGCGATGCGGGACCGCAAGAAGACGAACTACGCGCAGTTCGATGCGTTCCAGAATGCGATTGCGAAGGGCGAGCCGAATGACTGGCGTTGCCGGGCGGGGTCGCGGTACCTGTATATCTGCGAGGACGGGCTGGTGCACTACTGCAGCCAGCAGCGGGGGTATCCGGGGGTTCCGATTGCGGAGTATACGACGGCGGATGTGAAGCGGGAGTTTTTGACGGCGAAGAGCTGCGCGCCGAATTGCACGATTGGGTGCGTGCACCGGATCAGCCATATCGACCACTGGCGGGCGCCGCAGACGAGTTCTGTTTCGCCGGGCGGTGGGGCGAGCGAGTTGGTGAATATACAGGGAACGTAGGGGACGAGGGAACAAGGGGACGAGAAAGGCGGACGGGGCGATTGCCCCGTTTTTGTTTTGGGGGGAAGAGACATCGGGCGATTCATGCCCGGTTGCAAATGCGAGGGATCCTTCGGGGGCGCAGGAAACCAGAAAGCGGAAAAAAGCAGGTTCTTCACTCCGCTGATGAAAGCCGCTCCGTTCAGGATGACGGCTTTGAAGCAAAGAACAAGTCCGTCAGGAGGATTGGGCGGAGGCCTGGGAGTGCTCGGCGGCTCGGATGACGGGGTTGGCAGCGGGATTGGACTCGCAGAATTTTTGGAGGCCGTTGGCTTCGCGGGCGATGTAGTCGCGGGAGAGGTCGCCGTAGAAATGAGTGGCAATCGCTTTGAGGGGGCCTGAATACTCGATGGAGAGGATGAGGCGGGTATTGTTCTTGACGGCTTCGAGTTGATGGCGGCCGATGATCTTTATGCCGAAGGCGCGCGTGGTCCAGGCGAAGATGCGGCGTTTTTCATCGAGGGATGTTACGCACCAGACGGCGGGACGCAGACGGGGCTGCAAGATGCGGACACGGCTGCCCATGCTGATGGGGCCCACTTCCATGCGCTGGATGCGGGTGACGGAGCTCGTCCACTCTGGCCACCGTTCGACATCGAGAAGGACGGACCAGACACGCGACGGAGGGACGCGAATTTCGACCTCGTAACGGAAATCAGACATGACAGTGGGCTGAGATGGGGGGCGCTATTTGCGCGTTGTTTTTGCTTGCGCTGTTTTGACGGGGGTTGATTTGGTGTCGGCGATGGCCTGGTCGATGAGTTGAAACAGCTTGGTGCGATCGACGACTTCGACGAAGGGAGCGCCCTTGCTGTTGGATGTGGATATCCAGATGGTGGGGGTGTGCTCGATGCCGATGCGCTGGCCGAGTGCGTAGTCAGCCTTGACGGCGGCGGCGAGTTTGCCCTGGGGATCGAGTGCGAAGGGGAGCTGGACGTTGTGGTTCTTTGCGTAGTTCTCAGTGAACTGGCGCAGGATGTCGAGAGAGGTGATGGAGGGCTGGCTGGCAAAGACGGAGTCGCGATAATCGTCGCCCAGCTTCTTGCTTTTGGTGTCGAACCAGCGGGCATTGACGGCGGCCTGGAAGCTCCAAGGATGGAATGGGAGGGGGAAGTCGTGGCGAACCCAGGGGATGTTGTATTTGGCTGCGGCGTCTTTGAGGATGACGTTGGCGTTGGCGCAGTCGGGGCACTCCATGTCTTCGAATTCAATGATGGCTACACGGGCGCCGACGGGGGGTTTGAGCGCGGCGGGGTCGTGTACCGGGGTGGTGGCGGGTGCGTTGAATTGGGCGCGCATACTAGGCGCCGCGGCGAACAGAGCGACGGCAAGACCCATCGTGAGAGCAATGCGGCGAGCAGGGAAGCGAAGGGCGAGGGCAAGATTTCTAGACATATTGGCTTGGACGACTCCCTTGTGCCTATTGTAACGGCGACCAACGAGGAAAGTTGCAGGTTGAAGTGACACGGATGGGGCGTGGCGCATTGGATTTGGTTTGGGTTCGCACGGTGACTCTAGACAGTTCTGGATGGCCAACCGGAACTGTGCAGATTTGATGCCACAGGCTCAAGTGGCCGTTCGTGGTGAAAAGCACTTTAGTACTACAAAAGAAAGGTCACTCGTGACAGCTGTCACGGGAAGCCGACTAATTCCGGCACACGATTTGAGGTGTTCAGAACGCGCCTCATACAGGGTATTCGAGCGCTCGAACATTGGCGACGATCATCGGGCCCCGCGCAGCCGGATGTAGAACGAAACCAACTGGGTTTTTACAGGCCCAGCAAGTTAAACGATCATGGCAGACGCCATTTGACGTGATTGTTCGAAGTCATTCCTGCTGCACCAAGTTTTGAAATATTTTGACATCGCCGCTGATATTCGTCATCAGAGCCGCGCTGAATCGAAGGGAACAGCCGTGGACCTTATCAGATACGTATTGATTGCCGGCATTTTGACTTTCCTCTCCGCTTCCATCAAATCGCAGACCAACTCGTTGAGTAAGCCACTCACTCCAACCCACGACAATTCGCGAGCCAACCCTGGCTTCAGAGAAGGAGCAAGGATCTCGCCGCTGAAAATAATTGAGTCTTCCATGCTTCAGGCGGCGGCGGTCAGACACGTTCAGCGGGTTCCAACCGTTCTAGACGTAACTCCCAGCCCATTCAGTCGCGTTGTGCTTCCGCTTGGAGGAGGAGCGTTTATTCAACCTCAGACTCCGATTCCTACGAGCGGGCTCGTCGTGTTTTTTGACATGTTCGAGGGCGCGAACAGTTCGATTCTCTACGACAAGTCGGTAAATGGATTCAATGGTTCGATCGGTTCTCCTAACCCGGATAGCCCGCCGGTCTGGTCCCGCGAGGGGCTGGTATTCAATGGGGTCAGTAATTGCGCGCGGGGCGAAGACGGGGAGATAGTCTTTGGCAAGGAAACGGTCTCCGCGGCCACGATGATCGTGTTCTATCGAGAAGAGACAAATGAGGCAATTGCACCACTTCTCGAGTTTGTCGCCGACGAACAGGGTGGAACAGGACCGAATGGACAAATGGGCATTGTGGACTTCGGGGGGGCAACGGCGGCGTGGTTCCAACCGACGGGCAGTGAAGATACCTGGTACTGGACTGCCCCAACTGATACAACTCCAGCCGCTCCCGGTTCGTGGCATTCGTTTGGTTTCACTTGGAGGGGCGGGCAGAGCGCGAAGGTTTACTGGGACGGAGCCCTGGTGCCAACCACAGATGATTCTGAAGGGGGGATTCCTGCTTCAGTCAATATGCGAAACAGCGAATTCCATGTTGGCTGTGATTTTCCAGGGGGGAGTTTGGGTCCTCAATACAGCAACAACACAATCAGCGCAGCTTTTGTTTATGACAGGGCATTGTCCGACTCCGAAATGGCAGTCATCTATGCATCGATGAAGACTTATTTGGCTGGCAGATCCATTGCCCTGCCTTAGAAAAGCAATGGATCGAATGGAAATCTAGCCATAGATTCAATCGCGGTCGGGGCGGTGTTTGGCCATCCATTGACGCCATTTGTAGTCGGCTAAGAGGGAGAGAGCAAAGACGATGAGGGCGAGGATGGTGAGGGCAAGCTTCATGAGAACAGGGGTCAGTGGGAACAGGGAACAATTAAGGGCTAAATGGAGATTTGAGATCAGACACTGGAATTCTTGAACGATCGCGCCGGGGAGTCTACGCGGTTTGCTTCTGAGGTGAGGATAGCTTGCGGAGGGTGCGGCGCGCCAGTCTTGCGAGCCAGAAGAAGAGGAGGAGGAAGAGGGCGAAGTCAATGAAGCCTGCGACGAAGAGGACGACCGCGTGGAAGGGGTGGTGCTCGCGGAGGTAGATGCTGCGGTCGCCGGCGATGATGCCGGGGAGGTGGAGGAGGTACCACTGGAGCGCGACTGCGGGGTACTGGGCGGCGCGGGAGATGGAGTGGGTGTCGGCGGGGTAGCCGATGACCCAGTAGTTGATGGCTTCGAGAGGGAGCGATAGTGCGAGAGCGAGCAGCAGTCTTGGATGTGAGGTTGTCACACTAGAACGGACGAGGAAAGGGGGGTGGAGGTTGGCTGGAAAAAGCAGTTGACGGAGAGGACAAGCGGACAAGGGGACGAGGGATTGGGGATTAGGACATAGGGACCTAAGAATAGCGATATAAGGACATTGGGAGTGAGCCGAACTGTGCTCGAATCCCACTCATCGTGCGATGAGGCTTCCGATGAATGGGGCACAGACGAGTGAAAATCAGCGGCCGATCACTATGACTTCGAAGGTGCCGGGGAGCATGGCGGGGCGGGGACGAGGGTTGTCGGCGGTGGCAGCGGGAGGGGGGCCGAAGTCGGCGGTGACGGTGTAGATGCGGTCGGTGGCGGGGTCGTAGGTCATTGTACGGGCGCCCCGTTTGGTGGGCAGGGTCTGGATGGTTTTGTAGTCGGAGGCGGAGGCGTCGATGACGGAGAGGACTCCTTCACCGCAGGATGCGAAGGCCAGCTTGTTTTTGGCGCTGTAGGCTGCGGCATCGGGGCCGTCGCCGATGGCAGGAGTGGCCAGGACTTTGCCGGAGGTTGCGTCGAGGACGGACATCTTCTTGCCGTCGCAGACCGCGAAGAGGCGGTTGCCGGCTGGATCGAGGGCGAGGCCTGAAGGAGATTCGCAGGCGGGCCATGTGGCGGTGATTTTGTGGGAGCGGACGTCGATTTTTACGATTTCGTTCTTATCTTCAATGTTGTTGTAGAGACTTCCCTTCCCGTCAGAGACGGCGAACTCGGGCTTGCCGGGGACGGGGATGGTAGCGATGACTTTGCGTGAATCGGCATCGATGACGGTGATGTCGTTGCTGCGGCCGTTGAAGGCCCAGACGGATTTCGTGGCGGGCTCCCAGATGATGGCGTCGGGGTTGGTGCCGGCGGGGATGGTGGCGGTAACGGAGAACGTGGAGCGATCGAAGACGATGACGGCGTTGCCGCGGCCATCGGAAATGTAGCCGGTCTTGCCGTCGGGATTGAGGGCGACACCGTGGGTTCCGTGTAGGCCGGTGATGGTACCGAGGAGTTTGCCGGAGGTGGAGTCGATGGCGTCTACGTGGTCGCCGCGGGTGATGTAGACGCGATGGGCTGTTGAGTCGATGAGGAGGTAATCCCATCCGCCGGCGTCGGAGAGCTTCCAGTGATCGAGGACTTTGTAGGGGCCTTGTGCGTGAAGTGCGGGAGCGGAGAAGGACCAAAGGAGAGCGGCGAAAAGGAGAGCTGAAGCGAGGCGACGGAGGGCAACGTGTGCGCGCATGGCAAGACCTTTCGTACAGGACAAGAGAGTGTCCTGATCAGCGAGAGGATTGTGTCACGCGGGCATTAAGAAAATCTGAAGGGCTTATCAACGGACCTGATGGAGCCAGTTGGCGAAGAGTTGTTGAGCTGCGGGCTTGCTCATGCCGGTGATGGTGAAGTGGTACTTCTTGCCGGAAAGGGTCTGGACTCCGTTTTCGTCAATTGCGCCGATTTCGTTGAGTGCGATCTGGATGCTGTCGCCGGGGTTCTCGGGGCAATGGAAGTTGAGGCCACCCGTGTTGAGGGTGAGCTGACCGGAGCAGCCGCCGAAGTGCCTTTCGTGACGTGCCGAGTAAACGACCGGGGCGAATGGACCCCGCGCTGAATTGGCTGTGGTGGGAGGTTGGGGCAGCGCGTTCGGAGTTTGAGGGAGTGCTGGTGTGACGTACTGGGGCTGAGAGGGAGTCTGCTGCGGGACGGCTGCCGCAGAGTTCGGCAGACGAGGCGGCGTGAAGACGATGGGGTTTGAGGGACGCGTGATGGGCGTGTCGAGAGTGTACCTGTAGGGCGTGGGCTTCGGCTTCGAGGAGGCCTGACTGATGCCGAGGATGGACTCGCCACGAGCAACGACACTTTTGCCTTGCCTGTAGTAGTGAGGACGATGTGATTCAGCGCGAATGATCAGGGCGATGGGCACCGCGATGAGGAGAAGTACGGCGACGGCGAGGCCGATGATGATCTTGTGAGAGCGAGAAAAGGAAGATGAAGTTTTCACAGCGGCCCTAGAATCTGGTTGAGGTTGATTGTTTCGTTTCCAAGTGGATTGCGCGAGGGCCCGCTTGAACAGTTGACGCCATGAGGCTGGAGCGGCATCGCGAGTGGCGACCGGCTCGTGGGGAAATTGATGATCAGGAAAGCTACTCACGGCAGATTCCTTTCGGGGGGCGGCGGAATCGCTGGTTCGAATCGTATTGCGTCGCGGGCGAAGTTACGGCGATCGCCGGAAGCCTGGTAACGGCAGGAACTCATTATTACGCTCCGGGTGGCCTGGATTTCAACCGAGCTGTGTTCGGATTCGGACGCGATTTGCCTATTCCGGACGGCCGAGGTCAGGTGAAAACAACGCACCGCACCGGAAACCCCTGTTCTCTCAGAGAATTGGATGCTAGTTCAGTGGAACGGGAGATGCTAATAAAGAGAGCAGGTAGTGGTGTGTCTGGAGGGGGATCACAATGGGAGCGTTCGCTCGTGATATGCAATATGCGCTGCGGCAGCTGAAGAAGTCGCCAGGGTTCGCATTCATTGTGGTGGTGATGCTGGCGCTGGGGATCGGCGCCAATACCGCGGTCTTTAGCGTGATGAATGCGGTGCTGATGCAACTGCTGCCGGTTTCGCGGCCGCATGGGCTGTATTACGTGCGGATGGCGAATGGCGAAGGGCAGGCGCCGGGGTCGGGGAATACGGGCGACTCGAACACTTCGTTTTCTGAAGTTACTTTTGAAGCGCTTCGACAACGGACGGATGTGTTTGAGGAACTGATCGGGTATGTTCCGTTGAGCTTTAACGGGAGTGTTGCCGTGAGGCACGGTGAGCTGCCGGAGGAGGCGGAGGGTGAAGAGGTAAGCGGGAACTTCTTTTCGGGGCTGACGGCGCGCATGGGGTTGGGACGCGGGTTCAGCTACGCGGACGAGAAGAACCATGCACAGATTGCGGTGATCAGCTACGAGTTCTGGACAAGAAGTTTTGCGCGGGATCCGAACGCGGTCGGGAAGACGATGTACGTCAAAGGAGTTCCGTTGACGATTGTGGGCGTGACGGCGCGTGGGTTCAAGGGGATTGAACCGGCGGTTTCGGCAGACTTCTGGATTCCACTGCAGAACAGGCCGGAGTTGAATGCTTGGGGGTCGCCTGCGGGGAACGACACGCTGTATGGCTCTCCGAAGTGGTGGTGCCTGCGGATGATGGCGCGGCTGCGGCCGGGAGTGACGCCGATGCAGGCGCAGCAGGCTCTGGCAGGGACCTTTGGCGGTGTTGTGAAGCAGACGGTGGGCACGATTGACGAAAAGCAGTGGAAACCGTTGCTGGATTTTGTTCCGGCAAAGGGCATCGCGGGATACAACGTAGATTTCCGCACGCCGGTTGAGATTCTGATGGGGCTGGTGGGACTGGTTCTGCTGATTGCATGCACGAATGTGGTGATGATGGTGCAGGCACGCAACACGGCACGGGAACATGAGTTCAGTCTGCGGATGGCGATTGGCGCGAGCAGGGCGAGCATCTTCAGGCAGCTGCTGTGCGAAAGCCTGCTGCTGGTGGTGGCGGGTGCGGCGGCGGGATGGCTGTTCGCTTTGTCGGCGACACAAATGCTGACCTCTTGGTCGGGGGTGGAGACAGGGCTAAGTCCGGATCGCACGGTGCTGTTGTTCACAATTGCGATTTCAGGGATGGCTGCACTGGCGTTCGGGCTGTTTCCACTTTGGAGCGCGGCACGGGTACCGGTTGCCGGCGTACTGCGATCGACATCGGGAACGACTACCGCACCGCGGAGCCGGTTGGCTGGAGCACGTGTAACGCTTTCAGCGCAGATTGCGGTTTGCCTGGTGCTGCTGGTGTGTGCGGGATTGCTGCTGCGTACGCTGCGCAATTATGCGAACGAGAACCTGGGTTCGGAGACACATGGGCTGCTGGTGTTTGGAGTTACGCCGCAGGGTGGAACGGATCAGCATGTGTTTTATCGGCAGTTGCTCGATCGAGTCGGGCAGATGCCCAGCGTAGAGAGTGTTTCGATTGCGGAGAATCGGCCGGGATCGGGGTGGTCAGACAACAACGATCTGTATCTGGACGGCGTCCGGCAAGAAGGCGCTATTCTGCGGTCGAACAATGTAGGACCGAGTTTCTTTCGCACGATGGGCGTTCCGATGCTGGCAGGACGCGATATTGGCCAGTCGGACACGGACCAGACCGAGCGAGTTGCAATTGTGAATGAGACGTTTGTGAAGAAGTATCTGGGGCAGACAAATCCCATCGGACACCTGCTTGGAACCGGGAAGCAGCCATTCAGAATTGCCGGCGTGGCGCGAGACAGCAAGTACACGGGTGTGGATGAAAAGCCAATTGCCATGGCGTATTACGCGGCGATGCAATTCAAGTCGATGGGGACGATGCACGTGGAGGTGCGGGTTCGAGGCGACGCGACGGCCATGCTGCCGGCGATCAGGAAGGTGGTGTCGTCGATGTATCCGGATGTACCGCTGGAACAGCCGATGACACAGCAGGCGCAATTCGAGAAATCGTATGAGCAGCAGCGGATGTTTGCAGCGCTGGGCGGATTCTTCGGAGTGCTGGCGGCATTGCTTGTGGCCGCGGGACTGTACGGAGCGCACTCGTTCCGCGTGAGCAGACGGAGCACGGAGATTGGTGTGCGCATGGCGCTGGGGGCAACGCGCGGGCAGGTTCTGACGATGTTCTTGCGCGAGAGCATGGGTGTGCTGCTCTTCGGTCTAGCGGCGGGGATACCGCTGACACTGTTTGCGATTCGTCCGCTGAAGTCGATGCTGTACCAGATGACGCCATTCGACCTGACGAGTTTTGCGATTGCGATTGTGGCGATCAGCGCGGTTTCGGCGGGTGCGGCACTGGTGCCGGCGAGACGGGCGGCGAGCGTGGATCCGATGCGGGCGCTGCGGACGGAGTAACAAAAGCAGTACTAGCTATTAGCTCCTAGCTACCAGCTAAGTTCCCAAGTCTCAAGTGCGAGACCTCCACCCCACGAACGAAGACCTGTTCGCGGGGACCCCGGATCTCCACCCCACGAACGAAGACCTGTTCGCGGGGACCCCGGATCTCCACCCCACGAACGAAGACCTGTTCGCGGGGACCCCGGACCTCCACCCCACGAACGAAGACCTGTTCGCGGGGACCCCGGACCTGGGGTACCCGGCCACCGGCTACTATCTTTTGGCTTTTGTGAAGTCGTGAAAAAAGCGACGCCGCTTGAGGGTGGTGGGCAGTTGCAGCGAGGAGTTGGTTATTGATTGGCGGGGAGTTGCGTGACAGAGGGCAGAAGAATAGTTGCGGTAGTTCCCTTTCCAGGATCGCTGGAGATGGTGATGGTGCCGCCGACCTTCTCGATTGCGGCTTTCACGATGGCGAGGCCGAGGCCGGTTCCGCCGGTGGTGCGAGCGCGGGAGGGGTCGGCGCGGTAGAAGCGCTCGAAGACGTGAGGGAGATCGGCGGGATGGATGCCTTCGCCGTGGTCCTGAATGGTGATTTCGACGGAATCGCTTTGAAGTGCGGCGTGGATTTCGACCCGCGATTGCGGAGGGCTGTGCTGAATGGCGTTGAGGAGGAGGTTGCTGAGGACGAGGGAACAGTCGTCGGGAGCGAGCGGGATGTTGCAGGGATTGGGCGGAAGCTTGTGAATGATGATGCTGACCTGACGGACGGCAGCGGCGGTTTCGAGTTGGGAAACGGTGGTTGAGATGCAGTGGTTCACGTTCCCACATTGCTGCGAGATATGAGGCAGTTCAGTGGATGGATTGGTGGGAGATGATTTGGAGCTTTCGAGACGGGCGAGGGTGAGCATTTTTGCGACGAGGTCTTCGATGCGTTCGGTGTCGGCGAGGGCGCGCTGATTTCCGGCCTGATATTCGTCGGACGTGCGGGGCTTCATGCCGGTGAGTTGCAGGGATGACTTGACTACAGCGACGGCGGTTTTGAGTTCATGTGCGGCATCGGAGATGAAGGTGCGCTGCTGATTGAAGGAGCGCTCGAGACGCTGGAGGACGCTTTCGAGGGCGTGGGTGAGCGGGGCGAGTTCAGAGGTTTCGCGGGCGGATGCGGGAGGGTCAAAGGTCCACGATTCGGCGGAGACCTTGCCGGCGAGGGTTGCGAGTTCGCGCAGAGGGGTGAGGCCGCGGTGCAGTACCCACGCGATAAGCGGGCCGGTGATGAGAACGAGGAGGAGCATGCCGGCGGCGTAGAATTCGACGGCTCCATAGATGGAATGCCAGACGTGTTCGGTAGAGGATCCATAGACGATGGTGACGAAGCGGAGATGGCCGCCGCGAACTTCGCCGGGATCGACAATCCGCGTACCGGCGAGACGGAGAAGACGGTAGCGCTTGTGCGCGATTTGCGAAGCGAAGAAGCCGTTTGAGGGAGGAACCTGAATGTCGGCGCTTCCAAGCCAGTTTGCGGAACGGCCGAGGAGTTGGCCTCGACCGTCCCAGACTTCGTAGACGTCTTCGGGAGGGACGTGGAGATCGGCGAGGTCGAGCATGACGTTGTCGCCAACGTCTTCGGCATCCTGGACGGCGCCGAGCACGGAGTCGGCGCGACCGCGAAGCATGATGTCGAAGGAGCGGAAGTGGGTGTGCCGCTCATATCCCCATGCGAGCAGGATGACGAGGACGGCTGACGCGAGTTCGACCAGGAGCACGGCACCGATGAGTCGGACGGCAATGCTGCTGCGGCGCATCATGAGGAGGGCTCGGGGGAGAGGCGGTAGCCGCGGCCGCGGAGAGTTTCGATGACGGCGTCGGGATTGGGAACGGCTGCGTCGAGTTTGCGGCGCAGGTTGGAGACATGGGCTTCGATGACGTTGGAGTGATGCTCCCAGTTGTAGTCGTAGAGGTGCTCGAGGAGTTCCTGCTTGCTGACGACTTTGCGGGGGTGGTGGAGGAGGTATTCGAGGATGTGGTACTCGGTGGGTGAGAGATCGACGAGGGTGCCTCCGCGATGTACGGTCTGCTCGAGGGAGTTGAGCTCGATGTCGCGGGCCTGTAGGGTTGGGTGGGGGCTGCCCTTGCCACGGCGGATGAGGGCTTTGGCGCGAGCGAGGAGTTCGCCGAGATCGAACGGCTTGGCGAGGTAGTCGTCTGCACCCGCGTTCAGGAGTTGGACGATGGTCTCCTTCCCTTCTTTCGCAGTGAGGATGAGAACAGGGGTGGAGTCTTTTCGATTGCGGATGCGGCGCAGGAGGGCCTGGCCGTCGAGTTTGGGGAGCATGAGGTCAAGGATGACAAGGTCATAGCAGAGATGGCGGGCTGCGTCGTCGCCGGCTTCGCCATCGGGGGCCCAGTCGACGGCAAAACCGGGACCATCGCGGAGGGCGGCGGAGAGATTGTCGGCGAGCCGGACCTCGTCTTCAACGAGCAGAACGCGCATGGTGGCAGTCTCCACACTGAAAGTATGAATGGAACAAGATTAAATGGGGCTGAAGCGGATTGAGCGGCGGGAGGTGGAGATGGCAACACATCCCTCAGGGGCTAAAGCCCGGATAATTCCAGGCGGTTTATGGCACGGCTAAAGCCGTGCCCTTTCAAAAACATCTTCTTGCAAAAAGCAATCGAGGAGTGGGTTGTAGTAAAACGGTTCGCTGAGTGAGAACCGTGTATGGGAGGCGGGCTAAACGATGATTACGCGAAGAGATATTGTAGTGGGGCTGATTGCTGTGGGATGCACGGCGGGCGGGTTTGCCCTTGCTGACGAGTTGCCGTTGCTGGGACCAGCGGTTTTTGAGCGGAACTCGATTACGGCGAAGGCGACGGCTGTGGGAGAGGTGCGGTCGTTCTTCACGATGAAGACGGCTACGCTAGATCAGCTGGAGGTGCATGAGACCACGCTGAATCCGGGGAAGTCGCCGCATCCACCACACAAGCACCCGAATGAGGAGATGCTAGTAATTCGGCAGGGCACGGTGGAGGCGCTGGTGAAAGGCGAATGGAAGCGCGTGGGACCGGGATCCGTGATTTTCAACGCGTCGAATCAGTTGCATGGGCTGAAGAATGTGGGAAGCGAGCCGGCGGTCTATACGGTGATCAACTTCAAGACGGCGAAGACGCCATCGGAATAAGAGGGTGAGGAGAGCGGGGATGAGAGTGGGATCGATGTGGGTGAGGGCTGTTGTTCTGAGTTGCGCTGTGATTTTGCTGGGGCAGGTTGCGGGCGGGGCGCAGGAGAAGGCGGGGGCGCTGGGAGTTTTTGAAGGGCAGACGGATGTGGGGACGGTGACGCCGCCGGGGACGGGGAAGTTTGAGGGCGGTGTGTATACGGTGACGGCAGCAGGCGCGAACATGTGGGCGCGAGAGGATGCGTTCCACTTTGCGTGGAAGAAGATGTCGGGCGATGCGGCGCTGACGGCGGATATTACATTTGGCGATTCGCAGAAGCCCGATCCGCATCGCAAGGCGGTGCTGATCTTTAGGCAGACGCTGGACGCGAATGGAGTGTATGTGGATGCGGCGCAGCATGGGTCGGGACTGATGGGATTGCAATACCGCACAGAGCCGGGTGCGACGACGCAGGACATTGAATTGAATACTGAACAACTGCCGCGGCGGCTGAAGCTGGTGAAGCACGGCGATACGTTCACGATGTATCTGAGCAACCATGGCGAGCCGCTTCATCCGGTAGGCGCGTCGATCAAGCTGCATCTCGAGGAGCCTTTCTATGCGGGAATTGGAGTGTGCTCGCATAACAAGGATGTGGTGGAGACGGCGAAGTTCAGTAATTTGAAACTGGAAACCGGAACGGCGGCTACGGGATCGGAGAAGACGATTGCGTCCAGCACGCTGCAGACGGTTGGGATTGAGGAGAATTTCAGGCGGGCGCTGGTGGTAACGACGGGGCCGGGGCGGATGGAGGCTCCGAACTGGAGCAAGGATGGAAAGACACTGGTCTTCAACCGGGATGGGAAGATCTGGAGGATTCCGGCGGAGGGCGGCGAGGCTGCCGTTGTGAACACGGGAGAGGCGACGAAGTGCACGGGGAGCCACGGACTCTCGCCGGACGGGAAGCTGCTGGCGATCAGCTGCAGCACGCCCGGTAAGGCGGAGACGCGCGTGTATGTTGTGCTGGCTGAAGGCGGAGAACCGAAGCTGGTGACGGAGGGGGCGTGGTCGTATTTTCATGGCTGGTCGCCGGATGGGAAGACGATTGCGTTTACGCGTCCGGATCACAAAGGGGGCGGGAACATCTTTGCCATTCCAGCGGAGGGTGGGACGGAGAAGGCGCTGACATCGGGAAGCGGAATCAGTGACGATCCAGATTATTCGCCGGACGGGAAGTGGATCTACTTCAACTCTGACCGGAGCGGGTCGATGCAGATATGGAGAATGCAGCCGGATGGGAGCGGCGCGGAGCAGGTGACGCGCGATGAGTATGGGAACTGGACGCCGCATCCGTCGCCGGACGGGCAGTCGGTGCTGATCCTGAGTTATCCGAAGGGCGTGAAGGGGCATCCGACGAACACGGATATTTCATTCCGGATCCTGAATGTGGCAGATGGGAAGCTTCGGACGGTGGTCAATGTTGTTGGAGGAGCCGGAAGCGACAACACGCCGAACTGGGCGCCGGATGGGAAGCATTTTGGGTTTGTGAGCTTTGAGTAGAGTCGTCGCCGAGCGAGTGAGGAAGTTCGTCGCGGCTAGCAGGTGGGGTCTGAGGCGGGTTGCGATGGCGGAGCCATTCCTGAAGTCTTGCTGACGTTTTGCGCAGTCCGGGAAGCATATCCTGGGTAAATACCGCTTTTCCCCCGTCACAGGCTGGTGTGCTGGTCCACACGAGCTAAGATTCGGTCATAAACGGAGATTGAGTATATTCCTGCGCGTATTCCCAGTTCCTTCAGGAATCTCGATCGCACCGATCCGCCCGAAGAAAAGCCTGTGACAAGAACAGGGAGCAGTTCAATGCGCACAGTGTACGTCGAAACCGATCGGGAACTCGTAATCGCGAAATAACTTCTTCGATCGATCCAGTAAAAGGGCTTTCGAAGCACTCGAATTACGAGACTTGCCAGCCGAGGTTGGTTCGATGCGGCCGGAGCCTTGCGCGGGTCTGCGCCCCTTTCCAGACTCGTCCGGTGCAGTAAGATTGGGTCGGAAGGCAAGGCCGGGGCGGCTGGACACTCTCGAATTGTCACAGACGAGGACTGTTGGTTCCGACCTCGATATTCAGAAACACATCCCAAGGCGGAAGCCCGACTTGAGTTGGGCCGGAGGTCATGAGGAACATGCGCGTTGGGCTTTTTACACGCGAGTACCCGCCGCTGGTGTATGGAGGAGCGGGGGTCCATGTCGATTACCTGAGCCGGGAGCTGGCACGGGAGATCGAGGTGGAGGTGCACTGTTGGGGACCGCAGCAGAGCGATGCCGGAAATCTGCAGGTGCGCGGATCGGAACCCTGGGGGGAGATTTCGAACGGAACTGAAGGCAAGTTCAAGGGCGCGCTGGAAGCGTTCAGCCTGAACCTGACGCAAGTGAAGGCTCTGCAAGGGATCCACATTGCCCATACGCATACGTGGTATGTGTCGATGGCCGGGTATCTGGCGAAAAAACTATACGGCATTCCGTTTGTGCTGACGACGCACTCGCTGGAGCCGCTGCGGGCGTGGAAGGCGGAGCAGCTGGGCAGCGGATACGCGATGAGCTCGTGGATGGAGCGGACGGCGATTCTGGATGCGGATGCGGTGATCGCGGTGTCCCAGGGGACGAAGGAGGACATTCAACGGGCGTATCCGGAAGTTGATCCAAGCAGGATTCACGTCATCTACAACGGGATCGATCTAAAGGAATATCAGAAGACGGACGATACGAGGGCTCTGACGGACTATGGAGTTGACCCGTCGATTCCGTATGTGCTGTTTGTCGGGAGGATTACGCGGCAGAAGGGCGTGACACACCTGGTAGATGCAATCCGCTACTTGCCGAAGGATACGCAAATCGTGCTATGCGCGGGTGCGCCGGATACTCCGGAGATTGCGACGGAGCTGCGGGAAAAAGTGGAGGCGGCACGGAAGGATCATCCGCGGATTGTGTGGATCGAGAAGATGGTGACCAAGCAGGAGACGATCCAGCTCTACAGCAATTGCAGGGTGTTCTGCTGTCCGTCGGTGTATGAGCCGTTCGGGATTATTAATCTGGAGGCGATGGCGTGCCGGGCTCCGGTGGTGGCTAGCGCAACAGGCGGCATCAAAGAGGTTGTTGTCGAGGACAAGACTGGGTACCTGGTGCCGTTTGAGCAGGATCCGGTGACCAGTTTTCCGCGGGAGCCGGAGAAGTTTGCGAAGGACCTGGCGGCGAAGATTAATGTGCTGCTGCGGGATGCTGAGAAGTGCCGGTGGTTTGGAGATGCGGGGCGCAAACGCGTTGAGGATATTTTCAGCTGGACGGCGATCGCGCATCAGACGGTCGACTTGTACAAGCGGTTGATTGAAGAGAAGAAAGCCCAAAAATGAGCGCGGGCAGACCGAGGCAATGCTCGCTTTAACATGGCATCCTTTTAACAATGCGGATGCAGACTGTATTTGGAATTTGATATGGCGATGAAGAAGCTATCGGACGGACGCAAGCGCGTCATTATTGAAGGCGTTACTCCGCAGGTGGATTGCGGACGGTTCCCCGCGAAGAGAACGGTTGGCGACCAGGTTCGTGTGGAGGCTGACGTTTTTACGGACGGCCATGATGCGATTGCGGCTTCGCTGCTGGCGCGGCGCGAGGGATCGAAGGAGTGGACCGAGATTCCGATGAAGGCGCTGGTGAACGATCGCTGGGAGGCGGCGTTCCGGGTTGGGGAGCTGGGACGGTACGGGTTCAAAGTGCAGGGATGGGTGGATCACTTTGAGACGTGGCGGCGGGACCTGTTGAAGAGGATCAAGGCGGAGAGCGATACGAGCCTTGATTATCTGATTGGGGCGGAGCTGGTGGTGGAGACTGCGGGAAGAGCTTCGGGTGGAGACGCGCTCTGGCTGAATGAAAGGGCGGCGGTATTGCGGACGGGGAAAGAGCCGAGCCAGCTGAGATTGCATGCGACGGATCCGATGTTGCATGAGCTGATGTTGCGGTATCCCGACAAAAGGTTTGCGACGGAGAGCGCGGAGTTGCCGATTGTTGTGGATCCGGTAAGGGCGCGGTTCAGTTCGTGGTATGAATTCTTTCCGCGGTCGACGGCGGAGAAGGCGGGAGCGCACGGAACGTTTGCGGATGCGGAGAGGCGCCTGCCCTATGTAGCGGAGATGGGTTTCAACGTGGTGTACATGCCGCCGATTCATCCGATCGGAAGGAAGTTCAGGAAGGGCAAGAACAACAATCCCGAGTCGCAGGAAGGCGATCATGGGAGCCCGTGGGCGATTGGCGCCAACGAAGGCGGGCATAAGGGGATCCTGGGTGAACTGGGAACCGTCGACGATTTCAAGCGGTTCATCGGGAAGGCTGATGATCTCGGATTGCAAGTGGCGATGGATATCGCATTCCAGGCGGCTCCGGATCATCCGTATGTAAAGGAACATGAGGCGTGGTTCAAAAAGCGGCCGGACGGAACAATTCAGTACGCGGAGAATCCGCCGAAGAAGTACCAGGACATTTATCCCTTCGATTTCGAGAGCGAAGACTGGGAGGGGATGTGGAAGGAGCTGAAGAGCGTCTTCGATTACTGGATCGGCGCGGGAGTAACGATCTTTCGCGTGGATAATCCGCACACCAAGGCGTTTCCGTTCTGGGAGTGGGCGATCACGGAGATTAAGCGCGAGAACCCGGAGGTGCTGTTTCTGGCCGAAGCTTTTACGCGGCCGAAGATCATGTACCGGCTGGCGAAGCTTGGGTTCAGCCAGTCGTACACGTACTTTCCGTGGCGGAATGCAAAGTGGGAGCTGACGCAGTATCTGACGGAGTTGACGCAGACACCGGTGCGGGAGTTCTTCAGGCCGAATCAGTGGCCGAATACACCTGACATTCTGACGGAATTTTTGCAGATGGGCGGACGGCCGGCATTTGTAATCCGGCTGCTGCTGGCGTCAACGCTGGGGGCGAACTACGGAATCTACGGGCCGGCGTTTGAGCTGCAGGAGCATTTGCCGGTGCGGCATGGGAGCGAAGAGTATCTGAACTCGGAGAAGTACGAGGTCAGGCATTGGGATCTCGATCGGCCGGACAGTTTGCGGGATTTGATCGCGCGGGTGAACGGGATTCGGAACGAGAATGCGGCGCTGCAGAATGACTGGTCGCTACGGTTCCATAGCGTGGATAACGATCAGTTGATTTGCTACAGCAAAGAGTCGGATGACCGGTCGAATCTGTTGATCACGGTGGTGAATCTCGATCCGCATTACACGCAGACAGGGTTTGTGACCCTTCCGCTGGATGAGCTGGAGATTCCGCACGACCGGTCATATGAGGCGGAGGATCTGCTGACGGGTGACCGCTACTTGTGGCAGGGGCAACGAAATTATGTGGAGCTGAATCCGGCGACTATGTCGGGACATATTCTGAAGATTCACCGGCGGATGCGGGTGGAGACGGACTTCGAGTACTTTCTGTAAGAGATCGGCTACTCGCCTTACCCCCAGGGGGCAAAGCCCTTGGGCATCGATTGAATCACAAAAGCAGCAAGTTAGCGGCAACAATTCTTTCGCAGACTCGAAGCGGAATTCAGCAGGATGCTGCTGAAGCCGCATCCAAACAGTTTGGAGCCCTTTGAGTGAAGAAGATTGCAAGCGCAACTGATCCGCTCTGGTACAAGGACGCGGTCATTTACGAGATCCACGTGCGTGCGTTCGCCGATTCCAACAACGATGGTATCGGGGACTTTCAGGGACTGCTTTCGAAGCTGGATTACCTGCAGGATCTCGGTGTCACGTGCCTGTGGCTTCTGCCATTCTTCCCTTCCCCGCTTCGCGACGATGGATACGATATTGCGAATTATGTGGATGTGAACCCGTCATACGGGACTTTGAGTGACTTCAAAGAGTTTCTGGATGCGGCGCACCAGAGGAATATGCAAGTGATGATCGAGCTGGTGATCAATCACACGAGCGATCAACATCCCTGGTTCAAGGCAGCGAGGCTGGCGCCGCCGGGATCGCCGCAACGCGAGATGTACGTGTGGTCGGACACCGACCAAGTTTTCAAAGATGCGCGCATCATCTTCACGGATACGGAGAAGTCGAACTGGACGTGGGACGAAATCGCGAAGGCCTACTACTGGCACCGGTTCTTTTCGCATCAGCCGGATCTGAACTGGGAGAGCCCGCTGGTGATGGAAGAGGTGCTGAAGGCGATGCGCTTCTGGCTGGATATGGGAGCGGATGGGATTCGACTGGATGCGATTCCTTACCTAGTGGAGCGGGACGGCACGAGTTGCGAGAACCTGCCGGAGACCCACGCGATCATCAAACAGCTACGCGCGGAAATTGATAAAGGCTATGCGAATCGGCTGATCCTGGCGGAGGCAAACCAGTGGCCGGCGGATGTGCGGCCGTATTTCGGTGATGGTGATGAGTGCCACATGGCATTTCATTTTCCGCTGATGCCGCGCATCTACATGGCACTGCGGCAGGAGGACCGGCTGCCAATCACGGACATCATGGCGCAAACGCCGCCGATTCCGGACAACTGCCAGTGGGGACTGTTCCTGCGGAATCACGACGAGCTGACCCTGGAGATGGTGACGGCGGACGAGCGCGACTATATGTATTTTGCGTACTCGGCCGATCCGCGGATGAGGATCAATGTCGGGATTCGGCGGCGGCTGGCGCCGCTAGTGGATAACAACCGGCGAAGGATTGAGCTGCTGAATTCGCTGTTGCTGAGTTTTCCGGGGACGCCCATTCTTTACTACGGCGATGAGATCGGGATGGGGGATAACATCTATCTCGGCGACCGGAACGGCGTGCGGACGCCGATGCAGTGGACTTCGGACCGCAATGCGGGTTTCTCGCGATGCGATCCGGCGCGGCTGTACTTCCCGGTGATCATGGACCCGATCTACGGGTACCAAGTAGTGAACGTGGAAGCGCAGCAGTCGGATCAGTCAAGCCTGCTGCAGTGGACGCGAAACATGATCGCGCTGCGGAAGCTGTTCCAGGTGTTCGGGCGCGGGAGCTTGAGTTTTCTGAATCCGACGAATCGGAAGATTCTGGCGTATCTGCGCGATCTGGAGTTGGAGGATGGCACGCACCAGACGGTGCTGTGTGTTGCGAATCTGAGCCGGTTTGCACAGCCGGTGTCATTGGATTTGTCGGCGTATGCCGGGATGGAACCGGTGGAAATGCTGGGATATGTGCCGTTCCCGACGATTGGGGAAACGATGTATCACCTGACTCTTTCTCCCTATTCGTTCCTCTGGCTGGAACTGCAGGCGGCAAGCGCGGAACCGAGGTCCATTGTTGAACCGCAAGTGAGTCCGATTGAGGACACACACGGGGCAGAGGTTCAGGTTGTTGATCTCGTGACATCGGGGTGGTCTGGTCTGCTGGCGGCGAACGGTTTGGCGCAAATTGAAGCGGCACTGCCGGCGTGGCTTACGCGGCAGCGCTGGTTTGGCGCGAAGAGCAGGAAGATCCAAGCGGTTCGCGTGCTGAGCTGGGGGAATCTGTCGCATAACGGGACGAAAGGAAGCAGGCTCGAATCGCACTTGATTCCGCCAGCGGTGTTTGTTGTAAAAATCAGCTACTTTGAAGGCGAGACGGATGTTTACCAGATTCCGCTGGCGATCAGCATGGGGAGCCAGGCGGATGAGGTGACGACGAGCCGGCCGGATAGCGTGCTGACTTCGCTGGCGTCGGCATCGGGCATTGCGATTTTGCACGACGCGACGGCGCGCGAGGATTTCAGGCAGCTTGAACTGGAACTGATTGAACAGAGCGAGTCGGTACCGTTGAACCAAATAGTGGCTTCGGAGCCGGCGCAGGCGGTGCAAATTGCTGCGGAGCAGATCGCTTCCTCAAACGGGCTGCCTGAAGGACTGGCAAAGAAGGCACAAGGGGCTGATGCGAGTAAGGTGACGCCGCCGGCACCATTGCCGCTGGATGTACAGCCGGGAGAGGCTGCTGCACCAGCGAGTTCGGAGGCGGGCACTGCTTCGGTGACCGCGCAGGCAACGCAGCCGCGCGAATCTCCTGCGGCGGATGCGGCGCGGACAGCGGGCGGAGTGCTCGCGGCACGAGCCTCGACGGCGCTTCGGGAGATGAAGCTGAAGCGGAGCCTGGAGTCGCGGGTGGGTTCGGCGGAGCAGTCGAACACATCGATCATTTATGGCGACAGGCTGATTCTGAAGTTGTTCAGGCGGCTGCAGGCGGGCGAAAACCCCGATGTCGAGATTGGGAGATTTCTGACCGAAGTTGCGCATTTCAAGCGGATCGCACCATTCCTGGGTGAGATGTCGATGACGTCGAGCACGGGCGAGAAGACGACGGTTGCGATGCTGCAGGGGCTCGTGGCGAATGAGGGAGACGGCTGGGCGTGGTTTTTGAGTGAGTTGAGCGGGTTCTATGGAAAAGTTGGGAATGAGGAATCGGTTCCAGAGATTGCGGCGCCGACTTTTGCGGAGGCGAAGAAAGCGACTGAGGAGTTCAGAAAACTTGCGGGAAACGCGATGGAGGGCGCTGCCCTGCTGGGACGGCGTACCGCGGAGATACACCTAGCCTTGGGCAGTTCGAACAATGAACCCGCATTTGCTCCGGAGCGAGCAACGAAGGAAGACCTCGAGACGGACTCGCGGCAAGTTGAGATGCAGATTAGATCGGCACTGGATGCGCTGAAAAACAAGTTCGCGACGCTGGACGATGCGACGTCCGATTCGGCTGCGATCCTGTTGTCGCAGCGGATGAAGCTGATGGAACGCAGCCGGGGGATTACGAAGATAGAAGCGGCGGGAGAGCGGATCAGGATTCACGGAGATTATCACCTCGGCCAGACACTTCGAGTGAAGGCTGAGGCGGGTAATGGAGACTCCCCGGGAGGAGATTTTGTGCTGCTCGATTTTGAAGGCGAGCCAGCGCGCACCCTCACAGAGAGACGCAGGAAGCAATCGCCCTTGAAGGATGTGGCGGGAATGCTGCGGTCGTTCTCGTACGCGGCGTTTGCGGGATTCAAGAAGCATGTCGAGGAACATCCGGGTGCAGCGGTCGAGAGCATGGACGGGTGGGTTAGGGCATGGCAGAATGCAGCAGCAGGGGAGTTTCTGAGGGCATACCGTGAGACAATTGCGACGAAGCCAGAGTTGCTGCCAGCTGCCGAGAATACGCAGAAGCTTCTGGATGCTTATATCTTAGAGAAGGCTTTGTACGAGCTTTTATACGAATTGAACAACCGGCCCGCGTGGCTGCACATCCCAATTGCAGGTATCCTAACTTTGTGAGGGTCGTTGTGAGGGCCTGCAAGTGACAGCCGTAGATGACGGTTGGCCGAAGTTTTCACCCGCTTTGGTGTCTCCCTGGATTCGCTCATGGCAACTGCGAACACAGTTTCGAATGATCAGGTGACCGCGACAGCAGTGCGCGCGGACCTGCTGATCTTTATTGCGCCGATGTCTCCGGAGCAGTTGGAGAGAATCCTTGAGAATCTCGCTGCCGAGTTCAGCGGTGAGGAATTGCTGGTTGCGACGGCGAACGATCCTACGGGCACGGCACATCCAGAGATTCGGATTCACCCCGTGCAGGCGACGAATGCGGTTTGGCCTATAGCCGCGGTGGACTTTGCGAATGCGGTGCACACGGCGAAGGAGAATGAGGCGAAGGCTGTCCTGTTGTTGGGACCGGGGGCGGATTCGTTGAGTCCTGCGGCGCTTCGGGGCCTGGTGGAAAGCGTGACGGAGTCGAAGTCGGACCTGGCGGTTCCGCATTATTCGCTGCCTGTGAATGCCGGGCTGGTGAACTCGGCGATTATCTATCCATTGACGCGCGCATTGTTTTCATCGCGAGTACGGTTCCCGCTTTCGATTGATATGGCTCTGTCGACGAGGATGGCGGAGCGGCTGGGAACAACTGCGCAGAAGGCTGTGAACCAGAACCAGCCCGATGCGATTGTGTGGCCGGTGAGCGAAGCAATGATGGCGGGATTGAGCATCGATGAAGTCGATGTGGGAGCACGCGATCTGCCTCAACCGGCGGAGCCGAATATCAATGCGATTCTGTCGCTGGTGACTGGATCGCTGTTTGCGGATATCGAGGCGAAAGCGGCGTTCTGGCAGAGACCCAGGAGGCTTTTGCCGGAGCATCGGTCATTTTCTCCGATGACTGCAGTGGATGGCTCTGTCGATATTGCGCCGATGGTGGAGGCGTTCCGGCTGGCGTTTACGAATTTGCAGGAGATATGGGGATTGGTGCTGGCGCCGAATTCCCTGCTGGGACTGAAGAGATTGTCGGTTGTGGAGCCGGCGGCGTTTCGGATGCCAGAGACGTTATGGGCCAGGATTGTCTTCGATTTCCTGGTGGCTTACCGATTGAGGACTATAAATCGCGGGCACCTGATGGGAGCGCTGATTCCGTTGTACCTGGCGTGGGTTGCGGGGCACCTGAACGTGGTGGGATCCGGGACGGATGCGGAGATTCACGTGGAGGCGGTGGCTGCGGCTTTCGAGTCAGAGAAGCAGTACATTGTGTCGCGTTGGCGCTGGCCGGACCGGTTCAATTCGTGAGTAGGCGGGCCCTTGAGCGTTCAGCTTTTATTTTTGCGGGGACGCGGGTGAAGTTGCCGAAGGAGAGAGTGTGATGGAGAGATTGATTGGAATGATGCTGCAGACGGTGCAGAACTACAATCCGCCACCTTCGATTACCAACAATAGCGTGCCGCTGTGGACGCATATTTCTGATGCGCTGCAGCAATCTGTGTACCGCGTGTTGTCGCTGTTCATTGCGGTTCTGCCGGGCATTCTGGCGGTGTTTGTTGCGCTGACACTGTTCACGCTGATCGGGATGGGACTTTCATCGCTGCTGCGTCGAGGGCTGACGCTCGTGAAGTTCGATGAGAGGCTGAATCGAGGGAATCCGGAGTGGACGCCGTCGAGTTCGCCGACGCTATTGATTGCGCGAGGAGCGTTCTGGGCGTGTGTGCTGCTGGGACTGGTGATTGGTGTTTCGGCGTTTGATGCCTCGTATTCGACGGGAACGCCGTTGCCGATTTCGATCCTTCCTTACCTGACTCACCTGGTTGGCGCCGTCCTGGTGATGATTGCGGGAACAGTGATTGCGCGGTTCCTTGCGCGGTCTGTGTTGATTGGGGCCGTGAATGCGCAATTGCAGTATGCGCGATTTCTCTCGCTTGGAGTGAAGTGGCTGGTGCTGGTGCTTACGGCAGCGATGGTGCTGGATCACCTGGAAGTTGGCGGGAAGATTGTTGAGCTGGCGTTTGGGATTTTGTTTGGCGGGATTGTTCTGACGCTGGCGTTGGCGGTGGGCCTGGGTTCACGCGACCTGGTGAGCAGGTCGCTGGAGGGACGCGCGGAGCTCAAGCCGGAGCGAGTTCCTCCGCCAGAGGTGGTGCCGAAGCCGGTGGAGCCGATCCGGCACGAGACGATACGGCATTTTTGAAGGCAGCTAAAAGCTATTAGCCAATAGCCTTTAGCTTGTTGCTCGACATGCGATCTTGGTCGATCGCGCGGAGACTAGTCGGGGTCGGGGAGTAAGAGGATGGCGACGGACTCGGGTGGGAGTGTGATTGACCGCTCCTGAGGCGAGACGCCGGGGCGCGAGGCGAGCAGCAGGTTCATCGGGGGATAGCCGGGCGCGGTTCGTTCTTCATTTGAAAAGTTGCAAGCGACGAAGATGGAACCGCGGCGCATGCAGAGCCACCTCTCTTCTTCGTTAAAGCTGGCGGAGGTGTTGCCCGGTTCGCCGTTATTGAGCGAAGGCGTGGAGCGGCGCAGACGAATGAGATCACGGTACCAGGCGAGCATCTCGGCGTGCGCGGATTGCGAGAGTTCATTCCAGTTCAGCTTGGAGCGCTCGAATGTTTCGCGCTTTTCCGGATCAGGAATTCTGGCGGGATCCCAGCCGAAGGAGGCGAACTCACGCTTTCTGCCCTCGGAGACGAGGCGGGCGAGTTCCTTGTCCTCGTGATCAGCGAAGTATTGAAACGGAGTAGATGCGGCCCATTCTTCGCCTTGGAAAAGCAGCGGGGTGAAAGGGGCGAGTAGCACGATGGCGGCAGCGATTTTGGCGCGGTTGACGCCGACGGTTTCGCAGAGACGATCGCCGATGGCGCGGTTGCCGACCTGATCGTGATTCTGAATAAAGCCGATGAAGCGGTGCTGGGAGAGATTGCCCACCGGGCGGCCATGGTGACGATTGCGGTACTGCGAGTACATGCCGTCGTAGACGAAGGTCTCTTTGAGAGACTTGGCGAGGTACTCGAGTGAGCTGAAATCGTTGTAGTAGCCGCCGAGGTCTTCTTTGACGAGCACAGTGAAGAGGGCGTGATGGAAGTCGTCGTTCCATTGCGCGTCCATGCCGAGACCACCGCCGAAGCGGGGCATGACGAATTGCGGGTCGTTGAGATCGCTTTCGACGATGAGGACCTTGCAGCGGGCGATCGTGGCGGCGAGGGTTTCGGTTTCAGCGGAGAGTTGCTCGAGAAGGTGGACGGCGGAGCGGTCGACGAAGGCGTGGACGGCGTCGATCCGAAGGCCGTCGATATGGAAGTCGCGCATCCACATAAGGGCGTTGTCGCAGAAGAAGCGACGAACCTGATGCGAGCCGGCCTCTTCGAGATTGACGGCCCCGCCCCAGGGGGTTTTGTGGGCCTCTGTGAGATACGGGCCGAATTTGCCGGTGTAGTTGCCGACCGGACCGAAGTGGTTGTAGACGACATCGAGCAGGACGGCAAGTCCGCGCTGATGTGCGGCGTCGACGAAGCGCTTCAATGCGTCGGGGCCGCCGTAGGGCTGATGCACAGCGAAGAGAGCGACACCGTCGTAGCCCCAGCCGTGATTACCGGAGAATGAGTTGACAGGCATGAGCTCGACGTGGGTGATGCCGAGCGAGACGAGGTGATCGAGGCGCGCGATGGCGGAGTCGAGAGTGCCTTCAGGGGTGAAGGTGCCGATGTGGAGCTCGTAGATGATGGCGCTGGCGAGAGGAGCCGGTTGGAAGCTTTTGTCGTTCCATTGATAGGCGGATTGGTCGTAGACACGCGAGAGGCCATGGACTCCGTTGGGCTGCTCTTGCGAGCGGGGATCGGGATATGGCTTTGGGTCATCGCCGATGAGGTAGCCGTAATCGGTGCCGGGGCCGGCGGGATCGACCTTGACGCGCCACAAGCCCTGACTGTCAGGACCATTCATGGGAATGGCATTGCCGTTGATCTGTACGGACAGGGATTTCGCGAGCGGCGCCCAAACTTCAAAGCGGTGCATTGAATCAAGCCTCTTCTAATTGGAGAAGTGCGACTGGGAATCGCTGCAGTATTGTCTGCATCGGGACGGAACCGCCGTTCAGCAGATCATGTGTGAGCAGATTCTTCCAGCGTCCGTTGGGAAGATGAACGGAGGTGCCGGACCAGTTGTTTGCGAGTTTCGAATTCCAGCGCGGAACGATGGCAGCGATTCGACCTGCTCGAAGAAATCCCACGACGTGATCTGCTCGTCGTCCGTTGACCATGAGCGGAGTATAGTCGGCGGCGGGTCCGAAGAATTCGGGGTGATCGCGGCGAAGGTTTAAAGCGCGATGAAGAACCCACAGCTTGGGGATGCCCGAGTCCATGCCGCTGAGGATTTGATCGAGAGGGATGCCGGATTCGATTTCAGAGAGCATAGAAGTTCTGGCGTCGTAGTCGACGGGACGGCGATTGTCAGGGTCGACGAGATGGAGAGCCCAGAGTTCGCTGCCCTGGTAGGTGTCGGGGACGCCGGGGGCGATGCAGTTGAGGAGGGTTTGCGCGAGGCTGTTGACGCGGCCGGGAGTGAGGATGAGGCGGACGAACTCTTCGATGGCAGAGATGAATTCAGGAGCTTGGTAGAGCCGATCGATGAAGGAGTGCAGGGCGTCTTCGAATTCCTTATTCTGCTGGGTCCAGGTGGTGTGCTGCTTGGCTTCGCGGACGGCTTTTTCCATGTAGGCGTGGAGACGATCGGGCTCGATGGGCCAGGCGCCGATGAGGGTCTGGTAGAGGAAATATTCGGTGTTGCGATCTGGGAAGCTGTTGGTCTTCAGTGAAGCATTTTGACGCACCCAGCGGCGGAGAAAACGCCGCCAGTCACCGGGGATTTCAGTGATGACGGCGAGACGCGCGCGAACGTCGTCGGAGCGCTTTGTGTCGTGCGTGGAGAGGGTGGTCATGGTGGACGGGCGGGACGCCTGCATGATTCGGCAGTAGTCGTGGAACTGCGATCTGGATAGACCATTATGGCCCGGAGCGCCACCGACTTCGTTGAGACCAATCATGCGGTTGTAGCAGTAGAAGGCGGTGTCTTCTACACCCTTAGCCATCACGGGCGAAGTGAACTGCTGGAAGCGTTGAACGAACTCGGTTTCAAGCGGACCGCGGGTGCGAAGGAGCAGGACTTCGCCGATGAAGTCGAAGAGGCCGGAGTCGATATCGGTACGACGCTCGTTGGCGCATTTGACGGCCTCGAAAACTTCGCGGCGATCTTCGTCGGTGATTTCATCGCGGTCGGGAACGACGTAGGTTCTGTATACGCGGAAGCATGCGGATGTCTCACGGATGGCGCGGCGGATTTCGGCGCGCGTGTAGTCGCGGCGGTCGCGGTTGTTCTCGCAGATGCGGAGGAAGAGGTCGGCGAGGCGATTTACATCGCTGCCGAGGGCTTCCTGCTCGACGGTGAGTTTCTTGTCGTGAGCGATGGTGTTGAAGTCGGTCGGTTCCTGGGTGAAGTCACGGTAAATGTCCGTGAGTTCGCTGAGGCCATCGGGATGCATGAAGAGACCGTTACAGACGTTGAGGAAGTCGTAGCCGCTGGTGCCTTCGATGGGCCAGCTGGGGCGAAGGAATTCGCCGGGCTCAAGGATTTTTTCGCCGATGATCCACGCCTCCGGAGCGTGTTCGCGGAGGCGGGCAAAGTATTGGAGCGGATCGCGCAGGCCATCGGGATGATCGACACGTACGCCGTCGAGTATGCCTTTGTTCAGCCACTCGAGGATGCGGCGGTGGGTTGAGTTGAAGACGTGGGGGCGCTCGATGCGAACGCCGACAAGGGTGTTGATGTCGAAGAAGCGACGGTAGCCGAGTTCCTGATCGGCAGTGCGCCAGTAGGCGAGACGATAGTGCTGCTGGTTGAGAAGGTCGTCGAGGGCGTCGTGGTCGGCGTTCAGTTTGCCGACGACCTGATCGATGGCGGCGGAGGCTTTGGGGTGTTCTTCGCAGAAGCGGTGGAGGAGACCGAAGATGACTTCTTTGTCGCGATGGCGGATCTGCATGCCTTCAACGTCGGTGCCGTCGGGGAGAGGAAGACGAGAGAGGCTGTCTGCGAAGAAGCCCAATGTGGGGCTATTCACGGCTTTGCCTGCGCGCTCGAGAATGACAGGCAGGGAGCGAGGAGCGAGCGGATAAATGTTGTCCATGTAGCGAACGCGGATGAATTCGTTGTCGCGCTCGATCTGGATCTGGCCGGCAGCGAGGATTTTGCCGTACTGATCGCCGAGGACGGGAATGAGGACTTTGTTCTGAAGGCGGACTTCAGACGAGTGCCAGTCGATGTCGAACCACGTGGCAAAGCGGCTTGAGGGGCCGTTCTCGAGGACGTCCCACCAGTATTTGTTCTGCGGGCCGATGGCCATGTGGTTGGGAACGATGTCGAGAACCTGACCGAGGCCGAGTTCAGAGAGGCGCGCACAGAAACGCTGATGAGCTTCTTCGCCGCCGAGTTCTGTGTTGATGGACTGATGATCGACGACGTCATAGCCGTGCATGCTGCCCGGAGCTGCCTGCAAATAGGGAGAGCAATACACGTGCGAGACGCCGAGAGATTTGAGATATGGAGCGATCCTGATGGCGTCGTCGAATGTGAAGCCAGCGTGCAATTGCAGACGATAAGTGGAGTGTGGAACTCGGGGCATGCTTTCCTGTTTTAACTGTGTTTGGTTAGGGGAATGGGGACGCACGGGGGCGTAAGTCATTTGGATGCAGACAGGAGGGTGGAAGATGTTTCCCGCTTGGCAGCGGAGACGGAAGTGCTTTAGATAAGCAGTGCGGCCGCGATAGCAAAGAGAAGTGAGATGGGCATGATGAGCATGCCGATGCGGAAGAACGGCCAGCCGCTGACGTGGAGGCCTTCGCGACGGATGGCAATCAGCCAGAGGATGGTGGCGAGCGAGCCGGTGATGGAGAGGTTGGGACCGAGGTCGATGGCGATGAGGACGATTTTCGCGAAGAGAGGGTGGAAGGGAATGGTGCGGAGTGTGGATCCGGTGATGAGGCCGAGGGGGAGATTGTTGAAGATGTTTGTGCCGATGCCGACTGCGGCGCCGACGGTGAATGCGGCTTGCGCGCGCGGAAATTGCATCATGCGGTCGAGAGAGGCGCGGAGTATCTGGGTTGCGCCAGCGGTATTGACGGCTTCGACGATGACGAAGAGAGCGGCGACGAGTGGAAGTACACTCCAACTTACTTCGCGCATGAGCTTGATTGGATTGGAACGGCTTTGAATAGTCGCGATGATGGCGACGGTGATGGCGGCGAGGCAAGTGGGGAGGCCGAGGTCGAGCTTGAGCGCTGAAGCGACGATGAGGACGGCGGCGGTGAAGATGATTCCGACAAGAGATGTGCGGCCGACAGGCGTGAGATGAACGTGGACAATTGAGCTATTGCACGAGGTTTCTAGATCGGAGCGGGAGAGCCAGCGGAGAAGGATGTACGTGATGAGGATGGATGCGATGGAGGGAAGCGTGAACATGGCGAGCCAGCGCGCGAGGTGCGGCATGTTGGAGTGGAAGACGACGAGGTTCGCGGGATTTGAAATAGGCAGCACGAAGCTTGCGGCATTTGCGATGAATGCGCAGGCGAACAAGTACGGCATGGGACGCGCATTTGCACGTTTGACCATAGTGAGAACGGCGGGAGTGAGCACGACGGCGGTGGCGTCGTTGGACATGAAGATGGTGACGACGGTTCCGACCAGGTAGATGAGCGTGAAGAGGCGTCGGGAGGAGCCGTTGGCGTGGGTGACGGCGATGTTGGCGAGCCAGTCGAAGACGCTGTGATCGCGGGCGAGTTCAGAGAGGAGCATCATGCCGGTGAGGAAGAGATAAACGTCGAGGCCTTCGGCGATAGCTTTGCCGGCGAGGGGGAACGGAATGAGACGGAGGGCGCAGAGGAGAATGGCGCCGGCGCTAACCCAGACGAATTCGGGTGATCGGAAGGGACGCAGGAGCATGAGCAGAATGCTCAGTGCGGCGATGGTCCAGATTAGGGTGTGGGAGAGCAGAGTTTGTTGCTCCTGTGGGATGGGGCAGCGATGAGCGACTCTGCGCGGGTCAGCGAGAGAATCGGTTGCGCCTGATCGCAGTGTAATTGTTTGATGCCCGTGACGAGAGCTAGTCGAAAAGTAGCGGGTCTGCTGATTGTGCGGGGTCGCGGAAGTTGGAAAGGCCTACGCCGACGAGGCGGTATTTCTGGTTGGGATCGAGGGCGACTTTCGCGAGCAAGGAGAGCGCGTGCCCGGTGAGTTCTTCGCAAGAGGAGGGAGTGGCCGGAGGAGTGAGGCTGCGGGTGAGGATGCTGAATTGCGCGGTCTTGAGTTTGAGGACGACGGTGCGGGGGATGCGGGTCTCTTTGCGGGAGGCGTTCCAGACTTTTTCGGCGAGGCGGCGGATCATGGGTTCGGTTTCGGGGAGGAGGACGTCTTCTTCGAAGGTGTCTTCAGCGGAAATGGATTGGGTGGGGCGGTTGGGCTCGACAGGGTTGTTGTCGATGCCGAGGGCTAATTCGTAGAGGCGCATGCCGTAGCGTCCGAAGCGCTGTTGCAGTGCGGCGAGGTCGAGGGCGCGGATGTCGCCGACGGTGCGAATGCTCATCTGGGCGAGATGGCGCGCGGTGACTTTTCCGACGCCGGGGATACGCTCGACGGGGAGAGGCGTGAGGAAGTCGAGGACCTCGGCGGGCTTGATGACGAAGAGGCCGTCGGGCTTGCGCCAGTCGGAGGCGATTTTGGCGAGGAACTTGTTGGGAGCAACTCCGGCGGAGGCGGTTAGGTTTTCTTCGACGCGGATCTGCTGGCGGATGGTTTGCGCGACTTCGGTGGCGCTAGGGAGGTTGGATTTGTTGGCGGTGACGTCGAGGTAGGCCTCGTCGAGGGAGAGGGGCTCGACGAGGTCGGTGTGGCGGAGAAAGATTTCGCGAACAGCGCGGGAGACGGTGCGGTAACGAGTGAAGTCGGGCGGGATGAAGACCGCGTCGGGGCAGAGACGCTCGGCCTGGACGGCAGGCATTGCGGAGCGGACGCCGAATTTGCGGGCTTCGTAAGAGGCGGCACAGACGACGGAGCGCTTACCGCGCCACGCAACGACGACGGGCTTGCCGCGGAGCTGCGGATCATCGCGCTGCTCGACGGAGGCATAGAAGGCGTCCATGTCGACGTGGATGATTTTGCGGGTGGACATCGATGATCCTGCTCTCGAAAGGAGACAAGATCATTTTCTCGCAGGCGCACAGGTGCAATCTGTGAAGACTCAAAATTAGCGGCTCTTTGTTTGTGCTCGACAGAATGCGGCCGGATTTTGACGGATGTGAGCAGGACCAGACATCGAGAGCCGGCGCTAGGCACCAAGAATGCTTTCGATTTGTGGCAATCCGAACGGCTGATCGGTACCCGGATAGGAGCCGACCTCTAGTGAGCTTATTTGGTCTTTGCTTATCCAAATCTGCACATAGACGGGGATGCCATTCACCTCTGCGTCCCAGTCACTGATGTAGTGTTGACCCTTCAGCACTGCAGGCTCACCGTCAAGCGCGAAATCGATCGTCGGGCAACCGCAGTTGCACTTCGAAACAACGCTCAGTCTGTCGACCTGTGGCAACGGACGCGATGCATCCTTAACAAAACTGTGTTCGATCAACCAACGAACGAGATCTCGTTCATGCTGCGTAAGAGGCCGAATGAGAGGCTCTCTATAGGGATTCGTGGCCTCAGGCATACACAAATTGTAAGGCTCATTTCGATCAAATGCCCGAGTCACCACCCCCCGAATCATCCCTCAGGGGCTAAAGCCCACGTCATATTTGCAGGGCCTTGCGGCACGACTAAAGTCGTGCCCTTTCAAACCACGACTCTCGCACCCAAATTTTCTGCGCGACTGACGTCGTGCCCTTCTCGAATAAACATTAATGCAAGCAGTTCTAGGACAGTTGTTCGTCCATGCGGAGGGGCATTTTGCGAAGGCGCTTGCCGGTGGCGGCGAAGATGGCGTTGGCGACAGCGGGGCCGGTGATGAAGACGCCGGCTTCGCCGAGGCCGTGGGGTTTGTCGTTGCTCTCGATGAAGTAGGTTTCGAGTGCGGGGGCTTCGGGCATGCGGAGGAGGCTGTAGTCGTCGAAGTTCTGCTGCTGGCAGGCGCCGTTGCGAATGGTGATGGCCTCTTTGAGAATCGCGCTGAGAGTGAAGAGCATGCCGCCTTCAAGTTGATGACGAGCGCCGTTGGGATTGATGACCTGTCCGCAATCGACGACGGTGATGAGGCGATCGACGCGAATGGTGTCGCGCTCGACGGTGACTTCGGCGACCTGAGCGAGATAGGCATAGTTAGTGGTGCAGGCGATGCCGCGGCCGCGGGTGGGGCCGAGGGGCGTGCCCCAGTTGGATTTATTTGCGGCGAGATCGAGGACGGCGATGAGGCGGTTGATATCGGGAGGAGCGTCTTCTTCGGATGATGCCTGCGGCTGCGGGATTGCGGGTTGCTGGAGGACGCGGCGGCGGAATTGATACGGGTCCTGGCCGGCGGCGTGGGCGAGTTCGTCTATGAAAGACTCGATGGCGAATCCGTGGAACGAGTTGTTGACGGAACGCCACCAAGCGCGGGGGACGGCGCTTTGCACCGGAGTGAACCTGTTCTGGAAATTCGCGACGGGATAGATGATGCGGGCTTGCGACTCGGAGCCGCTGGCCTTGTAGGGCGGGTGCCATTGCGCATCGATGGGGAGGTCGGTGAGGTGATCGGACCAGGCGACGACATTGCCCGAGCTGTCGACAGCTCCGCGCATGCGGCGCATGCCGGCGGTGCGATAGAAGTCGTGGGTCATGTCGTCCTCGCGGGTCCAGACGAGTTGGAGAGGCGAGGAAAGATTCTTTGCGATCTGCGCGGCTTCCGTTGGAAAGTCGGCGGCGTAGCGGCGTCCGAAGCCTCCACCCATGAAAGTTGTGTGGACGGTTACGTCGCTTTCGGCGATGCCGAGCTCCTTGGCGATGGCGGTGCGCGACCAGTCAGCGGATTGAGAGGGAGACCACGCTTCGCATTTGCCGTCGTGGAAGTGGAGCGTGATGTTCATGGGCTCCATGCAGGCGTGGGAGAGGAAGGGAAATTCGTAGACGTGCTCGATGCGCTTTGCGGCGCTGACTGTGTCCGGATCGGGGCCGTGGATGTTGGATGACCAAGCGGCGGGCTTGCTGAGGTTATCCCGCATCTGGGCGCGGAGAGAGTCGGTGGATTCGGCAGCATTGGGGCCGTGGTCCCAGGTGATGTTAAGGGCGTTGCGGCCCTGGATGGCGGCCCACGTGGAGTTGGCTACGACGGCGACTCCGCCGGCGGAGAAGGCGTTGTCGCCACGCGCAGGGATCTCGAAGACTTTAAGAACGCCGGGAACGGCGGTGGCGCGCGTTGAATCGACGGTGGCGGGCTTTCCGCCGAAGGTGGGGCAGCGGGCGACGACAGCGTAGACCATGCCGGGGAGACGGACGTCGAGGCCGAAGCAAGCTGTGCCTTTGCACTTGTCGGGGATGTCGAGGTGCGAAGTCTCGCGGCCGATGAGGGTGAACTGGGATGTGTCTTTAAGGCGGACGGTATCGGCGGCGGGGAGTGGGGCGCGGAGGGCGTCGGCGACGAGATCGCCGTAGCCGAGAGTGCGGCCGCTGGATGCGTGGGTGACACGGCTTTTGCTGGTGGAGCAGTCTGAGGCCGGGACGTTCCACTTGCGGGCGGCTGCCGAGACGATGGCGGTGCGGACGATGGCTCCAGCGCGGCGGAGGGGAAGGTAGTTGCTGGTGACGCTGCCGCTACCGCCGGTGCCGCGCGAGAAGTCGGATTGGATAACTTCGATGCGGCTCCAGTCGAGGTCGGCTTCTTCGGCGAGGATCATGGGGAGTGACGTGTATACGCCCTGGCCCATTTCAGATTGCGCGAAGACGAGACGGGCGCTGCTGTCGGGGTTGATGTGGATCCATGCATCGAAGGGATTTTCGGCTGCGGGATTTGTTTTGCCGAAGAAGAAATGGCCGCGGGTGGTAAAGCCGACGATGAGTGCTCCACCTGCTGCGACGGCGGAGGTTCCGAGGAAGGCGCGGCGGCTGAGCTTCATGCGTTGACCTCCTGCGCTGCGCGGTGGATGGCTTTGCGGATGCGGAAGTAGGTTGCGCAGCGGCAGAGGTTGCCGGCCATGGCGTCGTCGATCTGTGCGTCGGTAGGATTTCTCGTTGATGCGAGCAAAGCGGCGGCGGACATGATCTGTCCGGACTGACAGTAGCCGCATTGGGGGACCTGCTCGGCGATCCAAGCGCGCTGGACGGGGTGGAGGGTAGAGGAGCCGAGGCCTTCGATGGTTACGATCTGCTTGCCCTGCGCGTCGGAGACGGTGGTCTGGCAGGAACGGGTTGCGGCTCCGTCGAGATGGACGGTGCAGGCGCCGCACTGGCCGATTCCGCAACCGTACTTGGTGCCGGTTAATTGGAGGATGTCGCGGAGCGCCCAAAGCAAGGGCATTTTGGCGTCTGCATCGAGGGTGTGACGCTGACCGTTTATCTGAAGGGAAAAGTTCACCATTATCTGACCTCCACTGTTCGCGCGGGACCCGGGCCTGGGGGCACCCATCGTGAGACTGACTCGGAGACGCGGAGTTTGCGAGAGGTGTGCAGGGAAGGACTGGGTTGATGCAGGGAGTGCACTTAGTGCGGGTCAGGCGCGGCTGACGGCGAGGAGATTCTGCCAGCCGACTTTGCTCATGCGGAGGCGGTGGCCATTGTGAAGGACGACGGCACCTTCGCTGCGACCTTCGCGAACGATTTCGCGGACGTGGTCGATGTTGACGATGGCGGAGCGGTGGACGCGGACGAACTTTTCGGGATCGAGCGTGATGGCGAGTTGCTTGATGGGCTCGCGAATGAGGAAGTTTTTGGCGCCAACGTGGAGGCAGGAGTAGTAATCGGCTGCTTCGATCCACTCGATGTCGGAGGTGGTGACGAAGGCGTCTTTGCTGCCGTTGTGGACGAGCATGCGCTTTGGATAGGTGGGCTGGTCGGTGGCGGACGACAGGTTGAGGGTTTCGAATACGGTCTTGAGTTGCTTGTGGGTGGCGAGTGCGGTTTTCGAAGCGATGCGGTCTTTGACGATGCTAATGGTTTCGTTGAGACGCCCGGGATCGATGGGCTTGGTGAGGTAGTCGATGGCGTGTACGTTGAATGCTTTGAGCGCGTATTGATTGTGTGCAGTGACGAAGACGGTGGCGGGGACATTGGAGACGCCTAGTTGCTCGATGACATCGAATCCGCTGCTGGCGGGCATTTCGATATCGAGGAAGAGGACATCAATTGTTCTTTGCTTAAGCGCTGCGATGACTTCGCGGCCGTTACGGCACTCGGCCACGATTTCGATTTCGGGATCGCTAGCGAGGAGGAAACGAAGCCGTTCGCGGGCGAGCGGCTCGTCGTCGGCGATTAGGACACGGAGATTCATAGGGCGCGTTCGTAGGGCACGTCGATGGAGACCTCGTATCCGCCGGAGCTGAGTGGGCCTGCGTTCATCTGATGTTCGTGAGGGTAGAAGTAGGCGAGGCGCTCCCTGGTGTTCTTGAGGCCGATGCCGTTGCCGGGTTTCGATTGGGTGTGTGAAGCGGAGCCGTGATTTCGGACGGAGATGTGGAGGCGGTTCCCTTCTCTTTTTGCGGATGCTTCGATGATGCCCTCGTCTTCACAGTGGGCGATACCGTGGCGAATTGCGTTTTCGACTATCGGCTGAAGGAGGAAGCACGGGACGAGGCTGTGGAGCGCGTTGGGATCGACCTTGATGTCCACGCGGAACCGGTCGGCGAAGCGAACCTGCTCGATGGCGAGGTAGTTGTCGACGATTTCGAGTTCCTGGGAGAGGCGGACTTTCTCCGGAGTTCTTCGCTCGAGGGTGGTTTTGAGAATGGCGTTGAGGTGGTTGAGCATCTCGGCGGCCTGGGTTTGCTTGCCGAGTTCGACGAGGGTGGTGATGGCGTTTAGGGTGTTGAAGAGGAAGTGCGGCTCGAGCTGCATCTGCAGGGCTTTGAGCTGCGCGGCGGACAGCTGTCGCTGGAGCTCGAGGGAGCTGATGGATTCGCACTGGGCGCGGATCTGGGACTGGATGGTGCCGACGAGGCCGAAGGTGAATCCGTAGATGAGGATGTCGAGGCCGATGCGATTGAGCTGAAGCATGCCGGTGAGGGCCGTGAACGTGGGAACGGGTTTGCGCCACTCGGGGACGAGGATGTTCAGGCTGCTAAGGAGGACGAGGTGAATGCTCGCGAGGACGATGGCGAGAGCGAGTTGCGTTCCCATGCCGGCGAAGGAGAGGCGCAAGATGGCGGATCGGCGCGGTGCGAGCTTCCAGAGGCCAGCGGCGACAAGTCCCCACCAGCCCCAGAGGATGATTCCAAAGAGAAGAGAGGGGATGTGCGCGACAGATTGGCACTCCTCCGCGGTGGCGAGGGCCAAGACCAGCGAAGTACAGGCTATGACCAAGTGGCCGGTGCGCTGGAAGTGCTCGAGCGGATTGCGAGACGCGGATTGTGTGTCTGTCTGGACGGTGGGATACGAGATCGCGTTGACCGAGCCCATCGGTTTACCTCACTGAGCGAATGATTGTTGCCCGTAGGGGAGATCTCCAAGGGAAAGCACAATCGTCCGTACTTGAGGATGGCGCGGTCTGGGCTGGGTGGGCAAGAAGAAATCTGTGAACAGGGCTCGGCGTGCAGTGAACTACACATTTCGGGCGAAGCGGATGCCGAGGGCGGGTGGTGAATCGCCGATGGGCTTAATTGGCGGCCGCGAAGAGGTTTAGTGGGATGGAGTCGGCCATCGCTTTGTATCCGGCTGGGGAGGGATGGAGGTGGTCTCCGCAGTCGTAGGCGGGAAGGAGTTGGTCGGGGTGCTGGGGATCGCGGATGACGGTGTCGAAATCGATGACGGCGTCGAAGTTGCCCGCGGTGCGGATCCACTTGTTGACGGCCTGGCGGTCGGCTTCGCTGAGCGGGCCGGGGTGGTAGTAAGTTGACCCGACATAGGGAGTGATGGTGGCACCGTAGACGCGAAGACTATGGGCGTGGGCGCGGGCGATGATCTGCTGGTACGCCGCGATGACTCTCTGGACGAAGGCGGCATGGTCGGCGGGCGGGACTTCGCCGTCGCGGGCGAGACCGCCGAGGTCGTTGACGCCTTCAAAGACGATGAGCCAGCGGACGCCGGCGGGTGCGAGGACGTCGCGATCGAAGCGGGCAAGAACGTTGGGACCGAGTCCGTCTGTGAGAAGGTGATTGCCGCCAATGGCCTGGTTGGAGACGCCGATGTTGTGCGTGGTGGGTGAGGACTGAAGGCGAGCTGCGAGGACGTCAGTCCAGCGATCATTGCCATTGGTGGTGGCGCCGTGGCCGTCGGTAATGGAATCGCCGAGAACAACGATAGCTGCGGCGCTGAGTGATGCTTGCACGTCGATTTGGTTGACTTGATACCAGTGGTCGACATGTTTGGGCTGGGTGAAGGTGGGAGCGCTGACCAGGTTGCCGTGAACGTACCAGGACGTAGCACGGGAGCCTGGGTGGCCGGTTTCGCGGGCGGGCGGGGATTGGAGATGGAAGGTGACGGCGAGGTCGGAGAGGGGGGCGACGGGGTAATCGATTGGGTCGGAGAGGAGTTCTGCGCCGGGTGGGATATCGGCCTGAGGATTGCCGGCGAAGGTCAAAGGGCGATCGCTGGCGGGATCGATGGATGAGGATGACGTCGATAGCGGAGACGCGATGTGGACGGAGGCGATGTGGAGGGCCTCGGTACCGAAGGCGTTGGAGAGGTGTATGCGGAGAGCAGGTCCTCCGATGGAGAGGTGGAAGATCTGACGCAGGGTTGCGTCTGTGAGGTCTTCAGGAGGCAACGCGTTGTGGGGCTCGGGGATTTGTTGCGAGGTTCCCCAGGAGGAGACCCAGTTCGCTGTGACTGCGGAGTGCGACTGCGCGAGTGCTACCGATGTGAATGCGAGAGCGGCGAAGAGGAGGAGCGGTGTGAATTTCTGTGCGTGGGGCATAGGACGGGATTTAAGATGGGGCGCCGAATAAATCGCTTTTGCGAAGCGAATAGAGCATATCACTGAGGGGAGTGCCGTGAGTTCTTTTCTGCAAGTGCATGTTTTGATGTGTGGGGTGATGGTCCTTATTCCTGGTGGTGTTGTGATTCGCGCTCAGAGCGCGGCGCCTCCACCGGTGACGTTTACGAGCGAGCAGGACCAGCAGAACATGATGGACCAGCTGGGCATCAAGGTGCTGCGGCCGGGACCGAGCGGCAATGAGAATGCGCCGAATCACGCTAACTACGACGAGGCGAAGGCGAATCCGTTTCCGAATGTGCCTGATCCGCTGACGATGAACGACGGGCAGAGGGTGACGTCCGCGGAGATGTGGCGGGAGAAGCGGCGGCCGGAGTTGCTGGAGATGTTTTCGAAGTATGTGTACGGCAGAGTGCCGAAGGATGTGCCTGCTGTGAAGTGGCATGTGAACACGGTGGATCACGAGATGATCGGGTTCACGCCGGTGATTGCGAAGGACATTGAGGGCGTGGTGGAGAACTCGGCGTATCCGGCGATCAATGTGCACATTCGCATGATGGAGGTGCTGCCGGCGCGCGCGAAGGGGCCGGTGCCGGTGCTGATCATGTTTGGACCTGCCAGGTTCCCAAATCCGAATGAGCCTCGAGGCGACGAACTGGCGCGAGTTAATTCAGCGTACAAGGCACTGCTGGTAAAGCAAGATCCATCGCTGAAGGATATCTTCGAGAAGCATCCGGCCTGGGAGCCTTTGAAGGAGTCGCCGTTCTTTCAGCGACCGGAGCTGAACGAAGATGGAGGGCTGCCGAATACGTGGCAGCTGGTGGCTGCAGGATGGGGATTTGTGCTGCTTGATCCGACGAGCATTCAGGCAGATGATGGCGCGGGGATTACACGCGGGATCGTTGGGCTGGTGAACAAGGGTCAGCCACGGAAGCCTGAGGACTGGGGCGCGCTGCGGGCCTGGGCATGGGGCGCGGGGCGCGCGCTGGACTATCTCGAGACAGATTCCGCCGTTGAGGCAAAGCATGTGGGGATTGAGGGAGTGTCGCGGTACGGGAAAGCGGCGCTGGTGACGATGGCGTTCGATGGACGGTTTGCGATGGTGCTGGTGGGCTCGTCGGGAAAGGGCGGCGCGACTTTGTTGCGACGGAATTTCGGCGAGGCGGTGGAAAGCCTGACGGGCGGCGAGTACTACTGGATGGCCGGGAACTTTATGAAGTATGGCGCGTCGGAAGCGACGTTCGGGAGCATGACGCCGGGGGATATTCCGGTGGACTCGAATGAGCTGATTGCGTTGTGCGCGCCGCGGCTGACGTTCATAAGCTACGGGATTCCGACGAAGGGCGATGCGAAATGGCTCGATCAAGAAGGAAGCTGGATGGCAACTGTGGATGCGAATCGGGTGTGGAGACTGCTTGGCGCGAAGGCTCTGGATGTGGAGGGAGACTACAAAACGGCAAAGATGCCGCCAGTGAACACGGGGCTGCTGGATGGAAAGCTTGCGTGGCGGCAGCATGATGGCGGGCATACCGATGCGCCGAATATGAAGTACTTCATTGAGTGGGCGGATAAGTTGATTGGGCATACGCCACCGCAGTAGGCCGGGAAGTGTGTGCGAGGGGCGTCGGGATTTCCGGCGCCTTTTGATTTTGGAATGCTACGGGTGCGATGAGGGGGTGATTACAATTCTCGTGATCGGCAAGAGAGGCTTTGTGACGATGAAAAGGATTCGTGGGTCGGCGGGTTGGATTGTTGGGCTGGTGGTGGTCGTGTCGGTGTTGGTTTGTTCTGGAGTTGCGCAGGATACACAATATGGGCCGAAAGAGCAGCAGATTCCTCCACCGACCTGCCTCACGCTTCGTGGTGCGTGGGAGGGTGGATATACGCCTTGCACCGCACTCACGCATGGGCAGTGGCTCGCCGACGTCACGCACTGGCGGATGGAGCGGCGGATTCGGATTGGGTATGATGCTGCGCGGTATGAGATGCCGGCGTTCAAATGGGCGCAGTCGGCATTCATGCAGCCGCAGATCATGGTGCACGACCGGTACTTTTACGATCCAGTGTCGAATGCTTACACGGTGGATCGCTATCTGGATGATTTGACGAAGCGGTATGGGGGAATCGATGCGGTTCTGATCTGGGCGACATATCCGAATATGGGGATCGACGATCGCAATCAACTGGACATGGTGCGGTCGATGCCGGGGGGCGTCGAAGGGGTTCGCAAGATGGTGGCGGATTTTCATCGGCGTGGCGTGCATGTGCTGTTTCCGATGATGATGTGGGACCAGGGGACGCGGGACACGGGTCAGGCATGGCCGGATGCGGTGGCTGCGTTGATGAAGGAGATCGATGCGGATGGCGTGAACGGCGATACGCAGGATGGAGTACCGCTGGCATTTTCCCTGGCGGCGGAGAAGATTGGGCATCCGCTGGTGTTTGAGCCGGAGGGCGGTCCGCATGATGAGGGGCTTGCATGGAATGTGCTGACGTGGGGGCAGTACACGTTTCAATTTGTGCCGACGGTTGATCGGTTCCGATGGCTGGAGCCGCGACACCAGGTGCATATCCAAGGGCGGTGGCTTCGCGACAAGACGGATGATCTCCAGTTTGCGTTTTTCAATGGCGAGGGTTGGGAGAGCTGGGAGAACGTGTGGGGCATCTGGAATGGGGTAACTCCGCGCGATGGAGAGGCGACGAGACGGGTTGCGACAATTGAGCGCGCGGTTGCACCGTTTTTCGCAAGCCAGGAATGGGAGCCGTTTTATCCGATGCACCACTATGGCGTGTTCGCGAGCAGGTGGCCGTTGGGCGAGCAGACTGTGTGGACGATTGTGAATCGGAATGAATACAACGCGAGCGGACCGCAAATGACGGTGGCGCACAAGGAGGGGATTCGGTACTTCGATCTCTATCACGGGGTGGAGTTAAAGCCGGTGATGAAGGGCGACGATGCGGTTCTGGAGTTTGAAGCGGAGGCGCATGGGTATGGGGCGATTATGGCGACTGCGGATGAGCCGGAGGCGCGTCTGAGAGCACTGATGGGAAAGATGGCGCAGATCACCGGCAAGGCGCTGGCGAGCTACTCGCATGAGTGGACTTCCCTTCCCCAGAAACTAGTGGAGATTGCCGCGACGACTCCTGCGAATTCGGCACCCGAGGGAATGGTTAAGGTTGAGGGCGGACAGTTTCACTTCAAGGTGGAAGGGATTGAGATCGAGGGGTCGGATGATGTTGGTGTGGATGTGCAGTATCCGTGGGAAGACAGTGCGAGACGGTTCCACGAGCATCCGATGGAAATCAAGCCGTTCTTCATCGATAGGTATCCGGTGACGAACGCGGAGTTTAAGAAGTTTTTGGATGCGTCGCATTATCGGCCGAAGGATGGTTTGAATTTTCTGAAGGACTGGAAGGATGGGAACTATCCCGAGGGTGCGGCGAACAGGCCGGTGACGTGGGTTTCTCTTGAGGATTCGCGGGCATATGCAAGGTGGGCAAAGAAGCGGCTACCGCATGAATGGGAGTGGCAATACGCGGCGCAGGGGAAAGACGAGCGGATCTATCCGTGGGGAAATTGTGATTGGCAACGACCCGGCGGGCGGCCGCCGATAGCGGCAACGACTCAGGCGGCAGCGCCGAGTGTTGCGGCTCTGCCGGAGCCGGCCAGCGCGAAGAGAGTTGCACCCACGCCGGGACCGCAAGCTACGGTGTGCCATTGGGGACCAGATGCGAAGGACTACCCTGCACCGCTGATGGACTCAGGAAGAGTGATGCCTCCGGCGAGCGATGTGGACGCACATCCGCTGGGAGCGAGCCCGTTTGGGGTGATGGATATGGTGGGGAACGTCTGGCAGTGGACGGATGAATATGTAGACGAGCATACGCGCGCTGCGATTCTGAGGGGCGGGAGCCACTACAGGCCAGTGGGATCGATCTGGTATTTCCCGCAGGCATACAAGAACACACAACACGGCAAACTGCTGATGATGGGCGAGAGCTACGACCGGTCGGGGACGGTGGGATTTCGCTGCGTGCGCGATGCGGAGTGAAGAAGAGGAACGGCGCGGACTCGAGTGAATCTGCGCCGCCGGGGATCGGTCTGCAAGGGATCCCTTAGAAGTAGATCTTGCCGGAGAGCTGCGTTGCGCGCCCGGGTTGAGGATCGCCAGATGAAACGCCGAAGTTCGCCGGCTGAATGACTCCCTTGATCTTGCCGAAGTCTTGGTCGCCGAAATTTCCATCTGGTTGAGCAAAGTTTGTGTGGTTGAAGGCGTTGTAGGACTCCAAACGAAGCTGGACGTAGACGTGTCCGTCCTTCACCAGAGGGAAGTCCTTGAAGAGCTGGAGATTGGTGTAGTTGTAGCCGGGACCGTGGAAGAAGTTGCGACCGACGTTTCCGAAGGTGCCGTCCGGTTGCGCAGTGAAGTTCGAAGTGTCGAAGTATCCGTTGTCATTGGCGCTGTCTCCGTTCCGAGGATCCAACTTCTTAACATGGAAGTTGCTGAGGTTGGGGGTGTCGCCGCAGCCGTAGTAGGTGTAAGCGTCGCACCAACCGGAGTTGTAGGCGCCGGCTTCAGAGATGGTCACTGGGAAGCCTGTTTGCAGTGCCGTGGTTCCGGCGATGTGCCATTTGCCGAGAAGCTCGTTGAGGATGAAATTGTCACGGATCGAGGCAAATACCGGAATCTCGTAGGTGTATAGGGCAACGAACCGATGGCGGGCGTCGTAGTCGGAGTTGCCGTAGTTCAGGTATTCGAAGCCGGGCGTAAAGTTTACGCCGCGTCCGTTGAGCGCGCCGCTGCCGTTTGGAGTTCCATTGCCATACGACGACTCATAGCCTGACGAGTTGTCGAGGGCGTGGGAGTAGGTATAGGCGAGGGTGAAGTAGAGTCCGCGCGAGACCTGCTGCTGCAGGCTTGCCTGAAGCGAATGGTAGCTCGATGCGCCTGTGGAACCCTGCTGGGCGACGCTGAGATACCACGGGAAGCCATTCGACGTGATTGCCGGCTGAGCTGTGTACTCCGGGAAAAACAGGTGCACCTGCGCGAGATTGTCAGAGCAGACTGCGTCAGCGAGACATGCAGAGTGGCCTTGCGGAGTGATTGGGTCACCCTCGTAGGTGCGGGCCAGCTTGCGACCAAGTGAACCCACGTATCCGACCTGAGCGACCATCTTGGTGCCGATAGCACGCTGGACATTGAGGTTGAAGTTGTAGGAATACGACGGCAAGTAGTTCTTGCCAGGCTGGCTCAGATCCAGAGCGAAGTAGTTGTTATCCCAATCAAGTGTGGCACCGGGCAATGGCCGTTGATAGGGGAATGGGTTGTCTCTGGAGGCTCCGGGCCTACCCGCGACATCGGTGAACGGGTCAGCAAGTGATGGGCTTCCACCAACGTCGGCCGCGCCGATCGATGAGAAGAAGAACGGCGGAGCAGAAAGATTCTGAAGCGCCTCCTCTTCCTGATCACGATTGAAGTACACACCGAAGCCGCCACGTATGGCGAGAGCGTGGCCACCGGAATTGCCGACCAAACCCGAGGGGCCAGCGCTTGGAGACCATACGAATCCGAGGCGCGGGCCGAAGTGATTCCACTTCACGGTAGCGAGGCCGTAATTTGTGCAGCCGGGATCACCGGGATAGAGGAGTCCCGGAGGGCCACCAGGGAGAACATTCGACGTTGCACTGGAATTTTGCCAGCAGGTGATGGCGATGCCGCCGAACTGGTGATTTGCCCACGGGGTTTCAGCGTCCCAGGAGATGCCATAGTTGAGATTGAAATCAGGAGTCACCTTCCAGCTGTCCTGAGCGAATGCATAGTATTCGCGCGAAATGGCTGCGATTGCGCTGCCTGACGTCTGGGTGTATTGGTCCGGGATACCAAGGACGAAGTCAATGGCGGGATCGCCTGAAGAGAATTCTCCGTTGCCGTTCAGCCTATAGAGCCCGTCGTTGTCGGCATTGTAGGGATTGTCTACTCCAAATTGCTCGAACGTGGCTCCGAATTTCATGCTGTGGTTACCATGAACCAAGGTGAAGATGTCCTGACCAAGAAGGTTCGAGTCGAGGCGGGGTTGCGGACCCTCGTAACTGAAGCCGAGATTGAAATAGCCATTCAACGCAATCACCGGCAGGCCAGCGCCAGGCGCCTGAGGTGTGATGTTGAACCCAGCGGAGCTAGGTTGCATGATCTGGGCCGGCTCGACGGCAGCGTAGTTGAATCGGAAGTAGCCGCCGCGCAGGTCATTGATCATGCGCGAATTGAAGATGTGAGTGTAGTCAGCGTTGAAGATCTTGAAATGCTCGGCGTTGGTCATGGCGAAGCCAGGCAGCGTAGAGCCACCGAAGGGAAGGTCGCTGGAGAACGGAGTGGATTGGAAGAGCACCGAGGACCAGAACGTGTCATTGGCTGTGAGGTGGTAATCAAGGCGAATGATTCCCTGGTCGCTCTTGGTACTTCCGGCAGCCGCGAAATTATAGTGAGAACCGGAGTTGGGAGCTGGGACGTACTTGTTGAAGAGCCCTGAGGCGACCGAATCCCACGCAGAAGTGGGGATGTTCACGGTTGAAAGGCCGGGGCACATATTCCACGGTGTTCCGGCCGCGCAACCGGCGAGGGCGAACGGTATCGGTTTATCCGAAAGTCCGTTAACAGTACCTGGCGCTATCGTCGAGTTTGAAGCACCAGTGGCGAGGTTTCGGTCGGCGCTGAAATCGCCATTGCGCTGTGCTGTTGAGAACACCTGTGTTTGGGTGGTGGTTGCTAATCCGCTTTTGGCTCCCTGATAAGCGGCGAAGAAGAACAGCTTGTTCTTCAGGATAGGGCCACCGAAGGTACCGCCATAGACATGCTGATGAATCGGCGGCGCTCCGCCCTGATCGAAGAAGCTTCGCGTATTGAGAAATGTGTCGCGATAGAACTCGAATCCGTTGCCGTGAAAAGAATTTGTTCCGGTTTTGAGGGCCTGATTGATGATGGCGCCGGAGTTGCGACTGTACTCAGGGTTGATGGTGCTGGTGACAATGGCCAGTTCGCCGACTGCGTCAGGATTGACGGCGACACCTTCTACCTGAATGGCGGAGTCGTTAACGTCGGCGCCATCGAGGAGATAGCTGTTCTGTTCGATCTGGGCTCCATTGGCAGAGAAGCCGCCAAAGCGGTCGGCGGCCTCTACAACACCTGGAGCAGATTTCTGGAGAGTCGTGGCATCCCGACCGAGCAGGGGCATCTGGGTGATGGTGTCGGAGAGAAGGTCGGTCTTGAGCTGCGTCTCCGTGGTTTCAACCTGTGCGCTGGCGACAGTGACCTCTACGGTCTGGGCTGTGGAGCCGATGGAGAGCTTCGCGGCGACTTCGCGATCATCGTTGACATTCAGCTGGATTCCCTTGGCGGCGTAGCTGGAGAAGCCCTGGGACTCAACGGTGACGATGTATGGTCCGCCGATCTGGAGCTGGCTGAATTTGAAGTAGCCGCCGTTGTCGGACTTCGTTTTCGTTGAGATTCCAGTGCTGGTATTCAGCACAGAGACCTCTGCATTTGGAATCACCGCTCCAGCAGGATCTGTCACGGTTCCGTGTATGGCTGCAGTGGTGGCCTGCGCGGAAGCATGATGCGCAGCAAGTGTGATTGCCACGCCGAGAAACAGCGCGGTCACGATGGCTCTGACCTTCATTCTGACCTCCTCGAAAGTGCAAAATCGCGATGATGGCGAGATGGCACAAAAACGTACGTATGGCACCTGGTGTGCGTGCATTCACTTACGGGGGTACATCTGCTGCACCAAGTCATCCGATTTGACCACGTAACCAAATGACCGGCTGCTCGAATGTGACGAAGAGGAGATTATGAGGATGAAACGCCGAAAACAGGGTTGGAGCAGCGTGCCGCTACGACGACTCGGGGAAATGGATCTGGGATGAAGAGACAAGAAATGTATTTAGACAAGCACCATTCAGTTACGAAAATAATGAACGCGAGATACTGACATGCTATGTAGAGAGTCGGGTGATGCTATTAGTGCCGCTCACGGAAGTGGCGCAGTTAGTCGTCCCTCCGGATCTCTCCAGGAGGGGCGACTAACTGGTTTGATTCTTATTGCGAGTTATCAGGTTTAGCTGCGGTTCAACAGATCGCCGATGCGCGCACGATAACTGCGGCTCATTGCGAGCTTCTGGCCGTTGACGAGATGGACCATGAAGTCGCCGCGCGACTCGCTGCGAACTTCCTTGACGTAGCGAAGATTCACAATCGCAGACCGGTGAACACGCAGAAAGAGCTTGGGATCGAGGCGCTGCTCGAGCGATGTCATGGTCTCGCGCAGGAGATGCGTCTCCGCTCCAGTGCAGATACGAACATAATTCTCTTCCGCGCTGATCCAACGGATATCGGAAACGGGGAGAAAGAGGATGCGGCCGCGGGACTTGAAGACGATGCGCCCGGTGTATGGTCCGGACTTAGTCTCGTCTGAGTGGCTGCGATCTGGCTGGCGCTCGCCGGCGGAAATCTGGTCGCGCGCGCGCTCGACTGCTGAGTGCAAGCGTTCCGCCGTGAAGGGCTTAAGGAGGTAGTCGGTCGCATTCAATTCGAAGGCCCGCAAGGCGTAGTGATCGTATGCCGTAGTAAGGATCACCCGCGGAAGCTTGATTGAAGCGCGCATAGACAGCTCCGCGATCACATCGAGACCATCCATCCCGGGCATGCGGACGTCGAGGAACAGCAGGTGCGGAGTGGTTTCCTGAACGAGTTCGTAGACCTCGCGCGCGGAGGAGGCTTCGCCGGCGATTTCGATGTCGGGTTCTCCGCGAAGGAGTTGGCGGAGCTTCTGGCGGGCGAGCAATTCATCGTCAGCAATCAAGGTCTGGATAGCCATGCATGCCTCACAACATAATGTTTAGAAAGACTTCCGGGAACAGGAAAAGCCGCTGCTGCTATGGAATGGCTTTGGCAACTTTGATGCCATTGTTCTCGAACGGCTCATGGGCTGATTTCATAGGGGTTATCAGTGACAAGTTGTCTAGCCCTTCGAGGGTCTTGTTCGGTTTCGTACTCACTTGTCCGAATCCGAACACCAACTCCGGGTGCAGGTGACCCTAAGATTTCGAACGGTTCAAACGTACAGAGTGACTGCAAATCGCTGTTGCAATTGACCAATCGCAGCTCTGCGAGGTCCGAGAGGTTGTCTTGACGACGCACGAGTTCCAGGGATGTGTTCGAGACTTTCTACATTTTGTGACGAACTGCGGCCAGTTTGGGACGAATGGGTGAAGGATCCAGCCAGCCTCCCCGTAGGCGGGGCGGACACCTTCTGTGATGCGCGTATGGCGTGATGACGGTTTGTTAACGCAAAAGTCTAGAGAACGTCATCGAATTGAGAGCTTCCGCGCATTTGCTTGAGACTCTCCGGGACATCCTCGATAGCTTGATCGCATTCCCCAGTGCGAAGACGGCAGACAAATTGCTGTTACTGCTTCAGAGCAGCGATGATTCGCTACCTCTGGAATTTGCCGCAGGATTCAGATAGCCGAGTAGCTCAGAGTTACGGACTATGAATTACCAGTAACAGTACCAGAGCCGCAGCACGTCATCCGTTAGTACGAAGTTGAAACCGACTAGTGACGATCACATTGCAGTAAGGTGACATTTCTGCGCAAGCGAGTTGCTAGCTTAAGCGCAACGAGCACTGAGTAGCTTCCCCTTTTTGCGCGCGGTCCGCCTCCAGGCGGCCATCCTCAACTCAACGCGTCACGCTGGTCTCATACAAGATGGAGGTAGTATGAAGTGCACTCTTCGTCGTCGTGCATTTGCACGAGTCTCTCTCTGCACAGCCGGGGCACTGGCACTGACGTTCACTGCAGCAAGCAGCGCAAGTGCGGTTGAACCGGACATTCCAAGAATTCAAGCGGGGGCACAGAAGGGCTCGATTCAGCAGGAGATCGAACTTGCGGGTGCTTACTTTGCGGGACGCGGAGTAACGAGGGACGAGAAGCAAGCGGCCTACTGGTACGAGAAGGCAGCGAACTCTGGAGATCCGGCTGCCCAACTGCAAATTGGATTCTTTTATGAGGCGGGGATTGGCGTGGAGCGAGATCCTGCGCGCGCCGCGGTGTGGTTCGAGCGCGCAGTGGCAAGTGGCTCCGTAGAGGCCAAAGTGAATCTTGGGGTGGCGTACACGTGGGGCGTGGGCGTGCGCAAGGATCCTGAGTTTGCGACGCAGCTATTTCGGGCAGCGGCGGAGAAAGGAAGCGGGCCCGGAGCTTGCTTCCTGGCGGATGCATACTACTTTGGTGTCGGTCTTCCGAAGGACTTGGACAAGGCGAAGCACTGGTTTGAGGTCGCAGCGAAGAGGCACGATCCTCAGGCTGAGCTGTCGCTTGCACTTCTGCTTCTCCGACAGCCCGGTGAAGACGACGAGGAGCGGGCGATCAAGCTTCTGCGCGATGCAGCGAAGGCCGGATATGTGGCAGCAAGGCACGAACTTGCGTTGCGGCTTGTGAGGAAGGGAGATTTCCTCTCAACCCCTCAGGAGGCATTGGAGCAGCTTCAGGAAGCATCAACACAGGGATTCTGGAAATCGACAGTTGTGCTTGGCGTCCTCTATCGCGAAGGACGCGGCGTGCCGAAGGACACCGAGACTGCCTATTTACAGTTCCGCATTGCACAACTGCAGGGGGGTGATGCGGCAGCAAAGATGGTGAAGAACGATCTTCAGGCCCTGGAACCAACGCTCAGCGATGTGCGTATACAAGCGTTGAATGAAAAGGCTGCTGACTGGATGACGAGCCACAAGCGCCGGCTTGAGTTTGTCCGATATCCGAGCGGAGATAAGGATTTCCCCACTTTTGCATTGGCCTATCCAGAAGATGGCCTACACGCAGGACGGATGTTTCCGGTCGGCGAGTCAGAAGAATTGCCGGCAGAGACTTTTCAACCGTAGTTAACGCGGACAAGGAGCGCAACGGAGAGTGCGCGTGCGGACAGGCAGTCAAAATACACCAACGTTCATGAACCCGGCGGTTTTTATTACCAGCTCGGTTCTTGTAGGGATTCTTTTTGCATTTCAGGAGTGGATAAGCCTGCGTCACATGGGCTACCACATGGCTGCACCGATCTTCTTTGAGTCATGGGGCTTTCAATTCCTGGTATGGGGCGCGCTGTGCTGGCTTCTCTGGAAGTTTATGGGCGCCAAAATCCAGAGGTCCAACTTAGTCACCATCCTGGCTGTGTTCCTGCCGCTAAGTGTAGTTATCAGCCTCGCTCAGCAGATGTTGTTTGTTTTGATCTTCCGGAATTTGCCACTGAATCATCAGGAGATGTCCTACTGGCAGCGGCTTTCTATGTATGTATATGCCGAGCTGCTGGATAACATGTTGATTTTCTGGTGCGCGTTCCTACTCTTTCGCGGCGTCGGATATTACCAGCGCTTCCGAGAGCAGGAGCAGGCCAAGACGGCGTTGGAGATTGAACTTGCTAATGCACAGCTCGCCGCTCTGCGTATGCAGCTGAATCCGCATTTTCTCTTCAACACGATGAACAGCATTTCGAGCTTGATGCGAAGTGACGTGGAAGCCGCCGACACGATGCTGGAACAGTTAAGTTGCCTGCTCCGTTTGTCGCTGGAGAGAGGCGAATCGCAATTGGTGTCGCTACGCGAGGAGCTGGATTTCATCGAGTTGTACCTCGGAATGCAGGGCCAGCGCTATGCGGGACGAGTGACGCAGTCGGTGAGCTGCGATCCGGAATTGTATGACGCTCTGGTCCCCAGCATGCTTCTGCAACCGATTGTTGAGAACGCATACGTACACGGCATTTCGAAGACAGATGCCAACAGCATCCTGACGATCGAAGGACGGCGACATGGAGATCAACTGGGAATCTGCGTGGTGAACAGTGGGATCGGGTTGACTCCGAGACTGAACGAGCGCAGTCGGCGAGGTGTCGGCTTACGGAATATCCAGGCAAGGCTCAATCTTCACTACGGCGCAGATGCAACTTTCGAGATCGCCCAGATCGATCAGAGAAATGTAAGCGTGACAATCGTTCTTCCTCTCCAGTACTCCAAGGCCGAAGAGACACCGCTGACAAGGTTTGGTACACGATGATTCGCGCAGTGCTTGCAGATGACGAAGTTCTGGCCCGACAGAAGCTACGGCAATTGTTGAAGGAGATCAATGACGTCGAGATTGTGGGTGAATGCGCGACTGCGGCCGAGACGATCGAACTGGTTAGACTGACCGATCCGCAACTGATATTTCTGGATATTCGCATGTCGGACATGAATGGATTCGACGTACTCGAGCAGTTGTCATCCGATGTAAATCGAACCCTTCCCCACGTGATCTTCGTGACGGCGAACGATCGATATGCAGTTCGGGCCTTCGAGATACACGCGATCGACTATCTCTTGAAGCCTTTCACTCCAGAGAGGCTTCAGGCTGCCGTTCAGCGCGTTCGTGAGCGACTTATCACAGGCGATCCGGCCCAGAATGGGTCTTCAAAGAAGCAGGAGGAAGAACGGTACGCGACGCGAATGGTTTTCAAATCGCGCGGACGAATCTTGTTTCTTTCGGTGGACGACATTCGGTGGATCGAGGCGCAGGAGAATTACGTGCGAATCTGCACAGGCAAGGACTCACATCTTCTCAGGGAAACGATTGGAAGCCTGGAGAGCAGGCTGGACCCGAAGTCGTTTCTGCGAGTTCATCGCTCTGCAATTGTGAACCTCCACCACGTGAAGGAAGTGAAGAACGAGTCTGACGGCGATGCGACGGTAGTACTCAAAAGCGGTGAACAGGTTCCGATGAGCCGGAGTTATCGATCGAAGATCCAGAAGTTACTTAAGTTCCAGTAATCTTTCGATTTTGGAATTCGACTGAGTCGCGTAGCGGCTGTTTCTAGAGCGCTTGATTTCAAGTCGTCATCGATTTCGAGCCATTCGTGACATTTCTTCTGCGAACAGTCACTAAGTACAAGAAACCGGAGCCGCAATGCGTCAAATTTAGTTAGTTGGAGTCATTGCAAGCATGCGGATTGCAGTCATTGCAAGACGCCATGCGCTCAGCAATTCCAACCTTGTTCTTGATCTCACAGTTTAGCGGGTCGTCACAAAACAGCGAATCGGGCACCCGTGGCACTGAATATGCACATGCAAAGGCAGAGGTCCAAAAGATGAGTACCAGCAATTTTGTTGCTCGCTACGAACGGCTCCCACTGGAGTGGGTGAGGCGCGGAGATTTCGAGCATAGTGCCGAGGTTGTTGTTAGCAGGAGCGTGAATGCCGATCGAAACAGGATCTTTCAGGCTCTTACCCTGCCCGAGTATATTGACGCGTGGTTCGTGGCGCCGGGGTCAGTCCCAGGAAGCACGGCAGTAACGATGGGGCCAGATTGCTTTGTGGTGAGCTACAGGTTGCTGGATGGTGGAGGGGAACGGTTTGTGGGGTCTTACAAAGTCCTGAGAAGAGGGAAGGTCCAATTCGCGTGGCGGCGAGACACATTCCAGGAGACAAGCTCGCTAGTCAAGATTCGGCTGCAGGGGGATTTCGGCCGCACTAAAGTACGCCTCACGCACATCGGTCTCGAGGACTCAGATCATTCACACTACAGGATGCTGTGGGAGGGTTCGCTGGAGAGATTGGCGAGCCTGTTCTGATCCTAGCTTGAGTTGGAGTCATGCTTGAGTTGGAGTCTATCTTGCCGTGGAGTAAGGTAAGGCCTGGACTGCCTGTATGAGATTGCGATCGTAGAGCCGATCGTTCTCTAATCTGTAGCGAATCAATTGCTCCACAGAGATCATCTTCATGGCGTGGATCCTGCAGAAATCGATCAGGTCCGGCACTCGCGCCATCGTTCCGTCGTAATTCATGATTTCGCAGATCACTCCTGCAGGAGTAAGTCCGGCAAGACGGGAGAGGTCGACGGCGGCTTCGGTCTGGCCGCGACGAGTGAGGACTCCGCCCGGCTGTGCTCGCAGAGGAAATACGTGACCGGGGCGGGCAAGATCTGAGGGCCGCGTGTGCGGATCGACTGCGCAGAGAATGGTTGCAGCGCGGTCATAGGCAGAGATGCCAGTAGTGACACCGCGCCCGACGGCGTCGATGGACTCAGTAAATGCAGTGCTGAAGAGAGACGTGTTGTGCCGCGTCATCTGGGGCAATCGCAGGTAGTCAAGGCGTTCCGCAGTCATCGCTAGACAGACGAGTCCCCGAGCAAACTTGGCCATGAAGTTGACGGCCTCGGGCGTTATGAACTCGGCGGCCATGGTGAGGTCGCCTTCGTTTTCGCGGTCTTCATCATCGACCACGACGACCATGCGACCGGACCGGATATCGTCGATTGCGCTCTCGACATCAGTAAACGGGTGTACGGGCATCCACTCTGACCTCTGCAACTTATTGCAAATGTATGCCTCGGCAACAGCAGAGTTGTCAGGTTTCTGTCACCGGATTGTCAGAAGAAGAACGCAGCGGCCTGAGGTTTCAGGCGCTGTCAATAGGGCTGTTTGGGGACCGGAGGGTAGGGCTTTCCGAACTTGTTGGAGTGCTTCGTTGTTGGAGTTTCGGAGAGGGGCAGAGTCACGGCACCGAGATCGACGTTCTGCGACGAAATATGAACGCGTCGAGTCTGGCCGGACAGCGTTGATTCGGGGATCCCTTCGACCCAGATGTGCAGCGTGTAATCCCCGAGGGGCACATTGCGGATCGAGATAGAATCCTCGGAATTTGCGATGCCGTAGAGAGGCGATGAGAGAGCAACGACGACGGCGCTCATCTCCGGATGGATGTTGCAGAAGATGTAGGAGACGCCTACGCGAGAGAATGTGACGGATTTGGTGGCACCGGCCTCGTATAAGCCGAGATCGAAACGCTTGCCTGCGTACAACGAAAAGACATTATGGAAATAGGGGTCGGCATTTGGGAACTGAACCGCGGAGCCAGCCGGAATCACTTGGAGATGGGGGACGAAGGTACGGTTCTTTTGGAGAAGTGTGTATGGCCCGTGAGTGTTGAACGGAACTTGAGGAGTCCCAGGCTCCGGCTCGAGCCAGGCGACAGCGGGGACGGCATGGGACTTGTCGGATTGAGAAGACGCAATACGAATCTGAATGGATGCAGTCTGTTCGTCTGCGGCTCCGGATCGCACAGCTGACGCACCTGTGAAGGACAGGGCGAGCGTGCATGCTCCTATTTTGGCGAGGTTCATCAAAATTTGAATCCTGCTCCCAGACCGACTACATCACTGGACCAATCGCGATCGACCGACCAGCTCTTAATGCGTCGGTATTCGACGGAGAACAACAAGTATGCGCTCGGCTTGAAGATGACGTTGCCGGTGGCGGTGCGATTTCTGGCAAGGTTCTGATAATAGTTTCCGCCCGGAATTGAATACGGCCGAAGCTCGTTCGCGAAGCCATTGTCGAGGCCGAGGGCCGCGTTGAATTCAAGGCGCTGATTGGGCTCCTGCTTGAGCTCGGCCCAACCGCCAACGTCGTCGAGTGGGCGGAAGTAGTATGAGCCGGTGCCGAGCTCGACGTGATAGAGAAAGTCCTTGTAGACGCCACCGCCGAGGCCACCCAGAGCGAGGCCGCGGTACGCATTGGCTGAAACAGAGAAACCAGCGGGGAGAAGGAAATGTGCGTCGGCAATACCGGCCCAAGAGGTGAACCTGCGGCCGGTGGGATCGCGAAGAGGGGCGACATGGCCTCCGATACCGATGCGATTTCCGGACTCGCGCGGGGCTGATCCAAGGAGAGCTATGTGCGCGTCCACCCCAGGCCAGCGGCTCGCCTCACCGCTCGTAGGTATGGCTCCTGCCGAATTTATGTACGGAAGTCTCGGAGTGAGGGGCGACTGCCCGACATCAACGAGCGCAGCTTCAAACTGAAGTTCGCGCGATGGGGAGAGCGGGATCGTTTGCTTGACGCCGACTTGGGGATTCCATGCCCACAAATTGCCCGACCACGCGAGCGCCGGGACGGCGACTGCGGTGAGAGATGTTGGAGAGTCTGGGTTGAAGATCGGGCGATCGAGCGAGAAGTATGCGCCGGTGTGTTTCCATTGGAGGCCGGCGTGCACTGTTCGCAGGCGGAGAAAGGTGGCGTTGCTCGAGTAGGCACCAGTGTAGGTACTGACGGACGATTCAGGCCGCGGGATGCCGTCAAAGTCGATGCGCAGATCGGCATAGCTTTCCGCGCCGACCAGATGCGGCCCACGCGCGTCGAATCCGAGGATTGTCTGTCGAACGGTTGCGCCTGTGCTTCCTGGACCAAATAAAGATGCGGATGGCGTCTCGGGGACATCAACGGTGCGGGTATTGACAAACGCGTTGAACAAGAGCAGGCCGGTAATTTTAACGGGGTACCGAGACTCGCTTTCCAGCTTTGTCTGATCGTGTGTGGCGATCTGAGCAGCCTGCATCGATTGCTGCTCGCGGAGGTCCTCAACGGCAGTCGCCAGGTCTTTGGCTGCGTCTTGCTGCGTAGGGGGAGAGCCTGAAGCACTATCCGACGGCTGGGATGTTGCTGCGGGACCGCTCTGGGCAACTCGAACCTCGAGTGCGTTCAGCTGCTGCTTCATCTGTTCCAGTTGCCGTTGAGACTGCTCGAGTTGGGCTTGTGTGGCTGCCACCGCGGACTTCAGATCCTGAATCTGCTGTGTGATGGCCTGAGGATCCTGACTCTGCGCAACCAGAGCCGACGCGCCGAGCACGAGCATTGCAAGGACCAGCAGGTCCGAGCAACGACGGCTAAGGCGATACGATTTTCGTCTGCATTCAGAGCTTCTCATCCGGCTCACCTGCTTGTATAGGGCTTTCCAACGCGGCCACATCATCCTGGGTCTGGATGTCGCGTGCGACCTTCATCTGGAAGATTGTTTCTCCGGGTCGACTGCTAAGAAGAGTGACTTCACCTCCATGCTCGGAGGCAATGCTCCTGGCGAGAGTCAGGCCAAGGCCTGTGCCCTTCTGCTTGCCCTCGCTGACAAAGGGCTCGAAGAGACTCTTGCGTATGTTGTCTGGGACACCCGGGCCATCATCGATCACGTTAACGACGACTTCGCGATCCCGGACTTCGATGGTGGCGAGGACGTGTCCGGCGATGCCGAGCGGCTGAACCGCCTGACAGGCATTGAGCAGGAGGTTGAAGATGGCGCGTTCAATCTGATTTCCGTCGACTACAACCCTGGTTTCAGTGGGATTCGCGTATCGAGTCTCGAGGCAGACCTTTTCGCCATCGGGGTGCGTACGGGCCAGGGTGGCTGCACGCTCGAGCAAGGTTGCCATCAGCTCCGTGCTTCTTCTTACGCTCGATCCGGTACGGCTGAAGATCAGCAGGGATTCGATCATGTCCGTGGTGCCGAGGACGGCATTTCGGATGTCGGCAAAGATTTCGGATCGCTCTCGAGCCGAGAACTGCTCGCTGGCAAGGAACTCTGAGTTGGCGTATATGGTCGCAAGATAGTGACGGAAATCGTGGGAAACAGAGCTTGCCATTCGACCAATGGTGGCCAGGCGTTCGGATTCGATCAAAGCGAGGTTGGCATGCTGAATCTCGCTGCGCATTCTTGCGAATGCGTTGCTCAACTCCATCATCTCCCGGGTTCCATGGCGGGGGATGCGGTAGGTGACATCGCCCATTCCGAACGCGCGGACGCCTTTGGATAGTTCTTCGAGGGGTCGCGTGACGAGACGGGAAAGGGTGATCATCAAGATGGTTCCGCAAACAAGGGCGAGCAAGCCAGCGCTGAGCACCATGCGATCCATCTCGTCGATGGAACGTTTTGCGGGCTCCAGCGACTTGAGCACGACGAGTTGCAGAGGTGAAGAGGCAGAGGATGACAGGTCCTCAGCGGCGGCAAGGAACTGGCTACCGCCGAGTTGAACCGCCGTAGGTGCCTTTGCGGTGCCCGAAAACAAAGAGGGGCTCGCGGCCAAGCCCGATTGATCAGATGGCGCGAGGGTGGAGGCGACGATTTTTCCGCCGCTCAGGAAAGTGGCTTCCACCCCTGTTGGCTGGCTGATCTGGCGGACGGTGCGCTCGATGGAGGAGCCGATGATGACGTAGCCCAGGAGAGTGCCGTTCTGATCAGTACCGAGATAGAAAGGGCGCAGGGAACAGGCGTAGAGGGACTGGCCATCGATAAGGTAGCGCGTGCCCTGCGACGACAGGAACGCTGACAGGCCATCGCGGAGGTGCGAATTTTGTTTTGGAGTTTTGGAGTAAGTTGCGACAACACGCCCGCTGGAGTTCGCGAGAGCGAAGAGATCGGTTCCACTGAGCTCCCAGAAGGTGACGGCGCCGTCCTGAATGGTGAGGTCATCACCGCTGGTCATCAGAGCCTTCAGGGTAGGAAGGTCGGCGAGTAGGGCGTTTTCGCGGTCCAAGGCTGCGAATCGCTCGTCCTGAAGGTCCTGGAACGAGATTACCGAGTGTTCGAGATCGCGCGAGAGATCGTCTGTAATCTGTCCCCGCCAACGTTGCCGGATGATCAGCGCGCACAGGCTCGTGACGATGAGAGTGACGGCGGCCATGCCAAGCAGAAGAAGAGCATAGGTCCGGATTCCTTTCCGGGGACCTATGCTAACTGAGCCGGGAAAGGGATCTCTATCGTTATGGAATGCCGGTTCCAGGGTCAAGGGACAAACTTGTAGCCGGCACCGTAGATAGTCAACAAATGTCGGGGATTGGCCGGATCCGGTTCGAGTTTCTGACGGAGCTTAAGGATCTGGTTATCCACGGTCCGGGTTGTCGGATACGAATTATACCCCCATACCTCATTGAGAAGGGCATCGCGTGTGAGGACGCGCTCGGCTTTTTCAGTGAAGAATTTCAGTAGCTTGAACTCGTGCGCGGTAAGGACGACCGGTTTGCCGCTGCGGTGGACGGTCATCTTATCGAAGTCGATCTCGCAGTCGGAGAACCTATAGACGGTGGGCAGGCTTTGCTTGCGCTGGCGGCGGATGGCAGCGTAAACCCTGGCCGTCAGTTCACGGGGGCTGAAGGGCTTGGTGACGTAGTCGTCGGCCCCGAGTTCAAGCAGGAGGACCTTGTCGGCAACTTCAGTAATCGCACTGAGGATGATGACTGGAGTTTCGCTGGACTGGGCCTTGAATCTCTGGCACAGTTCTCGGCCAGAGACATGGGGGAGGATCAGGTCAAGAACGACGGCGAGAGGGCGTTCTCGGCGAAACAGCTCGAGCGCTGCGTTCCCATCGGGAGCGACGACGGCGGTGTAACGCTCCTCGGTGAAGATGCGGCGCAGCACGCGCTGCATGCGCTGGTCGTCTTCGACGATGAGGATCGTGCCAAGGCTGGGGGAGGGCGCAACTTCGGCCTGTGGTTCGGCTACCAACTCAAGTTCCTGCATAGTATTCAAGA
>Ga0207671_10000427_pt1 | contig 58058 bp, 54 predicted proteins | sample KBSC24metaG_FD_184352 | JGI IMG/M metagenome (GOLD analysis project Ga0207671, IMG submission 184352) | Corn rhizosphere microbial communities from Kellogg Biological Station, Michigan, USA - KBS C2-4 metaG (SPAdes) (version 2) | ecosystem: Host-associated > Plants > Roots > Rhizosphere > Soil... | reverse complement strand
GGATGGCTCGAGTTCCAGAGGTCGATCATGTGCTGAGCGGCGGCGGCGCCTGAAGCGCGCACCCACATATTGATGTCCGTCGCCATGGCTGCGCCCGGAATGGCCACCGAGGCCATCAGGGCAAGCGCCATCGTGCTGGAAAGCATTCTGAATTTCATCGATTTCCTCCCTGTCGCGTGAAAGCGCGCCCTGGCGTTTTGCCCTTTAGGACGCGCGGAAAACCTTTTCCCATTCTGACCAAAGGAGCGCCTCAGGCGTCCGACAGCAATTTGAGAAAAGCTTTTCCCAAACATAAAGGCATAGTCCTCGAATGCTGGCAAGAGGGCTTTCGCGAGCGGTGTCAGCGATCGTCAGCGGACGTTCGGTCCACGTGCATGATCGGATTTTTCGCAACTTTTCACGCGCGGAGGACGTTCCTTAATTCACAAACGCGGCTCCGGCCGCTCGAATTTGAGGAGCGCCCGATGCGCAAGTCTGTTGAACTCGATCACCTGCTTGAAAATGCCGTAGCGGTCGCGCTTGACCTGGCCAAACCTCATCCTGATTTCCCGCGGAAGATTAAAACGACGCATCGCAAATCGAGTAATCACGCTCGAAGCATCACCGTCTCGCATGGGCGCCACGACCGGGCGCGCGTCGCCGCCTGACGGCACGCTTCAAGCGAACAGAGTTGACCTCGACTGGGCCGCGTGAATCGCGGCCCTTTTTTGTGCGCAATCTCATGCGGACTTGCCGCACGGACTCTCCCGACATAAGACGGAACGTCCTGACGGGTCGGTGGGCAGGAGTGGGCGGATGACCTTATTAGTGACGGGCGGCGCCGGCTTCATCGGCTCGAACTTCGTTATCGATTGGCTGGGTGCGGGCGGCGAGCAGATCGTCAATCTCGACAAGCTCACCTATGCCGGAAATCTGCAAAATCTGGCGACCCTCGCCGGCAATCCGCACTACAGTTTCGTGCAGGGCGGCATCGAAGACGAAGCGCTGGTCGCCGATCTGCTCGGCCGTCACCAGATTCGTGCCATCGTCAATTTCGCCGCTGAAAGCCACGTCGACAGATCGATTTCAGGGCCCGCCGCCTTCATCGATACCAACGTCGTCGGTACCTTCCATCTGCTCGAAGCATCGCGCCGCTATTGGCAGCATCTGCCGGCTGACCGGCAGGCGGCGTTCCGCCTGCTGCATGTTTCGACCGACGAGGTCTATGGCTCGCTGACGGCCGATGAGCCGGCTTTCGCCGAGACCAATCCCTATCGGCCCAACAGTCCCTACGCTGCCAGCAAGGCGGCGTCGGACCATCTCGTTCGGTCTTATGGCGAGACTTACAGGCTGCCCGTTCTCATCACCAACTGTTCCAACAATTACGGGCCGTATCACTTCCCCGAAAAGCTGATCCCGCTGGTGATTCACAACGCCTTGTCGGGAAAGCCGCTGCCGGTCTACGGGGACGGCAAGCAGGTTCGCGACTGGCTCTACGTCAAGGACCATTGCGCTGCGCTGAGGCTGGTGCTGGACCGCGGCCGCTCGGGCGAAACTTACAATATCGGCGGTGGCAATGAGCGCACCAATATCGAGGTCGTCGAGGCGATATGCAGGCTGCTCGACCAACTGAGTCCGCGCGCTGACCGACGGTCTTATGCGACGCAGATCACCTTCGTGACCGACCGACCCGGCCACGACCGGCGCTATGCCATCGATGCCACCAAGCTCAAGGCAGAGTTAGGCTGGCAGCCGAGCGAAAGCTTTGAAACCGGGCTCGAAAAGACCATCCGCTGGAACCTCGAGAATGCCGACTGGGTCGATGCGGCGACCAGCGGGGAATATCGCAGCTGGGTTCAGAAGCACTACGCATGAAGATCCTTCTCTTCGGTGAGACCGGGCAGGTCGGGGAGGCGCTGCAGACGGCCCTCCAGCCGCTCGGCGAAGTGACCGCGCTCGGGCGCGCCGAGGCTAACCTTGAGCATCCCGGCGAGTTGCCGCGCATCGTCGCGACGCATGCGCCCGATGTGATCGTCAACGCTGCCGCTTATACCGCCGTCGACAAGGCCGAGACGGAGACTGAGCGGGCGCGCCTCGTGAATGCCGAAGCGGTCGCGACGCTTGCCGCCGCCGCGCACCGAACAAATGCGTGGCTGATCCACTATTCCACGGACTATGTATTCGATGGGCAAAAGCCCACGCCCTACCATGAGTTCGACGCCCCCCAGCCGCTGAGCGTCTACGGGTCGACGAAACTTCGCGGCGAGCAGGCAATTGCCGAGTCGGGCTGTCGGCATCTGCTGTTCCGGGTGAGCTGGGTCTACGCCGCCGGGCACGGCAATTTCGGCGCGACGATGCTGCGGCTTGCTCGTGATCGCTCTTCGCTGAATGTGGTGGCTGACCAGATCGGCGCCCCAACGAGTGCCGGGTTGATCGCCGACATAACGGCCAAGGCAATTGGCCGGCTTGCGCAGCCAGATGCCGAGTCGCTGTCGGGGACATATCACCTCGCTGCTTCAGGCGTGGTGAGCCGAGCCGACTATGCCAAATTCCTTGTCAGCGAAGCGCGCGCTGCCGGCGCACCGCTTATGCTGGAGGCGAGCGGCATAACGGCCGTCGCGACCTCGGCATACCCGACGCCCGCCGCGAGGCCGCTCAATTCGCGGCTGAACACGCGTAAACTTGCCGCCGCATTCGGGGTCACGCTGCCGCCCTGGCAGGATGATGTGCGGCAATGGGTCATCGATACGGTCAGGGAGAGCGGCGCTTGAACCGCAAGGGAATGATTCTTGCTGGGGGTTCCGGTAGCCGCCTCTGGCCGGCGACGCTTTCGGTCTCCAAGCAGTTGCTGCCGGTTTACGACAAGCCGATGATCTACTACCCGCTGACGACGCTGATGCTCGCCGGCATTCGCGAAATCCTCATCATCTCGACGCCCGAGGACACGCCGCGCTTCCGGCAATTGCTGGGCGACGGCCATCAATGGGGGCTCGATCTCAGCTACGCCGTCCAGCCGAGCCCAGATGGGCTGGCGCAGGCGCTGCTGATCGGCGAGCGCTTCATCGATGGCGGCAGCAGTGCGCTCGTCCTTGGCGACAATATCTTTTTCGGCCATCAGTTGAGCGACCTGCTGCAGCACGCCGCCGAACGCGAGGCCGGCGCCACGGTGTTCGGCTATCACGTGCACGACCCGGAGCGGTATGGCGTCGTGGCGTTCGATGCCGAGGGCAGGGCGCTCTCGCTTGAGGAAAAACCGCAGACGCCGAAGTCGAGCTATGCGGTTACCGGGCTCTATTTCTACGATGGCGAAGCCGTGGATTTCGCCAGGTCACTAAAACCCTCGCCGCGCGGCGAGCTCGAAATCACCGACCTCAATCGGCTCTATCTGACACGCGGTCGGCTCAACGTGGAACTGCTTGGCCGCGGCTATGCCTGGCTCGACACGGGAACGCATGATTCGCTGCTCGAGGCCGGCCAGTTCATCGCCACCATCGAGAAGCGGCAGGGTCAGAAAGTTGCCTGTCCCGAAGAGATCGCGTGGCGCAATAACTGGATTACCACCGAGGCGCTGGGCGCGCTCGCTACGCCGCTCGCGAAGAGCGGCTACGGCCAATACCTGCTTCGACTGCCGGTAGAGGGAAAGCTGGTATGACCGCGCAGCGACTCGCAATTTCTGACGTCGTGCTGTTCGAGCCCCGCGCCTTCGCCGACGACCGCGGCATCTTCTTTGAGAGTTTCAGCGAACCGGGTTTTGAGGCGGCGACGGGCTTGCAACGCAACTTCCCGCAGGACAACCACTCGGTCTCGGCCAAGGGCGTACTGCGCGGCCTTCACTACCAGCTGCCGCCGCACGCCCAGGGTAAGCTGGTCCGTGTCGTACGCGGTGCGGCCTTTGATGTCGCGGTCGATCTCCGCCGCGGATCGCCGACCCTTGGCAAGTGGGTGGGCGAAACGCTGACGGCGGAAAACCGCCGGCAGCTCTGGATACCTGAAGGCTTTGCGCACGGCTTTCTGGCGCTCGAGGACGGCACAGAATTCCTCTACAAAACCACCAGCCTCTACGACAAAGCCAGCGAGGGATCGGTGCGCTGGGACGACCCCGAGCTTGGCATTAGTTGGCCGCTCGACGGGGTGCCCATTATTAGCCCGAAAGATGCCGAGGCCCCCTTATTCCGGGCGGCCGACCTCTTCGCCTGAGCCGCTGCTGTTGCGCGCCAAAGACCGGGATTGTTCGACCCGCCTGACCCGGCGGTTGAGAAAGGCTGTCAGCGCCAGCGCATCGGCGTGACGGAAGTCAGCGATGAGCTGATTGAGATCAGCGACGTCGACCTCGTTGAGGATGATTTCGAGCTTTTCCGGCATCTATTCCTCCTAGAAGCAGGGCACGTAGCGGGTAGTACCGGCATCGTCGATGGCGAGCCATTTCTGCACCGTGGCGTGGGCGCCTGTCGGCCCCAGCGAGGACATGGCTGTCGCCACCGATCCGTTTGCGGTGAAGGCACCCGAGGCCAGCGACATCTTACCGCCGGCCTTGACGCGGAATGCCTCCGATGCCGCGGCGCCTGCCGCCATCAGGCTCACCACGAAATCGAAATTTTCCGCCGCGCCGGTAATATTGGTTGCGACCGTATCGAGCTTCATGCCGATCTCGCGGTTTTCGGCGGTCGCCGTCTCTACCTCGAACTCGATACCGGCACCAATGCCAATGGCAGGCGTGCCGCTCGTCGTATGCGTCAGGCGGAGGATTTCGCTGACGGCGGCATTGCCGGCATCATCCTGCAACGCGTGCAGCCGGTCGGCCGGCGTCGTGGTGCCGATACCCACATTGCCGGTACTGTCGACCCGCAACCGCTCGGCAAGCGTCGCACTGCCGATGGGGGTGGTCGAGAAGGTGAAGTATGTCCCCTGCGCCGTGTCGGACCAGTTCTCTGCCGCCACCGCCGCCAGAGAGGCCTTGCTCGCTGGCGAGTAAGCTGTCGCGCCATACGCAGTCCACCCGAAGCCACCGAGCTGGTCAGCCGCCTGTACGGCTGAAGGCGCAGCCGCACTGCCATCGGCTCTGGCGAAGGTTATGAAGGGCTGTTGCGCGAAGGCGTTGACCTGCACTCGAGCCACCGTGCTGTCGGCCCCCACGATATGAATCAGCGTCCCGGTCAGGCCCGCAGGCGGGGCAGAAGCGCTGCTGCTGACCGCGAGGCGGGCGCTCGGTGCGTTCGTGCCGATGCCGACTCTGGCCGTGCTGTTGTTTACATAGAGAGCTTCCGTCCAACTCGATCCGTCCGGGCTGACCTTGAGATGGAAATGATCGTCGCCGGTCAGGCCAAACTCCGCCCGCCCCGAATAGACGTCCTGAAACACGAAACTCGCGGTTTTGGCGCTGGCTGATTTGCTGAGGACCGCGCGGATATCGCCGGTGCCGGGCGTCACATCGTCATTGGCGAACAGCACCGCGTCGGATTTGACCGAGAGGCGATTGGTGGTGTCGGCGGTCGCCAGCACGCCGATCATCGGCGCAGGGTTGATGTTTTGCCCCCCAACGACGACCCAGGCGCTGCCCGTCCAAGCAACGAGCAAGGCTTCATCTTCGATCCAGAGACGCCAGCCATTCTGCGGCGCGTAAAACAGCCAGATGCCGTCTTGATAGGCGGCGATATTTCCAGCGTTGCCGGCCCACGCCCCGGTCGGGCTCGCGGCGACGAGATAGCGATTGCCGGCGGCTGGCGTACCGGGTGGGGTAGCAAGGTCGCGGTCGATGACCGCCAGTTGCACGATCGAATCGAGGTCGCGCAGCGCGTCGTTATGCGTCAGAAATTTCTGCGCCTGTGACGGCATGATGTAGGGCAGGCGGAGGTTGTTGGTTTCGTCCATCGAGATATCCCCAAATCGCCGAAGCGAAATAAGTTGGCCATCCCGGAACTCCGGGGCTGCGCCAGTCTAGGACTGCTGTCCTGTACGGGGATAACTTTCGGCAACTATTTAAGCGCGTCGTTTCGCCAGGTAAATGTGATCGCAGGCAAGCACCACTTCGCCGCGCTGGTTGATGACGCGAACCTGCTCGGTGATCCGGCCATGATCGGGCCGCTTCGGATCGGGATCGAGCGCCGCAATGGTCAGCTCGGTGTGGATGGTGTCGCCGATGAACACCGGCTTTGGAAAGCGCAGGCGTTCGTAGCCATAGGTGAAGGCGAGCGGGTTGATCTCGCCGGCAGTGAGGCCGATGCCGATCGCAAACGTCATGGTGCCATGCGCAATGCGCTGCCCGAAGGCGCTCGTCTTCATCGCCTCGGCATCCATGTGATGCGGGAAAAAATCGCCGGTGTGGCCGGCGTGGATGACGAAGTCCGCTTCCGTGATGGTGCGACCGTAGGTGGTGCGCGTCTCGCCGACGACATAGTCCTCAAAATGGCGCGGGCGCTCCATTAGAAACTCTCCTCGAACAAGCGATTGAGGTCGCGCACGATATGCGCAGGGGCTTCTCGTGCCAGCAGCCCGGCATTCAGCCGCTCGGATGCCGCCTGCTGGAAGGCCATGTAGCCGTTATGGCGAGGCCGAACGTAGGAGGCTTCAAGCGTTGCTCGCGTGCCGCGATAGAAGCCGTTCGTCGCCGCGTTCACGGCATCGTCGTCCCAGGCGGCAGCATGCCCCGGCTGCCCGCCGGCCGCCGCGTAAAGGCCGCGTTGCACCTCGCCGCCGGCGACCCAGTAGGCATAGTCCATTGCAGCCTCGCGATTGGCCGAGAACGCTGACACCGCAATGCCTGTCCCGCCGAGGGCAGAGCCCGCCGGACCGATTGCGCCCGCTGACGGAATGTCGGCAAACGTCAGGCGATGGGGCCTGAAGCCGTCGATGGCGTAGTTCACGTAGCCGTAGCCGTAAGGCATCACCGCAATAGGGGTGTCATCACCGCTCGCCAGCAGCTCGGACGCGGCAATCGGATCGCGCGAAAAATCTTGCGGATCGATCAGCGCGCTCAGCTCGGCCAGCATACCCAGCACATGCGGGCCGACTGTCGCATCAAGGAACGGCCGATCCAGGCTGGTGCTGCAGGGCGCGCCAAGATTGGCCGCGAGGGTGAAGACCAGCATCAGCGAGTGAGGCGGCCGCATCGGCACGATGATCCGATGCTCGGCCGCAAGGCCAAGCACCTCACGCCAGCGCTTCGGCGGCTGCGGCAGTCGATCGGCGCGGTAGGCCATCACCTGCGCCGCAGCATCGATGGGAAAGGCCCACTGGCGCCCTTGCCAATTGTAGCTTGGGTAGGATTGCCCGACGCTTCCCGCCTCGATTGCCGCCCGCTCGGTTTCGCGGCCCGGTAAATCGAGCGGCGCGAGGCATTTTTCAGCGGTGATCTGCCCGACATGCGGATGATCGATGACGATCAGGTCGTACTGCCGGGCCAGCTCTTCCACGGGAAAGCTCTCGAAATCCTGGAGGCTCCGCTTGTCCCAGTCGATCTCGATGCCCGTGCGCTCCTGCCAAACCCGGCTCGTCGCCACCATCGGGTCGTAGCCGCGCGGATGGCTCCACGTCATGCCCTTGAGGGTAGTCATGGCGCCGCTTGGACCGGCGTCGCCGGCGCGGCCGCCGAGGCGAATGCCGCCTCTGCCAGCGCCATGGTGTGCCACGCGTCTTCGACGGAGCTGACGAGGCGATCGTCCTCGCCGGCGGCGAAGCGTTGGAGATTGCTCATCGTGCCGATGAAGGCATGCGGGAACCAGCCGCCGGTAAGTGGCACCTGCGTCCAGTCTTCGCCACGTCGGGTGATCCAGAGTTCATCCGGCTCGCCCTCCGGATAGTTGAGCAGCAGGCCAAGCTTCACCATCGCCGTGCCTTCTGTGCCCTCGAACCGAAAGCTCGCATCCTGGAATTTGCGGCCGAAATCGTGGTTGTGGTTGATCGACATCGTCACGCGCTGGTCGGGCGCGAAATCCAGCAACGCCGAGGTGCGGGTCTGCGCCAACTCAGTCGACGGATGCCCAAGGGTGCGGGCATGGACGCCGACCGGATTGCCGAGGAACGCCCGGATCAGGTCGAGATAATGGATCGAATGCACCGCGATCTCGACCCGCGGCATGCCCTTGAGGAACGGGAACAGGTGCCACGGTGTGACAAGGTTGAGATGCACCTCCACATCGGCCAGCCGGCCGAGCCAGCCGCGCTCGATGGCGTCAGCAACCGCCAGCATCATCGGCGAAAAGCGAAGCTGGAAATTGACCGCGGCCTTGAGCTTTTTGCGCCGCGCCATCGCGAGGATGCGCGTGGCCTCGTCAAGGTCGCGCCCCATCGGCTTCTGCAGCAGCACCGTCGCGCCGTCGGGGAGCAGCGGGAGTACGTCGAGGTGGACGCCCGGCGGCAGCGCCAGGTCGTAGACGGCGCCCGGCGTGGCGATCGCCTCCTCGATTGTCGCGAAGGCCTGCGTGTCCCACTTGGCAGCGAGTTGCCGTGCCTTCTCGAGGTCGACATCATAGAGGCCCGCGACCGGAAAGTGCGCCAGCCTGTAGGCCGGCAAATGCGCGTCGCCGACGATGCCGCCGGCCCCGATGATCACGATCGGCCGCGGCTTTGCCGGCCGCGGCCAGGCCTGCCTCAGCGCGCTGACATCGATCGGCAACGGCTCCTCCGCTCACTGCATATGCATTCTTATGTGAATGATATTTTCACAAGTGAGATGAAGAGGCAAGCGCAGGTACGTGACTTAGTCCTGGTGGAAGACCTCCTCCATCGACCCCCACCACTCGCCTTCCTTGTTGGTCTTGAGCGGGCTCTGCAGTGGCATGCAGACGGCCCACCATTCCTGCGTCTTGGGGTCCTTGGCCATTGCCGCCATGTCGCCTTCAAAGTCGCTGCCGGTGTATTCGAAGTAGGAAAACATCAGGTTTTCCGGCTCGCGCAGATAGATCGAGTAGTTCGAGATGTTGCTTGCCTTGATCTGCTTCAGCACATCCGGCCACACCGCCGCGTGCAAACGCTTGTATTCGGCAATCGCCTCCGGCTTGATGCCGAGCACCGATCCGTAACGCGTCATGACGTCCTCCTAAACCCGGTAAATCCGCTTGGCGTTGTTGCGCAGCAGCCGGGCCTTTTCGTCCTCGCTGCTGTCGGCGAGCAATTCGTTGGTGATGCCGACCCACTTGGTGAGGTTGGCGGTCAGCGTGCAGACCGGATGATCGCTTCCCCAGACCACGCGCTCCCAGCCAAAACTCTGGATGACGTGCTCGACATAAGGCCGGAGCATCGCCGTTGTGGGATTGGGCCCGCCATAGGCGATGATCCCCGAAACCTTGCAGACGAGGTTGGGGAATTTCGCCAGCTCAGTGATCGCGTCACGCCAGGGTTCGAACTCGCCCTTCGCGATGGCGGGATTGCCGCAGTGATCCAGAACGAACTGCACTTTGGGGCATTTCTCGAGCAGCGGCTTGCCCACCGGCAGCAATTGGTCCGCCCGGATGCAGAGGTCGAAGGCCATCTCGTAGGCTTCGAGCCGCCTCAGATTTTCGGCGAACAGCGGCGTCTGCGACAACTCATTCGGCATGGTGTGGAGGATACGGCGAATCGCCTTCACCCCGCCGATCGTGCTCGCGACTTCGAGCCATTTCGCGAAGCCGGCGCTCTCGGGCCGGCCCGCCGCAATCGCGCCGATGACCTTGGGATGCACCCGCGTCATGAAGCGCGTCTCGGCCTCGATGTCGCTCTCCGCGACGTCGACTTCCATGTGGAGCGCCGCCTCGATGCCGAGCTTCTCCGCTTCAGCAAAATAGCTCTCGGCCGTCCATTGCTTGTCGATCGCCTGCGCGCCACCCAGCCATGGGTAGGAAAAGCGGTCCTTGTAGACGAGGTGAAGGTGGGTATCGATGATCGTCATGTTTGTTCCGTTCTATTGCACATAAAGCGCCTCGGCGCCGCGCGTCGAAATCTCTTTGCCGCCCGCTACGAGCATCTCCAGAGCTGCTTCGCGATCGGGTGACGCGGCGTTGTCCAGCCGCTCGGTGTAGGGGCAGGTGTAAGCCGCCAGCACCGTTCCCACCGGACCAAGAATTGGCACCGACAGGTTGGTAACGCCCCGCGTCTGCAGGCTCGCCATGCTCTCATAGCCACGCGATCTGACCTGCTTCAGCCGAGCGGCCAGGCTGGGCAGGAGTTTCTCGGCGGTGCCGTCGCCGCGCGCCTCAAGCATCAGTGTCTGCTCTTCGGGCGTTGCGTAGGCGAGGAAGACGTGTCCGGAGCCGGTGTTGACAAGATCGATGCGTGAACCGACCCGGATCGACACGCCCCAGTAGTTCGGCGACTCGACTTGCGCCGCGACCACCAGCACGTTGCGGTCATAGATCACCAGATGACAGGCCTGTTCCGCCGCCCGGGCGAACCGCCGCATCACCGGCAGGGCCTGGCTCACCAGCCGCTGGATCGGCGGCCGGGCATGCGCCAGCTCAAACATTTTTAGGCTGAGTTCGTAGCGGTCGCCGCTGGTCCGCAGCACATAGCCGCGCCGCACCAGCCGGTCGAGCATTCGGTATATCTCGTTGGGCGAGCGGTCGAGCGATTTGGCGATCTCGGCCTGGCTTAGCCCTTCCTCGGTGGCGGCGAGCAGCTCGAGGATGTCGAGGCCTTTGTCGAGGGCCGGCGCGCGATAGCGATCGTCCTCTTCCGAGACAGCCAAGTCGTCCTCCCAAACCCGCTTCGACGGCGGATGCTAGCGGTTGACGTTAAGCCGTCAACCATGCTTACCTACGAATAGACTTTTCACATATGCAGGATCAAGCGCCAATCGGCATCCTGCGAAAGGTCCTCAGGGAGGAGACATCCATGGCAAAGCGAATTCTCGTGACGGCGTTGCTCGCCGCCGGCGCGCTGACCGGCTTGACCGGTCTGGCGCATGCCGATTTCGATTACGGCAAGTTCCCCGGCTACACGCTCAAGGTGAAGCTGATCGGCGGCACCCAGTACGAGCATCTCTACACCCGCATCCCCGAGTGGGAGAAGCTGACGGGCGCGAAGGTCGACATCGTTTCGTCGAAGAACTATTTCGACCTCGACAAGGAGATCAAGCAGGACATCGCATCCGGCCAGATCACCTATTGCCTTGCCTCGAACCATACCAGCTTCGCGCCGCAGTATGGCGACATGTATATCGACATGAAGCCGCTGATTCCTGCCGATGAGCTGGCGAAATATGTGCCCGGGACGCTCGCTGCCTCGGAAATCGACGGCAAACTGGTGCAGCTGCCGCGCGTCACCGATATCTCCAACATCTATTACCGCAAGAGCCTTTACGCCGATAAGGCCAACCAGGCCGCCTACAAGGCCAAGTTCGGCAAGGATCTGGCGCCGCCAGAAACCTATGACGACCTGAAAAACCAGATCATCTTCTTCGCCAAGCCGCCGAATCTTTACGGCACCGCCTTCGCCGGCAAGGACGAGGGCGCCACGGGCCGGTTCATGGAGATCCTGCGCGCCAACGGCGGCGATATGTTCGATAAGAACTGGAAGCCGACCTTCAATTCACCTGAGGGCGTTGCGGCGCTGCAGTGGTTCAAGGACATTTATGACGCCAAGGCCGTTCCCGCCGGCACCGTGAACTATGGCTGGGATGAAATCGGCCAGGCGATGGCTGCCGGCCAACTCGCGGTCGACCTCGATTGGCCCGGCTTTGCGGGCTTCTACAGTGATCCGACAAAGTCGAAGATCGCCGACGACCTCGGCTTCGCCGAGGCGCCTGTGGGTACCTCCGGCCATCACGGCGGCTGGTCCGGTTCGCACTCGTTCTCGGTGACTTCGGCCTGCGACAACAAGCCGGCAGCCGTGTCGCTGGCGGTGTTCCTGACTAACGACGACAGCGAGATGATGGAAGCCCAGGCCGGCAATATGCCGACCCGCTCTGCCGTCTTCGACAAGGTCGTGAAGTGGTTCAAGGCCAATAAGAAGCCGGCCCTCGCCGCGATGTACCCGATCTGGGAAAAGTCGCTGGATGAGGCGCGCACGCCGCCGCTGATCCCGCAGTGGATCGAAGTGTCGAACGTCGTCTGGCCGCAGCTTCAGGCCGCTATCGTCGGGCAGACCGATCCCAAGACCGCGCTCGACAAGGCCGCCGCCGATGCGACGCAGATCATGCAGGATGCGGGGCTGCTGAAGCAGTAAGATCGTCAGCCTTCTCGAATTGGCGCCGCGCGGGATACCTCGCGCGGCGCCGCCGTAAGTGATCCCGCCATCAGAGTGTTGATGAACTTCCTTCGATCGCCCCGCGCCATTCCCTATCTGCTGTTGCTGCCGGCGATCCTGGTTATCCTTGCGGTTATTCTCCTGCCGCTGCTGGTGTCGCTGTGGTCGAGTCTGACCCCCTACGTTCTCACCCGGCCGGCCTCGCTCTACCAATTCGTTGGCTTTCGCAATTACGAGCGGCTGTGGGGTAACAGCGATTTCTGGTGGGCATTTCTTCGCACGCTGGTCTTCGTCACCGTCGCGCTCAACCTCGAAATGGTGCTCGGCCTCGGTCTCGCCATGCTGGTCAACCAGATCACCTGGGGACAGCGGACGATCCGCACCATCATGATGTTCCCGATGATGTTCTCGCCGATCCTCGTCGGATTCCTCTTCAAATACCTGCTCAACGACTCAATCGGCTTCGTCAACAACGCGCTCTATTCGCTTGGCCTGATTACCGACCCCGTGCCGTGGCTCGTCGATGGCACGCTCGCCAACCTCTCGATCATCGCGGCCGAAGTCTGGATGTCGACCTCCGTATTCGCCATCCTGCTGCTCGCGGGCCTGATGGCCATACCGGCCGAACCGCTCGAAGCCGCGCGGGTTGATGGCTGCAATGGCTGGCAGGTGTTCAGGCACGTCACGCTGCCGTTCCTGATGCCGTTCATTTACATCGCCATGACCATCCGCTCGCTCGACGTGGCGCGCGCCTATGACATGATCCGCATCATGACCAATGGTGGGCCGGCGGGCCGCACCGAGATGCTGTGGACGCTGATCGCCCGCGTCGGCTACCAGAACAGCCAGATGGGTTCAGCCAACGCCATGGGCTACGTGTCGATCCTGCTCTCCATCATTTTCACCTTCTATTTTTACCGCAAGCTGGCGGACGCCCGCGCTTTCATGGGAGGCGCGCAATGACGTCGATCACCACTGAACTCGCGGCTCCTCAGCGTCGCAGCATGAGGAAGCTTCGCCGGCGCTGGCTGGTCTGGGCGGGCGTAGTTTTCGCAATGATCGTCCTCTGCCTGCCTGGGCTTTGGGTGGTGCTGACGGCCTTCCGGCCAAATGTCGAAGTGCTCGCCCGGCCGACGATCTGGCTGCCGCAGAATCCGACCCTCGAAAATTTCCTCAAGATTTTCGGCCTCCTGCCGCAGGTGCAGGAAGGGCTGCCGGTCGCGCAGTATTTCCTCAACTCGCTGGTGATTTCGGTCACCTCGACCGTTGTTGCAGTTCTCATCGGTATGGCCGGAGGCTATGCGTTCGCCCGCTTCCGCTTCCGCGGCAAGAGCACGCTCTTCATCGCCTTCATGCTGTCGCGGTCAGTACCGGGCGTGGCGCTCAGCCTGCCGCTCTTCATCCTGTGGAGTCGCGTCGGTCTTATCGATACGCCCCTCGGCCTGATCACCGTCTACCTCGCGATCAACATCCCCTTCACGATCTGGCTGACCGACGGTTTTTTCCGGCAGATACCGGTTGAGCTGAGCGAGGCGGCGCAGATCGATGGCTGCAGCCGCTGGCAGGCATTCTGGCGGGTGGAGTTTCCGCTGGCCCGCTCCGGTCTTGCCTCAGCCGCGATCTTCGCCTTCCTGACATCGTGGAACGAGTATGCGCTGGCCAGTCAGCTCAGCCGCACGGTCGCCAGCAAGACGATGCCGGTCGGCCTGATGGATTTCACCGCGCAGTTCACCGTCGATTGGACCGGCATGAGCGCCATGGCGGTGCTCATCATCATCCCGGCGCTGATCCTGACCTTCATCGTGCAAAAGCACCTGATCGCCGGCCTCACCTTCGGCGGCGTCAAGGGATAGGCGGGGCACACCGATGGCCAAAATCACCCGCATCGAATTGCTGATGGTTGACCTTAAGCCGAAGGTCAAACGCGTTGATGCGATTCAGTCTTTTGTCTCGCAGGAAACCCCGATCGTCCGCATCACCGACGCCGATGGGGTAGTGGGCACCGGCTATAGTTACACCATCGGCACCGGCGGCCATTCCGTCATGGAACTGCTCAAGCGCACCCTGGCGCCGGCAATCCTTGGCCGCGAGGCGCTCGAGATCGAGCGCATCTGGCGTGACCTTTTGTTCCTCACCCACGCGACTACCGTCGGCGCCATAACCGCCATCGCCATGGCCGCCATCGACACCGCCCTGTGGGACCTCAAGGCAAAAAAACTCGGCCTGCCGCTGCATCTGCTTGCCGGCGGCGGACAGCGCGAAATCCCGCTCTACACCACCGAAGGCGGTTGGCTGCACCTCGAAGAATCCGCGCTGGTCGATGACGCGCTGCGCGCCAAGGCCGATGGCTTCGGCGGCTGCAAGCTGAAGGTTGGACGGCCCATCCACCAAGACGTCGCCCGGATCGCCGCCGTGCGTGAAGCCGTTGGGCCCGGTTTCGAGATCTTCACCGACGCTAACCAGGCGTTCGCCGTCGACGAGGCCATCCGCCGCGTCCGGGCCTATGAGCCGCTCGATATCGGCTGGCTCGAGGAGCCGCTACCGGCCGACGACATTTCCGGCCATACCCGGCTGGTCGAGCACACCTCAATCCCGATCGCCATCGGCGAAAGCCTCTACTCGACGCTGCATTTTCGCGAATACCTCGAGCGTCACGCGTGCTCGGTCGTGCAGGTCGATGTCGGGCGCATTGGCGGCATCACGCCATGGCTCAAGGTCGCGCATCTGGCCGAGACGTTTAACATCGCGGTTTGCCCGCATTTTCTCATGGAATTGCATGTTTCGCTTTGTGCCGCGGTGCCGAATGCCCGCTGGGTCGAATACATCCCGCAATTGGACGATCTGACGACTGGCCGGATGCGCATCGAGAATGGTAAAGCCATCCCCAGCGACGAGCCCGGTTTGGGGATCGCCTGGGATTTTGCGGCCATCGATCGCCTCGCTGTCGAGGGTTCAAAAACCACCATCGTCTAGTCTCGGAAGGAAACCCAATTGGCCGATCTCAACGGCAAGATTGCCCTCATCACCGCCGGCGCTCAGGGCATCGGTCGGGCCTCGGTCGAAGCGTTCGCCAAAGCGGGTGCCAAAGTGATCGCCACCGACATCAACGAAACCAAGCTCAGCGAACTCGACGGCATCCCCAACGTCACGACGCGCGTGCTGAACGTGCTCGATCCGGACGCGATCTTCAAAGCCGTGCAGGAAATCGGCCGCATCGATATCTTGTTCAACTGCGCCGGTGTCGTGCACAGCGGCACCATCCTCGAAATGCCCGACAAGGACCTGCAGTTCGCCTTTGACCTCAACGTCTGGGCCCAGGTCCACGCTATCAAGGCGATCCTACCGCAGATGATCGAGCGCGGCGATGGGGCCATCATCAACATGGCGACGGTAGCGAGCTCGGTGAAGGGCGTGCCGAACCGGGCGGCCTATTCGATTTCCAAAGCCGCGGTGATCGGGCTGACCAAGTCGGTAGCAGCCGACTACGTGACCAAGGGTGTTCGCGTGAACGCCATCTGCCCCGGTACCGTCGAAAGCCCGTCACTGCACGAACGCTGGGCTGCGACCGGCAATGTCGAGGAAGCGCGCAAAGCCTTCATCGCCCGCCAGCCCATAGGCCGTATCGCCCAGCCGTCCGAGGTCGCCGACCTCGCGGTCTATCTGGCTGGCGCGACCTATACGACCGGGCAGATTCACGTCATCGACGGCGGCTGGACCGGCTAAACTCGTCGCTCGGAGAGGCTTGTCAAAGGCCTCTCCAAAGCACTTGTCCTCCGGGCTGCGATGTTTTTTATATAGACAAAATCGCTCGAAAGGGGATTAAGGGTCGACAATCGCGCCGCTGCCAAGCGGCCTGCGTAAACCGCCAGCGGAAGGACTTCACTTTGCGGATCACCGGCCTGCGTACCTTCGACCTGCGCTTCCCGACGTCGCAGGCGCTGGATGGTTCCGACGCGATGAATCCCGATCCGGATTACTCGGCCGCCTACGTCATCCTCGATACGGATGGCGGCCTTGAGGGCCACGGGCTGACCTTCACCATCGGCCGCGGCAATGAGGTCGTGGTCGCCGCGATCGAGGCGTTGCAAGATCGTATCGTTGGGCTCGAACTCGCTTGGATCAGAGAAGATCCCGGCCGTTTCTGGCGGCACATGACGTCCGACAGTCAGCTTCGCTGGATCGGTCCGGACAAGGGTGCGATGCACCTTGCGACCGGCGCCGTCGTCAACGCCGCCTGGGATTTGATGGCGAAAGCGGAGGGCAAGCCGGTCTGGCAGCTCGTCGCCGACATGAGCCCCGAAGAACTCGCCGCCATCATCGACTTCCGCTACCTGACCGACGCCATCACGCCCGAGGAAGCGCTGGAGATTTTCCGCAAAGCGGAGGCCGGCAAGGCCGAACGAGTCGCCGAACTCAAAGCCAACGGCTACCCTTGCTACACCACCTCGGCCGGCTGGCTCGGTTACTCGAACGAAAAACTGACGCGGCTCGCGCAGGAAGCTGTCGACGAGGGCTTCTCGCACATCAAGATGAAGGTTGGCCGCGACCTCGATGACGACATCCGCCGTCTTGAGATCGTACGCCGCATCATGGGCCCCGACCGCTTCCTGATGATCGACGCCAATCAGGTGTGGGAAGTCGATCAGGCGATCGATTGGGTACGAGAGCTGAAGCCGTTCAACCCCTACTTCATCGAGGAGCCGACCAGCCCCGACGACGTCGAGGGGCACCGCAAGGTTCGCGAAGCCGTTGCGCCGGTAAAGGTCGCGACCGGCGAGATGTGCCAGAATCGCATACTCTTCAAGCAGTTCATCACCCGCGGCGCCATCGACATCGTGCAGATCGATGCCTGCCGCATCGGCGGGCTCAACGAGGTGCTGTCGGTGCTGCTGATGGCCGCGAAATACAAGTTGCCGGTCTGGCCGCATGCCGGCGGCGTCGGCCTTTGCGAATATGTGCAGCACCTGTCGATGATCGACTATCTCGTCGTCTCAGGCACCAAAGAGGGCAGGGTGATCGAATATGTCGATCACCTCCATGAGCACTTCGTCGATCCCTGTGTGATCCGCAACGCGGCTTACATGCCTCCCGCCGGCGCCGGCTTTTCCATAGAGATGAAGCCGGAATCGATCGCTACCTATCAATTCACGCGGTAGCGTCGGGGCTAGGGCTGCGAGTCGCGGACCGCGTGTTTCCACCTGGTGCTTGCCGACTGACCAGCGCGAAAAAATGCTCTATAGCTAACCTCGCGAGGGTACGGCGGTGGTGGCGGCAGACTTATTTGTAGCGGCGGCAAGTGGCGTTGTTGCAGTGCTTGCGGTTCTTCTTGTGATGCGTCACGCGGCGCGGCTTGGCCTTGTCCAGCAGCCGAATGCGCGCTCTTCTCATGTGCGGGCGACCCCGGCAGGTGGGGGTATCGGCATCGTCCTGGGTGCGGTCCTCGCGGGGATATTTGCCGTTGGCAGCGAGTCGGTGTTTGTCCCTGCGGTCCTGGTGGCGTCGGTCGGCTTCGCCGTACTCGGCCTCTGGGACGACATTCGGCCGGTGCCTGCAACGGCCAGGTTGGCCGTGCAACTCGTCCTCGTCGCGGTCACGCTGGCTGTTGTCTCGCCACCGTGGATATCGGGGGGCGACGCGTGGACCGCACTCTTCTACGCGCTGTTGACGCTTGCCATCGTCTACTGGGTCAACCTCTACAACTTCATGGATGGCATCGACGGCGTCGCCGGAAGCGAGGCGCTGTTCCTGCTGCTTGCACCACTCGGGTTGTCCCTGTTTTGGGCTCAAGCTGCCACCGCGAGCCCGTTGTTTTGGTGGGCGGCCGGCACCGCCGCCGCCGTTGTTGCCTTTCTCTGCTTCAACTGGCCGCCGGCTAAGATCTTCATGGGCGACGTCGGCAGCACATTTCTCGGCTTTCTCATCGCCGCGTTCGCCCTGGCCGAAATTGCCTATGGCTGGCTATCGCCCTCGACGGCGCTGATTCTCGCTGCGTGCTTCATCACCGACGGCACGCTGACTTTGCTGCGCCGGGCGCTGCAGGGCGAGAACATCATGACCGCCCATCGGCGTCATGCTTACCAGCAATTGGCGCGGCGCTTCGGTTCGCATCGCCCGGTGGTGCTGGCCATGACGGCAATCAACTTGATTTGGCTGCTGCCGCTGGCTGCTGCCGCTGAGGCCGCGCCCGCGCTGGGTCCTTTTCTTGTAGCAGTTGCCTATGCGCCGCTCGCGGTCGGCGCATTGGCGGCAGGAGCCGGCAGGTCCGAGCATGCTTGATCGGCTCAAACGTCGAGCGCTGGCCTTACCGCGACCGTGGAAACGGTCACTCACCATCGCCTTCGACGTCGTCGCGATCCTTGCGGTGATCTGGTTCGCCTATTACGCGCGCCTCGGCCTCTCTTTTCGGCCGAACCGCGCCCAGATATTGCTGAGCTTTACTGCCCCCGCCATCGCGGTGCCGATCTTCATCCGGATGGGTCTCTACCGCGCCGTCATCCGCTATCTGCCCGAGCGCACGATCATCACCATCGCCCAGGCAATGCTGCTGACGTCGGTCTGCTGGGTAGCGCTTTTGTTTCTGACGGCCATGTACGGCATGAACGGCGCGCCGCGTTCGCTGCCGGTCGTGTTCTTTATCGTCGGTACCGTCGTCATCGCGGGAAGCCGGTTTGCGTTGAAGCGCTGGCTCGGCGTGCCGCCCCTGACCGCCCGCAAGAGCGGCTATACGCTGATCTATGGAGCAAACGATGCTGGCATCCAGCTCGCTTCAGCGCTCAGCGCCCAGAACAGTGCGCGCATCGCCGGTTTCGTCGACGATAATCCCAGGTTCCACGGCCGCGATCTCGTTGGCTACCGGGTTCATCCGTTTAGCGCCATCGGTGGATTGATCAGGAATATGGGCATTGACGATGTCATCATTTCCTTGCCGCAGGCGACAGCCGCACGCCGCCGCGAAATCTATGAGGCACTGAGCGCCTTTCCGGTGAAAATCCGGACGCTGCCGGCTATCGCCGATCTCGCCGCCGGCAAATACAGCGTCGGCCGTTTGCGCGAAATCGATATCGACGATCTGCTCGGCCGTTCCTCTGTGCCGCCCGATCCGGACCTGCTCCGACAGATGATCGAGGGCCGCGTGATTCTGGTATCAGGAGCCGGCGGCTCGATCGGCTCGGAGCTGTCGCGATTGATCGGTCGGTGGAACCCAAGCCGCCTCGTCCTGCTCGAAGCCAACGAGTTCGCCCTCTACGAAATCGAGCGCAGCCTCGGCCGCGACAATCCCGACCTTGAGATCGTGCCGGTGCTGGGATCGATTGGCGACGAGCGATTTGTACGTGAGACGCTCGCCCGTGAGGCCGTCGAGGTAATCTTCCATACCGCTGCCTACAAGCACGTACCGCTGCTTGAGGCGAATGCGATCGAAGGGGTGCGCAACAACGTACTCGGCACGTCGATATTGGCCCGCGCCGCGCTCGACGCCGGCGTTGCGCGGTTTGTGCTGATCTCGACCGATAAGGCCGTCTACCCCACCAGCGTGATGGGGGCGACCAAGCGCTGGGCTGAGCTCATGATCCTCGATTGCGCGGCGCAGGCCGCGGCCAAAGGTAGTGCTTCGCGCTTTTGTGCCGTTCGTTTCGGCAACGTGCTTGGCTCGAACGGGTCGGTCGTGCCGCTGTTCAAGGAACAGATTGCGGCGGGAGGACCAGTTACGCTCACCAGCGAAGGCATGACCCGGTATTTCATGTCGGTGCACGAGGCCGCCGAATTGATCGTCCAGGCTGGCGCACTCTCGGAGGGTGGCGACTTCTTCCTGCTCGAAATGGGCGCGCCGATTGCGATCCGCACGCTGGCGGAAAACATGGTGCGACTTGCCGGCCTCTCCGTGCGGTCTGCTGGCAATCCGGGCGGCGACATCGAGATCAGGACCGTCGGCTCGCGGCCGGGCGAAAAGCTGACCGAGGAATTATTCTACGACGCCAGCACGGTAATGCGTACGCGGCATCCGAAAATCCTGCGTGCGCCGACGGCCACTCGGCCCGAAGGGCTTGATGCCGCCCTTGCGGCGCTGTCGGCAGCTCTGGCGAATGCCGATGAGGCGGAAGTCCGGCGCCTGCTTTTTGCGTTTGTCGAAGAGCGCGAAGACGAGTTGGAGCCGCTCAGAAAAGCCGCAGGATCATCACGCCGGCAACGGTGACGATGGCGCCCGAGGCGAGCACCGCCGCGATCAGCATCTGCTGAACGTAATGCAGGTGAGTTCCCTGTTCGACGGCCGGTGGCAGAAAATCGGGGTGCCTTGCCCGTGGCCTGCGGCGCACCGCCGGTCGATTGTAGCGAACCGGCGCACGTCCGGTCTCCATAACGCCCAGATGTGCCATTCCTGCCTCCCAAGCTGAGGCAGGATCATCCCGAAAGCCCTGTAATTCCAGGCCATTCCGGATTTAGGCTTAATTATGTTCAAATGCCCCGTAATTATGGTTTCCCAATCCTTACCGGGGCGGAGCGCACTATCCGTGGATAAGGTTTTGCCGCATCTCGCGTGGGGTGATGCCGTAGGCCGCGCGGAAATGCTCGTAGAACTGGCTCAGCGACGCAAACCCGGATTGGAACGCCACGTTGGCGATCGAAAGATTGCCCTCGAACAGCAGCGAACGGGCCCGGATGAGGCGCATCCGCACTACGAATTTTCTGACCGGCACGCGCATCACTTCGGTGAAGAGGTTGAGCGCGTAGTTTGGGTGAAGGCCCACGACCTTGGCAACGTCTTCCGCCGTCAGCGGCTCGCTCAGATGCTCCATGATATAGCGCACCATGGCGACGACATAGCGGAGCGGTGACACCGCCCGGCTGGCGGCGCCGACGGCTTCGATCCAGGGCGGCAAGATCTCGTCCCACCCGACCAGCGCCGTCCGTCGCAGCATGGTGGAAATCTCGGCCTTGAGGATATCGGTGCGTTCCGCGTTGCCGCTGCGATAGTCCTGGTACCATCGCTTGAGGGTGTTCTGCTCGATAGCATCGGGCATATGCGCGATCACGCCGCCGCCCATCATCGTTTCGGTGAGCTTGCCGAGGTGGGGCATGTGCAGGAACGAATCGAGCGGCAGATAAACATTGCACTGGCGCGAGTCATGACTGGGCCCGCGATCGAGCAGAGTGGTCTGATGGGGGATACCGGCCCAGAACATGATGAGCCTGTCGGCCGGGACTGTCACAGGCCTGCCATCGAAAGTGTAGTCCATGGTGCCGGCGGTCAGCCAGTTGAGCTCGATGTGGCCATGGCTGTGTTCTGCCGGCATGAGCTGCGGATCGAACCAGCGAATGCCGAAGCGGCCGAAAGCGGCGGTGTCGGCATAGAAGCGGCGGTCTGGCCGCGGCACGGGACGCGGAGCAGGTTCGCGGCGGGTCGCATCCGATATTCTCAGCGGCTCCACGTCGCAGCCTCCATCTTTAAAACCCGGAATAACTGATTAGAAAATCGGATTGCGTGGCGTTTAGCAAGCGATAGGTTCAAAGGGCGCGGACATCGGCTGCCCCGGAGAACAGGCGGCCGCGTTGTTCGTACCCTAGGGAGGAAACATGCGTAGACACCTTTTGGCCCCGCTCGGGGCAGGTCTGCTGCTCGGCGCTTCAGCGCTCGCCGTGCACGCACAAGACTTGGCGGCGCCGACCACGCCGCCCGATCCGACGCCGTTTGCGGCGCAGGGCACGCCGAACTTCGTCGATCCTGACGCCATCTGGACCTATAAGGCGCTGCCCGAATATCACGAGCCGGATTGGGTGACCAAGCAGTTCGTCTCGACCGGCAAGTTGCCGGCGGTAAAGGACCGTCTGCCCAAGGAGCCGCTGGTTTTCCTGGCTTCCAACATGCCCGACGGCATCGGCGTCTACGGCGACGTGATGCGTCACGTCATTGGCGGCCGTCCGCAGGGCTGGAACTACGCTGCCGGCCAGATCCAGGGCTGGGGCGGCATCGACATCGGCATGTACGAATGCCTGACCCGTACGGCGCAGGATTTCGAAATCAAGGCCGACAAGCTCGCCCCGCTTCCCAACCTCGCCAAGAGCTGGGAATGGTCGGCTGACGGTCACGTCTTGACGATGCACCTCATTGAGGGCGCCAAGTGGTCCGACGGCGTGCCGTTCAACGCCGACGACGTAATGTTCTACTGGAACGACAACATCAAGGACCCGAACGTCAAGCCGCTCAACTCGACCGGCCCCGACAGCTTCGGCGTCGGCACGACGCTCGAGAAGGTTGACGACTACACGGTCAAGTGGACGTTCAAGGAAGTCCGGCCGACCCAGTATCTCTACACCATGGCCTACGGTGGGTTCTGCCCACTGCCGGCGCACATCTTGAAGCCGCAGCACCCGAAGTATTCGAAGAACACCTACGACCAGTATGCCAATGCCTTCCCGCCGAACTATCTGAACTTCCCGGTGATGGGCGCCTGGGTCCCGGTCGAGTACCGCCCCGACGACATCGTCGATCTTCGCCGCAACCCCTACTACTGGAAGGTTGACGACAAGGGCAATCAGCTCCCCTACCTTGACGAGCTTCAGTACAAGCTCTCGACCTGGGCTGACCGCGACGTGCAGGCTGTGGCCGGCACGGGCGACTTCTCGAACCTCGAACAAGCCGAAAGCTTCGTCGAGGCTTTGAAGAAGGCGGCCGATCCAGCAGCTCCGGCCCGTCTCGCGTTCGGTGCCCGCACTATCGGCTATTCGCTGTTGGTCAATATGTCGGCCAACGGTTGGGGTTCGCCGGATGCACGCGGTCTTGCCGTGCGCAATCTCAATCGCAACCTCGATTTCCGCAAGGCGCTTACCTACGCGATCGACCGGCAGCACCTCGGCGAGTCGCTCGTGAAGGGTCCCTTCACCGCGATCTATCCGGGCGGCCTCTATGCCGGCACGGCCTACTACGACAAGGCCTCGACGGTCTATTATCCCTTCTCCCTCGACTCGGCGAAGGCTGAGCTCAAGAAGGCGGGGCTGGTCGACACCGACGGCGACGGCATCGTGAACTTCCCGAAGGACACGCCCGGAGTGGGCGGCCAGAACGTAAGCGTCACGCTGCTCAACAACTCCGACTACCAGACCGACAAGAGTCTGGCGGAAGGCGTTGTGGCGTCCATGCAGGCCTTGGGTATCCGCGTGATCCTCAATACCGTCGGCGGCACCAACATGACAGCGGTGCAAAACGGCGGTACATGGGATTGGCAGATCCTGCGTAACGGCTCCGAGCTGATCTCGGTGGTGCAGGGCACGACTTCGCTGGCCCCGACCGGCCCGCAGACCAGCCCCTTCCATCGTGCGGCGAGCGGCGGCGACGTCGATCTGCTGCCCTATGAGAAGCAGATGGTGGACGTGGTCAACCAGTTCATCGCGACCGACGATGCCGCCAAGCGCGTCGATCTGATGAAGCAGTACCAGAAGCTCTTCACCGAGAACGTGAACGAGATCGGCCTCACCCAGTATCCGGGTGCGCTGATCATCAACAAGCGCTTTGCCAATATTCCGCCGGGCGCCCCGATCTTCATGTTCAACTGGGCTGAGGACAACATCATCCGTGAACGCGTCTACGTGCCCAAGGACAAGCAGCAGAATTACGAGCTGCATCCCAATACCCTGCCGGGTGCTCCTGGCATCGGCAACGGGCCCGTTAGCGGCTAACGGCTAACATTATGGGGGCGAGGGGACGTTTCCCTCGCCCCACCACTATCGGCGCCCGGCAGAAGGGCTAGAATGAATTCTGCAGTCCCGCCCGATACGGGAGGATGTTGGACAGGTCCGCTGCGGCGGAAATGACTGGCTGAGGAGTGCGGCACATGCCCCTCGATCGGCCAGCGACTAGGGAGCGGCAGTTTGCTGAGATTTCTGGCTACCCGCATTCTGGCGGCTATACCCTTGCTGCTGCTGCTGAGCGTGGTGACGTTCATCATCATCAAGGCGCAGCCCGGCGACTACGCCGACTACATCAAGGCCATGCTGATGAGCCAGGGCGGCGCTACCGACGAAATGGCGCAGCGCCAGGCGGACGCCTACCGCATTGCCCACGGCCTCAATCTGCCGCTACCGCTGCAGTATCTGAACTGGATCTGGGGAATCGTCACCCACTTCGATTTCGGCCAGTCGCTCTACTACAATCGCCCGGTCGGCGATGTGGTTGCCGAGCGCCTGCCGCGCACGATCATGCTGGCGCTGACCTGCCATATCCTGGCGTCGACCATCGGCATCACGCTGGGCATCATCGCCGCGACCCGCCAGTACAGCTGGATCGACACGCTGTTCGGTTTCATCTCGTTCCTCGGCATGACCGTGCCGCGCTTCCTGATGGCGCTGATCATCATCTACATCCTTGCTTTCAAGCTGAATGTGCAGGAGATCGGCAGCTTCTTTTCGACCAAGTATGGCGGCGCTCCATGGAGCTGGGACAAGTTCGTCGACCTCGTCGGCCATATCTGGCCCGTGATCTTCATCGCGACCTTCGGCGGTCTCGCCTACAACATGCGCGTGATGCGGGCGAACCTGCTCGACGTGCTCAACGCCCAGTATGTTGAAACGGCGCGTGCCAAGGGGCTCTCCAACGCCGCCGTCATCCTGAAGCACGCGGTTCCCAATGCGCTCCATCCCCTGATCGCCTATCAGGGCGTGGCCTTGCCCTACATGCTGACGGGCGAGATCGAAGTGGCGATCGTGTTCGGGCTCGCGACGGTCGGACCGGCGATTGTCGGCTCGCTCGGCGTCGGCGACGTCTGGGTGACCGCGACGTTCATGCTGGTGCTCGCTGCAACCCTCATCGCGGGCAACATCATTTCGGATATCCTTCTGGCCTTGCTTGATCCACGTGTCCGGCTGGGAGGCAACGCATGACCGAGCCACAGATCATCGGATCGTCGATACCGCTGCCGGCCGACGCCGAAGGGCCGATGCCAACACCGGCTACCGAGGCTGTTGCCGACAAGGTTCCCGTCGTTTCGGGCCGCCTCTCCCAGGGCAATGAAGGCTACCTGTCGCTGGTCTGGCGGCGCTTCCGCCGCTCGGTCATCGGCATGATCGGGCTCGTACTCGTCGTCGGCATGCTGCTGATCTCGATCTTTGCCGACTTCTTCGCCCCGATGGACCCTAACGCGCAGAATATCTCCTTCGCGCCGCCGGACTCGGTCAGCTTCCAGTCGCCCAGTGGCAGCTTCAGCCTTCTCCCCTATGTCTACCCGATCGTCGAGCTGCCCGGTAAGTTCGACCCGGTGACGTTCCAGCCCCTGACCGGCCCCGACACGACGAACCCCACGTCACTCGGCTTTTTCGTGAAGGGCTTCGAGTATCGCTTCTTCTGGTTCATCCCCGCGAATATCCACTTCTTCGGCTCGACCGACGCGACGCACGCTTTCCATCTGCTCGGCACCGATAAGCTGGGGCGCGATATCCTGTCGCGCGGCATTGCCGGTTCGCGCATCTCGCTCACCATTGCGCTCGTCGTGGTGGCGCTGACGACGACGATCGGTACGCTGGTCGGCATTACGTCGGGCTATCTCGGTGGACGGCTTGACGCCCTGGTACAGCGCTTCGTCGAGTTCGTGCTCGCCTTCCCGCAATTGCCGCTCTACATCGCGTTGACGACGTTGATCCCCATCACCGCGCCGTCCAATGTGTTCCTCGCCTTCGTCATCGCGGTCATGGCGGTGCTGGGCTGGGCCCAGCTCAGTCGCGAGGTCCGAAGCAAGACGCTGTCGCTTGCGCGCATCGAATATGTGCGCGCGGCGGTGGCCGTGGGCTCCGGCGATTTCCGCATCATCACGCGGCACATCCTGCCGAACGTCCTCAGCCACATTATCGTTTCGATTACGCTCGCCGTGCCGTCCATCGTGCTGCTCGAGAGTTTCCTCGGCTATCTCGGCTTCGCGGTGAAGCCGCCGCTGATCTCCTGGGGCCTGATGCTGCAGGATTGTCAGTCCTTCTCGGTGATCGGCTCCTACCCTTGGATTTTGTCGCCGGTGCTCTTCGTGCTGATCACTGTCTTTGCCTTTAACGCGCTCGGGGATGGTCTCCGCGACGCCATCGACCCCTATTGAGGTCCGCGCCATGACCGACGTTTCTGCATCACTGGCGCCGCCCGAACGCTATGACCTCGGCGCCCACGGCCGCGAGCTCATTCTCGACGCCCGCAAGATTGCGGTGAATTTCAAGGTCGAAGGCGGCATCGTCGAGGCCGTCAAAGACGTGTCGTTCCAGTTGCACAAGGGTGAGACGATCGCCCTCGTCGGCGAATCCGGGTCGGGCAAATCGGTGACCGCACGCACCGTGATGCGGCTTTTGACCAAACGCGCCAAGGTCGCCGCGGACTCCCGCATCACGCTTGCCGGCAAGAACGTTCTCGCACTGCCAGAAGGCGAGATGCGCAAGCTTCGCGGCAACGAAGTCTCGATGATCTTCCAGGAGCCGATGAGCTCCATGAACCCGGTCTATACGATCGGCCAGCAGATCTGCGAGATCATCCACCTCCACAATCGCGTCTCGCGCAGCGAGGCGATGGCGCGCGCCAAGACTCTGCTTGAGGAAGTGCAGATTCCCGAGCCGGAAGCGCGGCTGAAGCAATACCCGCATCAGCTTTCAGGCGGTCAGCGCCAGCGCGTGATGATCGCCATGGCGCTCGCCAACCGGCCCGATATTCTCATCGCCGACGAACCGACGACCGCTCTCGACGTGACCGTGCAGGCGCAGATCCTTAACCTGATCAAGGACCTCAAGGCCAAGTACGGCATGGCCGTAATCCTCATCACCCACGACCTGACGATCGTCCGGCAGTTCTCCGACTACGTTTATGTCATGCAGAACGGGCGCGTGCAGGAACACAATACCACCGAGGAATTGTTCCGGAATCCCAAGCACAGCTACACCCGGCACCTGCTTGCTTCCGAGCCCAAGGGCAGCGCCAATCCCATTGCCGCCAATTCGGAGACCGTGCTCGAAGGCCGCAACGTGAAAGTCGCGTTCACGCTGAAGCGCGGCGGTTTCTTCAAGCCGGATTTCTTCGAACTCATCGCCGTCAACAATCTCAGCCTCAACCTCAGACGTCACGAGACGCTCGGCCTCGTCGGCGAATCCGGGTCTGGCAAGACCACCTTCGGGCAGGCGCTGATCAAGCTGATCCAGGCCAATGCCGGTCAGATTTACTTCGATGGCGAGCGGATCGACGAAAAATCCCGCAAGGATATGCGTCCGCTGCGCAGCCGCATGCAGATCGTCTTCCAGGACCCCTTCGCATCGCTCAATCCGCGCATGTCGATCCGCCAGATCATCGAGGAAGGGCTGATCGTCAACAACATCGGCGCCAACTCGCGCGAGCGCGTCGACCGGGTGCGACAGGCCCTGCGGGATGCCGGCATGCCGGACACGATCCTGCAGCGCTTCCCACACGAGTTCTCGGGCGGCCAGCGTCAGCGCATCGCCATTGCGCGCGCCATCGCCCTCGAGCCTGAGTTCATCCTGCTCGACGAGCCGACTTCCGCGCTCGACCTCAGCGTGCAGGCGCAGATCATCGACCTGCTGCGCAAGCTGCAGGACGAAAAAGGCCTTTCCTATCTCTTCATCTCGCATGATCTGAAGGTCGTGCGGGCGCTTTGCCACCGCGTGATGGTCATGCAGTTCGGCAAGGTGGTGGAGGAGGGGCCGGTGAGCGAAGTGCTCTCCAACCCCAAGACCGACTATACCCGCGCACTGGTTCGCGCGGCCTTCGAAATCGCAGCTTAGCGGGATCGCAACACGAAACTCACTGCTCGACCCCGCGTCCATTTCTAACGTCAAGAGGCAGATATGTCTGGCAATCCAAAAGTCACCTTTATCGGTGCCGGTTCATCCGTTTTTATGAAGAACATCGTTGGCGACCTGCTGCAGCGCGAAGCGCTGGCTGGTGCCCGCATTGCACTGATGGATATCAATCCGACGCGGCTCGAAGAGAGCGCCATTATCGCCGGCAAGTTGATCCAGACGCTTGACGTCCCGGCCACCGTCGAGACCTACACTAATCAGCGCGAAGCGTTGGACGGGGCTAACTTCGTCGTCGTCTGCTTCCAGATCGGCGGCTACGAGCCGGCGACTGTCGTCGACTTCGATATCCCCAAGCAGTACGGGCTGCGCCAGACCATCGCCGACACCCTCGGCATCGGCGGTATCATGCGCGGCATCCGCACCGTGCCGCATCTCTGGTCGATCTGCGAAGACATGATGCAGGTCTGCCCCGAGGCGGTCATGCTCCAATACGTCAACCCGATGGCCATCAATACCTGGGCGATCGCTGAGAAATACCCAGCGATCAAGCAGGTCGGTCTCTGCCACTCCGTGCAGGGCACGGCGATGGAACTGGCCAACGATCTCGGCATTCCCTACGAGGAAATCCGCTATCGCTCAGCCGGCATCAACCACATGGCGTTCTACCTAAAATTCGAGCACAAGCAGGCCGACGGTTCCTACCGCGACCTCTATCCCGACCTAGTGCGCGGCTATCGCGAAGGCCGCATCCCCAAGCCGACCTGGAACCCGCGCTGCCCCAACAAGGTGCGCTACGAGATGCTGACGCGGCTCGGCTATTTCGTCACAGAAAGCTCCGAGCATTTTGCCGAGTACACGCCCTACTTCATCAAGGAAGGGCGCGAGGACATCATTGAGAAATTCGGCATCCCGCTCGACGAATACCCCAAGCGCTGCATCGAGCAGATCGCCCGCTGGAAGACGACCTCCGAGGAATACCGCAAGGCCAACACCATCGAGGTCAAGCAGTCCAAGGAATACGCCTCGTCCATCATGAACTCGGTGTGGACCGGCGAACCTTCGGTAATTTACGGCAACGTCCGCAACAACGGCGTCATCACCTCGCTGCCCAACAAGGCCGCGGTTGAAGTGCCGTGCCTCGTCGATGCCTCGGGCATCCAGCCGACCTATATCGGCGACCTGCCGCCCCAGCTCACGGCCCTGATCCGCACCAATATCAACGTGCAGGAACTGACGGTCGCGGCGCTGGTCGAAGAGAACAAAGAGCACATCTACCATGCCGCGATGATGGACCCCCACACCGCCGCTGAGCTCGATCTCGACCAGATCTGGAACCTCGTCGACGACCTCCTCGCCGCCCACGGCGACTGGCTGCCGAAATGGGCCCGCCAGCCGAAGAAGGCCCGCGTCGCCTGACGGATTTCGGTTTCTCCCGAAGGGGCTCCGATCGCGAGATCGGGGCCCTTTTTGTTGGCAAGACGAGCGAACTTTACCGAGGCGCTACTTTCCGGTGAGATATGCGGTCAACTCGGCGGTTGGCAGGCCGAGGTTGTCGAAATCAGCCTGTCTGCCCGTCACACAGGCACCCCCGTTCGATTTCTTGAAGCCGACTCTGTACTCGTTCATCGTTGCCCAGAGCAGCGCCAGCGAGTCGCGATTACCGAGGTATTTGTGAAAAGCCCCGAGTAACTCGGTGCACTTGGAATAAATATCGTCGCCGCTGTAGGCCGTGTTTCCCTCTATCGTCGTCAGGAAGGAGCGGACGTTCTCGTCGCCGCTCTTCTGCAGATAGTCGACGATCGACATCGTGGGACTGGTCTGCGAAACCGTCGCATTGTTAAGGATGACCGAAGCGCTCGGCGATACGAACTTGCCGCTCGCCGGATCGAATCTGAATTTCGAGCTGACCGACCAAGTCCGCACCTGGAGGTTCAGCTGGCCGGTGTACCAGCGCGACCCACTTTGGTACGAGTAGGTAATCGGCAGAACCAGTAGTCGGATCCGGCTAGGGTCGACCTGACCGACCTGCGCGAACGACATCCGGTATTGAAAGAGCTGCTGCGTCTCGTCCGAAGATTGCAGGCTCTGTTGCAGGACTTTCTGGATCGATCCCAGCAGCGACGACGTGACTCCGACAGCGTCGAGCTTGGAGGCGATGCCGAAACTGGCGCTCACATCGTTGAGCGTATCGAACAGTGACAGATCGAAGTTGGAATTGGCCTTGTAGTAGGATTTCAGCAGCACATCGACGTCGTTGTTCGATCCGTCGAGCGAGTCAGTGTTGAGCAGCGTACCGTTATAAATCGTGCTCGTGGCTGACTGTGACGAAGTGGTGATAAACAAGAACTGCTTGTTGCTATAGGTGATGCTGATCAGCGGCTTCTGCACCAGCGTCTGACCGTTTCGCTGGAGCTCGATCGTCAGCAGGTAGCTGCCTTGGTTGTTGCCGTACTCCTTGGCGATGAGCCCCTCCATGAGCCCCGTCAGAGCTGTGCTGACCGACCCTCCCGGCGGCGCGTGGACCTCAAAATCGGCGACGCCATAAACATCGCCAGGGTTGACCGCCGTTCCGCCGCCCTGCGTCTGCGGATCGCCGAGTACAACACCGGAGGCGGAGGCGGCGGCGGTCGGCGAAACGAGGAAAAGGCCGGCAACCCCAATCAGCGCAAAGGCCGTCTTCCGCCGAACTCCGAGGCCTTTGGTCGTTTGACGGCCGTGCATGTCCATTACTCCCGATTGTCGCCCTTTGGTTCGCCAGGCGCTTTGGCGCTTATCTGAACAGGTGGAAGAAATCGTGCTTTGGATTGACGCAGGGCGGCTTTTTGCCGTCGACGCATAGCGGAATTCTGGGGCTGCCGATCGGTGGATCGCCGGTAACGTGTCCGCCACCACCGATGGTTTGCGCGACATCGTTTGCGGCTTTGTTCACGGCCCTGCTGACATCGGAGAAGAACGAGGCAGACGCAGTCTGCATCCAAGCGAGCATGGCGATCGCAAAGATCGCCACTGCGATGTTTCTGTCTGGTCTACGGCTCATTGGACTCTCCCAAAACCGATCCCTTCGTCCTCTGGCTACCGCGGATGCATCGGCGCCGGCACTTTTCTCAGGGCGTGATGTCAATCATCTGCTTTTGAATCACGCAGGTGGATGAAGTAGGCTGCTGTGCGCAGATTGGGCCCGGTATGACCGGTGCTCCAATCGGGTAGTCGCCCGCGCCTTGCCCCCGCTCTTCGGCGCCCGGCAAGTTACTCCTCGCCCTGAACGTCCAAAGGTCGGTCCGAGCCAGCGCCTCTGCACGCGAGGAGGACGCCGGCGCTCCGACATTGGGGACAATCCCCGTCATTCCCTTGCGCGGTGGTACTTTCGGAATCGCCGGCGTGCCGATAGGCGGGTCGCCGGTGATGCAGTTGGTGCAGTTTCCGTTGTGCAGGTTTTTGAGGAACTGGCTCATGGCGGCTGACGGGGGCCGCTCGATGGTTGGGGCGGTGTCAGCGTCAGGTCCGACGAAAGTCACAGCATCGTTGCGGCGCGATGCACACATCGAAAATGTAGGATGCTGGAGACAAAAGGCCGAGCCTGGCGGCACGTACGGAATCTTGGGCACATTGCCCGATTGATCCCCAGTGGTGCAGCCAAGGCAGGGCCTGCCGGCTAGATAATTTGGAGAGATCTCAAATGAGGCGGCGCCTCCGGACGACATCGCGTCTTGCGCCATTGCGGCCTGCGATGAAAGAAGCATGCAAGCCACGACGATGTGCCGCCAGCGCTTCACGCAGGCACCGACCGAAAACTGTGCAGCGTCTTGCCGGCGCCGTAGCCGGAGCCCGGCTTGAAGAACCAATCGGAGCGGATTTCCCCACCGTTTGCCCCGCCCTGATTGCCGCCCAGGACTTTGATGTAGCCTGTCGCCCGATCATAAGGCGCGTCGAGAAACCCGACATGCCCATGGCCTTGGTCGCCGCCAGGGCCGTCGTCGCGAAGCACAACAATGTCTCCGACTTGAGGATTATTAGTTGGCGGCAGGTTTTTCGCGTTCCGAAACGAACCAGACAGGGCACTCCATGTTCCCGTCTTGCCTGCCATCATCAGCATCGTGTTTACGAAGGCGGAACACCACGCGACCTGGTCGCCATCGCCGTCGATCGCTGATGGGGCGGTAAAGGTGGCGGAGAAAAAGTCCACAACCAGGGGATTGGCGCGACTGAGATTCTTCCATTCCGACCGATAGAGCACCGGTTTCCCGTCGGGCGTATTGGTGTTCACGTCCGTCAGCCCGGCGAAATAGTGCGCGATGTCGATGGGCTTATTGCTCCGCGGTGCCTTGATGATCAGTTGGAAGGCCTTCACGATCTCGTCCAGCCGCGGCGGAGCGCTACCGACGCCGTGCGCGGCAACATCGTTTCCCGGACGTTTGAATTCACTGAACGGCGGTGGCAGCGGTGCAGGCTCGGTCTGCGCCCATGTCGTAGTACCGGCGATACCTGCCCCGCCGGCAGCGAGCCCGGCGAGAAATACCTTGCGTCTATCCATCGTAGCTTACCCCTTTCGGCGGGTCGCAAAGTGTGACTTGGAAAAACCCTTGGTCGGATGTGATGTGGACCGCGTCGCCGGGGTCCGGCAGTCTGCAGAAGGTGCCGGTCGCCTTGGTAAAAGGTTGCGAGGCGCAAGAGGCTCGCCCGGTCGTCTCGATGTGGATTGTGGGGTGAGTGTTCTGGTCGGCGAAGGCCACAGCACTGAGCCTCTGCGCGATACTCCCGCTGAGGCTGACCCCCGCTTCCGCATGCCACAAAGTATCGAGGCATTTTACGTTCTGCGAAGCCGCCCCTTCGTCGCCGGCGTGAGCCGCGATCCAGGTCGCATACGACCGAACGTCAACGACGAGTGGCGCATCGTTTCCGTCGGCACTGCAATCGTCCTGAAGCTGGCCCTGCGGTGCCACGGCTGCCGAAATCACCCCGCCCAGGCGGTAGTCCCCAGCCTCGTTGATCCTTGTGAAAAGGCCCCCGCCGGAGTCACCTCCGCAAACGGTGCTATCGGCCACACCTGGAGCGGCCGAGTGCACGACGTTGTCATAGGAGATGCAAAGGCTGTCGGGTGGAGCGGTCTTGTAGTTGCACTCCAACTTCGCGGCGACGCCCACTTTCTTGTAATTGGCAAACTGTTCGACGCCGACGGGGAACACGGTGCCGGGGGGATATTTGGCGCCGGGGGTATCTGCGTCATCGAAGATGTTTACGCCGTCATCGCTTACTGAAAATGTCCCCGATGACGAACTGAACATCACCGGTGAAAACGGGTCCGAAGCACCGACCGTCGCAACAAAATTATCGACAGGCCTATCAAGCGCGCCGATTGCAAGGTCCGCGAGAGGCCTCTTGCCATGATCATCGGTCCACGGTGCCGAATATTTGTCGTTGACCGTGAACGATTGAACCTGGCGCACTCCGCTGCTGGGTGAATAGAAAATGGCGCTTGTCCGGGCGATCCAAGGCTGGCAGGCCTTGTAGCTTTCAAACGCCCGCCCGCTTCCGCTGACACCACAGACGCAGTGCGCCGCGGTGAGAATGTGCGTGGGTGAAATTGCTGTCGCTGAGCACACGGTGCCATCGCCGCCCTCGGCGTAATGCATGACCAGCACGCCGGTTTCGGTGACAAGCGACGATGAAAACAGCGGTCCCCCGGCGCTCTGGGAAACCACCGCCGCATTCGCCTTTGACCAGCCTTTGGCCAAATCAAGCAGCGTCTCGCCGCTGTCGTTGGACGAAGCCGCAACAGCCGTCTGGCAAGCCATTGCCCAGACAATGGATATGACGACCCACGTTCGAAAACGCATGATTGCCCCCAATCAGTAGTAGCGACCTTTGTGAGGCGTGCTTCCCAGGGCACGCGGTCAACAATCTTGTTCAGCCGCTACGAATATTGGCAGAGCATAGAATCAAAACGCGGATGCGTTAGCAAAATAAACACGTACGTAATTAGTACAGCCACGGTTGGGGCGGGCTAACCGAGCGCGTTCATTTTCTCTCCCGCACGATCTCCAGAAACTCGGCGTGGCCGAGCGCCTTCGTCGCGGCCTGCTTGTATTCCTTGGTGAGGCTGTCGACGGTTTTGCGGGCGAAGGCGCGTACTTCGGGCTGTGCTGCCATCTCGGCCTTGGCGATCGCCGGATCGAGCAACCCAAGACCGTCGAGCACCGGGTAATGGAGCTGCGTCTGGATGTGCGGCAGGCCACCAAGAAAGTCTGGAAAATCCTCGTGCCGCGGCATCTTCTCCCGCCAGTGCGCGAGCCGCTGCTTGGTCTCCGGATGAATGCGGTTGGCGCGGACCTCCCGCCAGAACGGCGTGTCGTCTCGCTCGGTGACGTAGTGCGTGTTGACGAAGGTGCGAAAGTCGTCGACCTGCCGGCCGACGCGGCGGTTGTAGTCCTCGCGCTCGGTCGCGGTGATTTTCGCCGGGTCTTTCAGATAGGCGCCGGCGAACAGCATCATCTGCACGATCGTGCCGTGGATTGAGGTCGATTCCAGCGGTTCGAGGAACGAGGAGGATAGACCCACCGCGAGGCAGTTGCCGATCCACGGCTTCTCCAGTCGCCCGATCGAAAACTTGATGTCGCTGCGGACTTCGATCTTCCGGCCGAGCACGGTTTCGACCTCGCGCTTGGCTTCCTCCGGCGTCAAAAATTCGTCTGAGTAGACGTAACCGCAGCCATAGCGGTACTGCGTCGGAATCTGCCACATCCAGCCCGAACTCTGCGCCCAGGCCCGCGTGTAGTTGGCGATCTCGTCGCCCGGCTTGATATCGAGCCAGAAGGGCAGGGCGCGGTTGACCGGCAGCTCGTGCGCATAGGAAATCCACGGTGCTTTCAGCTCGCCAACGATCAGTCGCTTGCGGAAGCCGGTGGCGTCGATGAAAAAATCGGCATCGAGCCGCGAGCCGTCTTCCATCACCAGCGTTTTGATGTCGCCGCTCTCGGCATCGCGCTCGACGCCGGCGACGACGGCATCGACAACCTCGACGCCCTTCGACTTGGAGTGCAAAAACTTGCCAACCAGCGCCTGGTCGAAATGATAGGCGTGATGGAACGGCCCGAGCGGGATCAGCGAGCCGTCGGCCTTCTGCGCATACGGCGCCTTCTTGCGCTCAAGCAGCGGCCCGAAAAGATGCATGTCCTGCACCGGCCGCCCGGCGCTCACCGAATAGACGTTGAGGTAATCTGACGGCGCACCGGGCGGCGGGGTCACGACCTGATGTGGATCGTCAATCGGGCCGTAGTAGGTGAAGCCCTTGCGGCGCCAATCCTCATGCCGGATGCCGAGCTTGAAGGTCGCCTCGGTCTTCCGGAAAAACTCGAATTCGTCGATGTCGAACTGCTTGAGGAATACGCGGAACGCCGCGGTTGTCGCTTCGCCCACGCCGACTGTCGGAATCTTCGACGACTCGACCACCGAAATTTTGGCGTCGAGCTTTTGCTTGCGGGCCGAATCCTGGATGATGAAGGCCGCGATCCAGCCGGCTGTACCGCCGCCAACGATGACGAAATGCGGCCGATCAGCCATGAAATTCCTCCTCTTTTTGGCCAGTTAAGGGGCGCTTTTGCCGCGGCGCAAGGCTTTTCGCACGGCTTGCCAAAATGGTCGCGTCCGCTAGTCTCGCCGGCGATTTGGCGTCGCCCCGGCGCTCGTTCCCAAGGATACCGGAATGCTTCAGTTCACCCGTCGCGGCTTTATTGTTTTTGGCGCCGCGCTCGGCCTCTCCGCCTGCAACGAGGCGACGTTCACGACGGTTACCCCGGCGGTCAGCGTGACGCCGGCCGAGATGGTCGACGCCATCAACGAAGTGCGCAAACAGAACGGCGCGAAGCCTCTGGTCTATAGCCCGACCCTCGCCGACGTGGCGGCCAATCAGGCGCGGGCGATGGTGTCGCACGACCAGCTCTCTCACGATTTCGGGCCGGGCCTCGACCTGCGCGACCGTGCCACGGCTGCGGGCTATCACGGCCCGATCGGCGAGAACGTCGCCGCCGGCCAGACGACGCTCGAGGATGCCCTCAAGGATTGGATGAATTCGCCCGGCCACCGCTACACGCTGCTCTCCGATATGTGGACCAGCGTCGGCATGGTCGTCCTCAGCGGCCGCCCCGGCAGCCGCTACGGCGTGTTCTGGGCGGCCGATTTTGGGACGAGCTGACGCTACCCTGTAGTAAGCGTCCGCTTCACCGCGTCGCGCCAGCCCTTGAGCTTTTGCTTCCTCAGCTCGGGCTTCATGTGCGGCTTGAACTGGCGATCCAGTGCCCACCGTTTGGCGAAGCCATCCATGCTGGGCCAGACGCCGGCATGCGAGCCGGCGAGCCAGGCCGCGCCGAGGGCGGTGGTTTCCAGAATTGTCGGCCGGTCGACCGGGGCATCGAGGATGTCGGCGAGGAACTGCATCGTCCAGTCCGACGCGACCATGCCGCCATCGACCCGGAGTACGGTGCCACCGGCTGTCCCTTTCCAGTCGCGCTTCATCGCGTCGAGCAGATCGGCGGTCTGGTAGCTCACCGCCTCCAGCGCCGCCCGCACCAGTTCGGAGCGCGTCGTGTTGCGGGTGAGGCCATAGATGGCGCCCCGCGCCTCTGCGTCCCACCACGGCGCGCCGAGCCCGACAAAAGCCGGGACGAGATAAACGCCCTGGCCGGCGTCAGCGGCGGCGGCGAGCTTGTCGCTCTCAGAAGAGTCCGTCATCAACCTGAGGCCGTCGCGCAACCACTGCACCGAGGCACCGGCAATGAAAATCGCGCCTTCGAGGGCGTAGGTGGTTTTGCCGTTGAGCCGATAAGCAATCGTCGTCAGCAGCCGGCGCTTCGAGCGCACCAACTCGGGTCCGGTATTGAGCAGGGCAAAGCAGCCGGTGCCATAGGTCGATTTCATCATGCCCGGCTTGAAGCAGGCCTGGCCGATGGTCGCGGCCTGCTGGTCGCCCGCGACGCCCCGAATAGGAATTGCGGCGCCGAAAAGGGCGGCGTCGGTCGTGCCGAAATCGTCGGCGCAGTCTTTCACCTCGGGCAGCAAGGCCCGCGGCACGCGCAGCAGTTTCAGGAGCTCATCGTCCCAGGCATTGGTCTCGATGTTGTACATCAGCGTTCGGCAGGCGTTCGTCGCGTCGGTGGCGTGCACCTTGCCGCCGGTCAGCCGCCAGATCAGGTAGGAATCGACGGTTCCGAAAGCGAGTTCGCCGCGTTCGGCACGTTTGCGGGCGCCCTTCACGTGGTCGAGTATCCAGGCGACTTTGGTGCCGGAGAAATAGGGGTCGAGCAGCAGCCCGGTCTTCTTGGTGAAGCGTTTTTCGTGGCCGGCCTTCTTCAGCTTCTCGCAGGCCGGAGCGGTCCGCCGGTCCTGCCAGACGATAGCGTTGTGGATCGGCTTGCCGGTCTTGCGGTCCCAGAGGATGGTGGTTTCACGCTGGTTGGTGATGCCGATGGCGGCGATGTCCGCCGCCGCGACGCCGGCCTTCTTCAGCGCCGTTTTCACCGACCAGAGGCAGGTCGCCCAGATTTCGTCAGGCACGTGCTCGACCCAGCCCGAGGCAGGGAAATGCTGGGTGAACTCCATCCTACCGATGCCGGCAATCTGCTGCTGACCGTCGAAAACGATCGCCCGGCTCGACGTCGTGCCCTGATCGATCGCCAGAACGTAGCCGCTCATGCTTCCCCCTACGCGGTGACTTTTGCCGCCTGCCTGCTCATGTAGTCGCCAAGCGCCGCCTTGCCCTCTTCGCCGATCCGGAGGCCAAGCTTGGTCCGCCGCCACAGCACGTCCTCCGCCGTCCGCGCCCATTCGTGCGCCATGAGATAATCGACTTCGCGCGCATATAGCCCTGCGCCAAAATCCTGGCCGAGGTCGATCGTGTTGCGCGCGTCGCCGAGCAGCACGGCGGTCTTGGTGCCGTAAAGCCGGACCAGCCGCCGGATCAGCAGCGCCGATATGCCTGGATAGCGCATCGCGGTTCGCGACACTTCGCCGGCGAAATCGGTGGGGGCGAAATCGCCACCCGGCAGTTTGGCGCCCTTGGTCCATGGCTTACCGCGCTTGCCGATGACGGCTTCGAGGCGTTCGACGGCTTCTTCCGACAGGCGCCGATGTGTCGTCAGCTTGCCGCCGAAAACATCGAGCAAAGCGGGCGCGCCTTCCGGATGGTCGAGCCGTAGCACGTAGTCGCGCGTCGCTTCCTGCGCCGCGCTGGCGTGGTCGTCGAACAGCGGCCGGACGCCGGCATAGCTCCAGACGATCTCCTCGCGCGTCACCGGCTCACGGAAATATTCGCTCGCTGCGCTGCAGAGATAGTCAGTCTCTTCGTCGCTGATCTTCACATTGTGCGGATCGCCTTTGTAGTCGAGGTCAGTGGTGCCGATGAGGGTGAAATTGTCCTCGTAGGGAATGGCGAAGATGATGCGGTTGTCGGCATTCTGGAACATGTAGCAGCGGTCGTGCCCAAAATGCTTCTTGATGACGATGTGGCTGCCCTTGACCAGCCGCACATTCTTCGCGCCGTTCTGTCCAAGGGCCTCGACGATGACGTGATCGACCCAGGGGCCAGCGGCATTGACCAGCGCTTTGGCACGCGCACTGCTCCGCTCGCCGGTGATCACATCCCGCATTTCTATGGCCCAGAGACTGTCGACCCGACGTGCGGAAACCACCTTGGTGCGCGTCTTGATCGTCGCGCCGCGATCGGCGGCGTCGCGCGCGCAGAGCGCCACGAGCCGGGCGTCGTTCACCCAGCAATCGGAATATTCGAAGCCCGTGCGATATCCATCTTTCAGCGGCTTGCCGGCCTCGTCCTTGGTGAGATCCAGCATTTTGGCCGGCGGCAGCAGTTTCCGGCCGCCGAGATAGTCGTAGATGAAAAGTCCGGCTCTCAGGATGAAGGCCGGCCGCAACCCCTTGTGGTACGGCAGCACAAAACGCATCGGCCAGATGATGTGCGGCGCCGAGGCCCACAGCACTTCGCGCTCGGTGAGGGCTTCGCGTACCAGCCGGAACTCGTAATATTCGAGGTAGCGCAGGCCCCCATGCACCAGCTTGGTGGCCTTGGACGACGTGCCCGAGGCGAGATCGTCCATTTCGGCCAGCATCACCGAAAAGCCGCGCCCCGCCGCGTCCCGGGCGATGCCGCAGCCGTTTACGCCGCCGCCGATGACGAAAATATCGATGGGCTGCTCTGGGGTCGTCGCGGTCATGGATAGCGTTCCTCTATCTTCCGGTTACCGTCCGGCGGCCGAATATTCAATGGTTGTGCGAAGTTGGCGCGAACCCTCGGCCGCCCAGATGCTTGACGGGCCGGGCGTGAGAGTGTCAGGTCACTGACCTTCCCCGACCCTTTCCGCTCATGTTCGCCATCTTCAACGTTGTCGTCCCGATCTTCGCGCTGATCGCGGCCGGCTATCTGGCGGTGCGGCTGAAGGCGTTTCCGCAGCGCGGCGTCGATGCGCTCGTGCTGTTCGTCAACAATTTCGCGACGCCCTGCCTGCTATTCGAATCCATGGCGACGTCGGATTTCCGTAGCGTCTTCAACCTCGCCATCATCGTGCCGTTCTATATCGGCGCCCTGTTTTCGCTCGCCGCCGGCACGTTCATCGCCAAGAAATTCTTCAAGAACGGCATCGAGGACGCCATTTCCTCAGGCTTTGCCGCCATGTTCACCAATACCTTGCTGGTCGGGTTCCCGATTATTCACCGCGCCTATGGGGATGCGGCCATGCCAACGATCTTTTCGATCGTGGCGCTGCACGGCTCGATCCTTTTGACCAGCGGCATGCTCGCCATGGAACTGGTCAAGCACGATGGCGGCTCGCTCGGCAAAACGCTGATGGTTGCCGCCCGGCGCATCGCCTCCAACCCGCTGATCTGGGGCATTGCCGGCGGCGTCATCGTCAACTTCTCCAATCTGGGGGTAGCCGAGCCGGTCATGGCGTTCCTGACGCTGATGGGCAACGCCGTCTCGCCGGTCGCGCTGTTCGGCATCGGCGGCGCGCTCAACGAGTACAAATTCTCGGAGAGCTGGCTGCAGGCCGGCGTGATGAACGTGCTGAAACTGATCATCCATCCGCTGATTGCCTGGACGATAATGGTGCCGATTTTTCACGTCGACCCGCAGTTCGCCCGCTACGGCGTACTGCTCGCCGCCATGCCGAGCGGCATCAACTCCTACATCTTCGCCACCTACTACCATCGCGGCACCAACGTCGCCGCCAACACCCTGCTCATCGGCACGATTGCCTCGGCGATTACGGTAAGCGCATGGCTGGCATTTCTGGGGTAGTTGTAGAGCGGTCAGCAAAAGTGGTCTTCCCGGGTTTGCGCTTCGATCGCGCGAAAGACCGGAAGCCTACTGCGCGACCGCCTCGACGCTGACCTCGCTCGCCGACATCTCTGCCGCCACCGGCACCATCCGCACGGCTTGCGTCGATAGGCCGTCGAGCCCGGCAGCGACGCGAACGTGGCGGTCGGTCGGGCAGATGCCGAGGGCCGCGTCGAAACCGATCCAGCCGAGGCTGTCGTCATACGCTTCGGCCCAGGCGTGGAATGCCGCGGGACGGTCCTCGTCGCCGGCGAGGTAGCCGGTGACATAGCGCGCGGGGATATCGAGCGCGCGAACTGTGGCGATAAAGGCGTGAGCGAAAGTCGCGGCATCGACTTGCTCACGGTCATCGGGCTCGGAAGGTTCAGGGGTGGTGCCCTGGCTCTGCGACTGTCCGTCCTGCGATTGCGTTGCATCAGCCTCATCCACGTCGCCGAAGCGATAGAACTCGGCGATGCGCTCCATGACGCCATGGAACAGCGCGATGCGACCGCCGCGCCGGTCGGCTTCGGCAAACCGATCGAGAATGCGCGGATCTGGCTTGGTCAGCGGCGTCACGCGCTTGTAAAGCGCGACCACCGGCTCGCCAGTGAGGCGGCCGAGGACGCCGTTGCGATCCGTCGTTTCGACCTCGCCCTTGACGGTTATCGCGATGTCGCCCTCGGGCTTGCTCTGGCTGACCAGCAATGCCCGATTGCCAAACGCGTCGATGAAGCGCGCCGCCGCATCCATCCCTGGCATATCGATCGACCAATCCTTCACGCGCTGCGTCGGTCCCGAAATCGGCGTCAGCAGAACATGCTGCACCGCGCGGGCATTGCCGCTGCCGAGGGGGAGGGTGAGCTGGTGGGAAATGGTGATCTTCATCAGTAAAAATTGTAGCTTTCGGACAGCGCTTCCGTCAGCCGGTTGTTGCGCGCGATGAATTCGGTGAGGAATTCATGAAGGCCGTTCTGGAAGATCGCATCCATATTGTTGCCGTCGAGCATGGCGTTCACCTCGGCCACCGCATCGTGGCAGGGCAGGCGCTTGTCGTAGGCCACCGCCAGCATTTCGAGCGTGCGGGTGATGTGCGAGAAACAAAAGCTCAGCGACCGCGGCATTTCGGGCCTCAGGATAAGGTAGTCGGCGATGTTCCAGGCCTTGTAGCGGTCGTGATAGACATGCCGGTAGCTGCGGTGCGCCGAGGCCGCCCGCAAAATCAGCGTCCATTGCTGGATATCGACATCGCCGCCGACCAGCGTCGCGCGTGGCAGCAGCACGTAATATTTCATATCGAGGATGCGTGCGGTGTTGTCGGCCCGCTCGACATAGCCGCCTATGGTCGAAAACGAGTAGCCGTCATCGCGGAGGATCGTCGAGATCAGTGCACCGCGGAACTGATGGGAGACCTGCTTCACCCAGCCCAGCAGTTCAGGCAGCTTGGCGCCGGTGATGTCCCTCGGGCGGATCGCCGCGAATTCGAGCCATGCGGCGTTGATCGTCTCCCAGACTTCGAGGGTCAGCGCGGTGCGGACCGAGCGCGCATTGGTACGCGCGGCGAGCAGGCATGAGCGCACCGATGAGGGATTTGCCTCGTCGAACAGCATGAAGTTGCTGACGGCGGCGACGTCGGCGACTTCATGCTTTTCCGCGAACGCTTCGTCGACTTCAGCCGCCTGCATCATCGAGACGAGATGCTCGGCCGCGCCACCCTCGCGCCGCGACGTGAGCGACATGCGGTAGCCCACATCGAGCAGCCGCGCCATGTTTTCGGCCCGCTCTACATAGCGGGAGAGCCAGAAGAGGTTTTGTGCGGTGCGGCCTAGCATTAGTCCTCCAGCACCCAGGTATCTTTCGTGCCGCCGCCCTGGCTGGAATTGACCACCAGCGATCCAGCCGTCAGCGCCACGCGGGTAAGGCCGCCCGGCGTGATGCGGATCTGATCGCCCACCAAGACATACGGCCTGAGGTCGACATGGCGCGGCGCAATGCCGGCATCGACGTAGGTCGGGCAGGTGGAGAGAGCGAGGGTTGGCTGCACGATATAGTTGTCGGGCCGCGCCAGGATTTTTTGCTTGAACAGCTCTTGCTGCTCTTTGGTCGAGGCAGGCCCGACCAGCATGCCGTAACCGCCCGAGCCGTGGACTTCCTTCACCACCAGCTCAGCGATGTGCTCCAGCACATAGGCGCGCTGGTCGTCATCTGTGCAGTTGTAGGTCGGCACGTTGGAGAGCAGCGCTTTCTCGCCGAGGTAGAACTCGATGATTTCGGGCACATAGGTGTAAACCGCCTTGTCGTCGGCGATGCCGGTGCCCGGCGCATTGACCAGCGTGACATTGCCGGCGCGGTAGGCGTCGAACAGGCCCGGAACGCCCAGCATCGAATCCGGCCTGAACGTCAACGGATCGAGGTAGTCGTCGTCGATGCGGCGATAGATGACGTGGACCTGCTCCGGCCCGGTCGTCGTCCGCATAAAGACCTTCCCGCCGTCGACAAACAGGTCCGGGCCCTCGCAAAGCTGCGCGCCCATCTGGTCGGCAAGGAACGAGTGCTCGAAATACGCCGAGTTGTAGATGCCCGGCGTCAGCACCGCGATCGTCGGCGCACCGCTGGTGTTGGCTGGCGCCACGCTTTCGAGCGTCCGGCGAAGGTTTTCGGGATACGTCTCGACCGGCGCGATTTTCAGCCGCTGGAACAGGTCCGGCGCGAGCTGCAGCATCGCTTCGCGGTCTTCCAGCATGTAGCTGACGCCCGATGGCGTACGGAGGTTGTCCTCGAGCACATAGAACTCGTCCGGCCCGACCCGCACGATGTCGACCCCGATGATGTGCGAATAGATACCGCGCGCCGGGTCGAGCCCCATCATTTCGGGCGCAAAGGCTGAGTTCTGCAGGATCAACTTTTCGGGAATGCGCCCGGCCTTGAGGATTTCCTGGCGGTGATAGATGTCGTGGAGGAAAGCGTTGAGCGCCCTGACCCGCTGCTCGATGCCCTTCGACAGTTTTCGCCATTCCATCGCCGAAATGATGCGCGGAATGACATCGAAGGGGATGATTTTCTCGGTGGCTTCGCTTGAGCCATAAACCGCAAAGGTGATGCCGAGCCTGCGGAAAATGCCCTCGGCATCCGCCGCCATCAGCCCGAGCGCTTCGTCGGGCTGCTCCTTGAGCCATGCGTCGAGCTGCCGGTAAGGCTCGCGCACCGACCCATCGGCATTGCGCATTTCATCGAACGGCGATTTGTCGCCCATCAGACTCCGAAACTACGTTGCGGCCATCCCATCGCCTTCGCATTGCTACACAAATGGCAGACGGCGGCAAGCGGGGATCGGTAGCTGATGGGAAGCAAGCGACAGGGCGCAGCCATGCCCTGACACGAACTCGCCTATGCCGCTCCCAGTCCCACCACAAAATCCTTCCCCAGCCACGCGCTCTTTTCCATCCAGTAGAAGGTGAACTCGAGGCTTGCCGCGCTGTCGAGGTCTTCGGCGGAGATTTCGACGCCATGCATGCCAAAGGCGGTCGGTGTCGATTGCTGGTCCTCGATTCTGTGCCAGCCGTTGAAGCCGAAATGCAGCAGGAACGGTTCCGGGTACTCGATGAGGATGGATTTGCCGCGCGGCAATACGTCCATCTGGCTGAGCTGCCGCCAGTGCCAGCGCTTGGCGTTCGGCACCTTGCCGCCCGGATAGTGCGCTTCGACGGCCGGCAGCAGTTCGGCCGGCCGCTTGTTGATATCCGCGGCCAGCAGTTTCAAGAATTCGCCATGCGCCCAGACGAGCGGCATCGCGCTGCCGGAAGGCTTCCCCGGATAGAGGCCGAGCGCCGGAATCGCGTCGGTGTCCCATATCTGCTCGGGGATCAGGCCGCCCGGTCCGGTCATACGAACCATCGCTTCGAGATAGGGCTTTACGTCGTCGCCGGCCGAGACGGCGTAGTGGCCGCGCTCGCCGGTCAGCAGCGGCCAGAGCCGCCCGATGCCTGCACCGTCGAACGGCGAGCCGTCGGCGTTCTCGCCATAGCCGTCGCCATTGTAGCGGTGATAGCTCGGACCTGACGGCGTATCGACCCTGAGGAAGGTATCGACGACCTTGAGCGTATTGAGAATGCGCGGATCGTCGGGCGCCCTGAGCCCGGCGCGGACATAGGACAAAAACTCCATGCCGACGAGGTCACCCGCCGCGATGTCGCCGCCATCCTCGCGGTTGCGCACCATCACGTGACCCTTGATGCCCGTGTCGGACGGGCGCGGGGCGAGGCGGATATAGTAGCCGCTCACGCCGGTTGTCTCGCAGAACGGCCCGTTCGCCACATAAGTCCAGCTCTCGATCCGCTCGTTCCAGCTATCGGCCAGCGAGAGGATATAGTCGCGCTCGGCCGGTTCGAAAAACTCGGCTGTTGCCACAAGCGCGCAAATTGTGATGGCGATGGTGAAGGGGCTGAGGCCGGCATTCTCCTCCCAGCGATCCTGGTCGCTCATCGGTCCGTTCTGGACGATATAGCGCACCGCTTTGCGGAGCATCGTCTCGACGGGCGTGGCAACATTGAGCGCCCCGACCGATTTGAGTTTTGCAGCTAGCAGCACCGGCAACGCGACTTCGTCGAGTTGGTTGCCGGTCCAGTAGCCGCGGCCGTCCGGAAAATAGTTCTGGGCCCAGCTGCCGTTCTCGGCCTGCGTGCCGATGAGGTAGGCGAGGGTGCGCGCCGCATCGCTGGTCTGGCCGACGGTGATCATCGCAAATGCCGCCTCGACCGCGTCGCGCGTCCAAACCAGATGGTAGCCGCCGAGGTCGTCATGGCTTGAGCCCCAGGGCACGCTGAGGCTCGCAACCAGCGCGCCGCCATAGGTGCGATCCTCATGGATCTTGATCACCGCCGCCGAAAGCTCGGCCTCGCGCTGCAGCTCGGGGGAGGAGTAGGGGATGGTCAGCGTCTTCCCCCATTGCTCCCACTGATAGACGAAGTCGCCGCGGATCTCGTCGTAGTTGTCCGCAAGGCTCGAGCGCGACAGCGTGCGGGCCCCCTCGATGGTCTCGCCAAAGCTCAGCGCCATGACGCCGCTGTTGGCCGGCAATTCGCCGGTCAGCGCCACATTGCCTTCGCTAGCCTCGGGGTAGCTCCAGGTCATCGCGCCGTTGTGCGAAAAGTCCTGCCAGCCATCCGAGAACCCGGCGTAGCCGGCGCTGGCTTTTGAGAACCCCGCGTCGTTCCTGAGGCTGACCGAGACACCACCGAGCCGCGCCGAAAGGTCGGCGCCGGCCCAGGCCGTATTGTCCTTGCGGTCGCCGTTGAGGTGCGGCGCCAGAAGCGCGTAGAATTTTAGGCCTTCCCCTTCGAGCCGATAACGGATGAGCAGCGAGTCCCGGTACGGATGGCAGAGATATTCGAGTTCGAGGCGGTAGCCCTCGCCCTCGTGCACGAATTTGGGCAGCGGCACGTAGGCCTTGGGGGTGGTGATGACGTAGTGGTCGGCCCGCTTGATCTCGACCCAGCCCTTGGGCGTCGAAATGATGAAGCCGAGGTCGCGGATCTGCGGCTCGCCCGTCGAGGGCCAGTAGACCTCGTTGACGATGCCATAGCCGAAGGTGGCCCAAAGCCGGCTCGAGCCGAGGGCGGTCGAGACCATATCCTTGGCGCTCGACGACCAGGTCGGATCGATGCCCGGTCTGCCCGGCGGTTGATTGTTGTCGCTCATCCGATAATCCGTTGCATGCAAACGCTATTTTTCACTTTACAGCAGAGCGTCAATTGCGGCCGAACTGCGCCGCGGGACCGAATGCCGCAGGTAAATCCGGGTGACTTTTGCGTGTGCGCTCGGGTCGACAGGGGCGGCGCCGCGGGCTAAGACAGCGGCCGCTCCACCTTCTCACCCCGGCCGGGAGACGTGCCATTTCCGCCGAAATCCTTATTACCCAAAAGCTCCATCAGAGCTGCATGACGAGCCTTGAGCAAAAGTTCACGGCCCACAAGCTGTTCCTCGCCCCCGACCGCGAAGCGATGCTGCGCGAGGTCGGGCCGCGAATTCGGGGCATCGCCGGTGGAGGCGTCGACGGCGCGCTGATGGATAGGCTCCAAAAGCTTGAGATCATCGCCAATTTCGGTGTCGGCTACGACTCGATCGATACGGCGGCGGCAAAGGCCCGCAACATCCGCGTCACCAATACGCCTAACGTGCTGAACGACGCGATGGCCGAAATCACCATCGGCCTGATGATTTCGCTGGCCCGCAAACTGCCGCAGGCCGATCGCTTCGTGCGCGAGGGGAAGTGGCCCGCCGGCGGCTTTCCGCTGCAGCGCGAACTCAACGGCAAGACGCTCGGCATTCTGGGCCTTGGCCGCATCGGCAAAGAAGTCGCGGCGCGCGCCCAGGCCATGCGCATGCGCGTCGTCTATCACGGCCGCCACAAGCAGGACCGCGAGCCATTCCCTTACTACGACGACCTCACAGCGATGGCGCGCGATGTCGACTGGCTAGTGCTGATCGCCCCGGGCGGCAAGGCGACCGAAAAGATCGTGTCGCGAAACGTGCTGGAAGCGCTCGGACCGGAGGGCTTCCTCGTCAACATGGGCCGCGGCACGCTGGTCGATGAGGCCGCGATGGTCGAAATGCTTCAATCCGGCAAGCTTGGCGGCGCCGCGCTCGACGTGTTCGAGAAGGAGCCGAAAGTCCCCGAAGCGCTATTCGGCCTCGACAACGTCGTCCTCTCCCCACACCAGGGCAGCGCCACGACGGAGACTCGTGACGCCATGGGCGCGCTGGTTGTCGCCAATCTCGAAGCGCATTTTGCCGGCGAACCGCTGATCTCGCCGGTGGTGTGAACGGCGCGACCGGCGCGCGCCTTTAGTGCCAGACGCCGATGAGCGCCCCCATCAGGATCAGCGCGACGAGATTGAACCCGGCCGTGATGCTGACGAGCTTGATGGGCTTCTGCTCGTAGGCCCAGAGCCCCACGAACACCGTGAAGATGAAGCCGAGCCAGTTGAGGAAACCGACTACCGCGCCGGCCCAGAGGCTTGTCGCCCCGGCATAGACCACGGCGTGGAACAGGATGAACGCCATGATCAGCGACATCACTGCATCGATGCCGATGGCGCGCCCAAAGCTGGCCTTGACCTGCGCCTCGCTGATGCCCGAGAGGCGCTGCCACGGCTTCATGAACCCGACCGGCGAAAACCAGACCGAGCCCACGACCATCCGGATGATCGCCGCGACAATCACCGCCCACCAGTTGATTGGAATCTGCTGCATTTGAATCCCCCTCTTTCCCCTGCCGCAATTCTAGGACGAGGTAAGCTTTGCGGCTAGCCCATGCCGGCTAGGCGAGATTCGGCCTTGCGGTGGCTTGCCGGAACCGGGTCAATAGAGACATCGATTTCGAGGAGACGCAGATGCGGGCTTGGTGGCGCGGCGGGGTAATTTATCAGGTCTATCCGCGCTCATTTCAGGACTCCAACGGCGACGGCATTGGCGATCTGCCGGGCATCATGCGCCGGCTCGACTATCTCGCGAAACTCGGTGTCGACGCGATCTGGCTCAGCCCGATCGTCGAGAGCCCGCAGGAAGACATGGGCTACGACGTCTCCAATTACACCGACGTCGACCGCCTGTTCGGCAGCCTCGAGGATTTCGACAACCTCATCGAGCGGGCCCATGCGCTTGGCCTAAAAGTCATCATGGATCAGGTGCTGAGCCATACCTCGGACAAGCACCCCTGGTTTCGCGAGAGCCGCGTGAGCAAAACCAACGCCCGCGCCGACTGGTATGTCTGGGTCGATCCCAACAAGGACGGTACGCCGCCCAACAACTGGCCGTCGGTGTTCGGCGGCCGCGCCTGGGAGTGGAACCCGGCGCGCCGGCAATATTACCTCCACAATTTCCTCACTTCGCAGCCCGACCTGAACTTCCACAACAAGCAGGTGCAGGACGCGGTGCTGGACGTGATGCGCTTCTGGCTCGAGCGTGGCCTCGACGGCTTCCGTTTCGACACCGTGAACTACTATTTTCACGATGCGCAGTTGCGGAACAATCCGGCGGCCAAGCGCAAATCGCACCTGCCTTACGCGGTCAATCCCTACGATATGCAGGAGCACAAATACTCAAAGAGCCAGCCCGAGAACGTCGCGTTTTTGAAGCGCGTCCGCACGCTGATGGACAAGTTCCCCGACCGCATGACGGTGGGGGAGGTCGGCGACAGCCACAGGGCGGTGGCGCTGATGTCCGAATACACCTCGGGCGGCGACAAGCTTAACATGTGCTACTCGTTTGAATTCCTCGGCATGCAGTATTCGGCCGCGCATTTCCGTACGCGCATCGAGGAATTTTTCAAGGCCAGCAAGGATGGCTGGCCGTGCTGGAGCTTTTCAAACCACGACGTCGATCGCCACATCACGCGCTGGGCACCGCATGGCGAAAGCCCGATGGCGCTCGGCCGGCAAGCAGCGGCGCTGCTGCTGTCGCTCAAAGGGTCGGTCTGCCTCTATCAAGGCGAGGAACTCGGCCTGCCACAGACCGAAATGCTGTTCGAGGAACTGACCGATCCGCCCGGCATTCGCTTCTGGCCCGAATACAAAGGCCGCGACGGGGAACGGACCCCGATCCCCTGGGAAGAGGGCGAGCCGCCAAACGGCTTTACCACAGGTAAACCCTGGCTCCCGATCAAGGCGCCGCAGTCGGCGCTCAATGTCGCCGGGCAGGAAGACAACCTCGAGTCGCTGCTGAATTATTACCGGCGGCTCGTCACCTGGCGGAAAAACCGCGAGGCGATGGTCGACGGCGACATCCAATTTTTCAAAGTCGCCGAGCCGGTGCTGGCCTTCCGGCGAACGGCGGACAGCGGCAACCAGCTCTGTATCTTCAACCTGTCGCCCCACGTCGTGACCGTTACCGTGGCGGGGCTACCCGAAGGCGCCGGGCCGGAGCCGATCTCCGAACGCGCCAGCCTCAAAAAGCAGCGGCTGACGCTCGGCCCCAACGGCTTCGCCTTCATCCCGGAGAGCGGAACAGAGCCCATGGTGAAGTTCGGCGGAAGGCGGAAGGCGACGACTGCCTAGTTCGTCGTCAGCTCTTCGAGCGTGTCGGGATCGAAGAATTTCATGCGCAGACTGCCATCGGCGTCGATGACCGTCGCCTTGACGCAGCCGCTCCACGGCTCGACCCGGTCGACATTGTAGCCGCGCTGGCGGAGCTCCATGGCGATTTCGTTGTGGAACACCTGGATCTTGTCGACCCAGATGCCGTTTGGTCCGAGCACTTTTTCTTGCTGACAGCTAGCGACGCTGGCGGCTGCCGCCGGCGCCACGCCGCCGATACCCGCCGCGCCCAGAACCAACAGCATCGCAATGCCCGCCGAAAACCTGCTCATCCCATCCTCCGAAGACTGCGCTGCCAAACTTTTCGCGCGCCGAGTTGCCGTTAGCTTGGAGGCCTGCAATTTGGTGAAATTCCGGCAGGACTGCCGCAGCAGTCACCAATGCGGCACATAAAAGCCCGTCTCCGTGGAGGCGGGCTTTGTTTGGTCGGATCAGATCGCACGGCACGCGATCAGCAGGGGAGGAGAGGGGAGACTTTGCTGGTCGCGTGTCGAGCGACAGAGTCAGCCATGGTTGACGTAGAGGCGCTGGAACGTGCCGGGATCGAAGAATTCCTGAGCGACGTGGCCGTCTGCCCGAACAACATCGGCCTTCACGCAGCCGCCCCAATCCGAAACGTCCTGGGCATCGATGCCCTTGGCGCGGAGCGACTGGAGGATCGAGGTGGAGTTGATATCGATGGCCGACTGGTCGGTGGCGCCGTTGTGGATGTCGTTGTGGGTCACATCGTCCGTGCACTGCGCAATGTTGGCAGCGAAGCTCGGCGAGGCGGCGGCAATGCCGGCGGTCAGGAGAATTGCCCCGGCGATGATCGAAAGCTTTTTCATGGAAGGCTCCTTTGTTTGCTTGCGACCCATGAACATGCAAACCCCCAGCCTTGTTGCGTTAAACTCCGTTCAGCTTGATGAAATCGACGTTAGGAAAAGTAATGTTGAATCACGGGCTTGTGACCGGGAGCGCCATTTCCACGAGCCGCGACCAATAGCTGACCCCAAGGGGGATCGCTTCGTCGCTGAAGTCGTAGGTATCGGTGTGCAACTGGCTCGAACTGCCATTGCCGAGGAAGATGTAGGCTCCTGGTCGCGCCTGCAGCATGTAGGCGAAATCCTCGCCCCCCATGGTGCCATCGGCAGTATCGTTCACCCGCTCGTTGCCGGCGACCGATTTGGCGACCTCCGCCGCGAACGCCGTCTGCCCGGGCGCGTTGACCGTGACCGGATAGCCTCGCCGATAGGCTATAGCGGCCGTCAGCCCGAACGCCGTCATGAACTGCGTCGTGATGGTCTTCATCCGCTCTTCCATCAGAGCGCGGACGTCCTCCTCAAGGGTGCGGACAGTGCCGGTGAGCTTTACCGTCCGAGGGATGACGTTGAAGGCTTCGCCGGCCTCGAGCATCGTCACCGACAGCACCGCCGAGCGCATCGGGTCGACATCGCGCGACACCACCGTCTGCAGGGCAAGGATAAGCTGTGCTGCCGCGACCACAGGATCATGCGCCTTGTGCGGGATCGCCGCATGCCCGCCATCGCCCTCTATTGTGATGGTGAACTCGTCGGTCGCCGCCATGATGCCGCCGGGCCGGATCGCGAACTGGCCGACCGGCAGGCCGGGAAGATTATGGAGGCCATAGACCTCCTCAATGGCAAAGCGGTCCATCAGCCCGTCCTGCACCATGGCGCGGCCGCCCGCGCCGCCTTCTTCGGCGGGCTGGAAGATCAGGATAGCCGTGCCTTCGAAATTGCGTGTCTCTGCGAGATACTTTGCTGCCCCCAGCAGCATCGCCGTATGCCCGTCGTGGCCGCAGGCATGCATCTTCCCATCGGTTTCGGAGGCATAGGGTTTGCCCGTCCGCTCGCGGATCGGCAGCGCATCCATATCGGCGCGAAGGCCAATGACCCGGCCGGCACCGCCGTTCTTGCCCTTGATAACGGCCACGACGCCGGTCCGGCCGATACCGGTCGCCACTTCGTCGACACCGAACGAATGCAGATAGTCGGTAACTTTGCCCGCTGTCCGCTCCACGTCGTACATCAGTTCGGGATGGGTGTGGAAATCCTGCCGCCATTCGGCGATCTCCGCGGCAAAATCGGCGACGCGGTTGATGACGGGCATAGCTAAAACCTCGAAAACTAACAAAAACGGAGTTTGACCGGTGCCGGCGCGGGCCGTCAACCACCTCGCGACGCGGGGCCGGGCATGCTTTTGCCGCAACGCTCAACGGCTTGGGCCATTATTCCAAGGCGGGAACTTGCCGCCCGGTCGCGGATTTGCGAAGGACACCCCGTAAGCAAAGGCTGATGGCGCATGAAGAAAATCCTCGTCGCAGTGAAGCGCGTGGTCGACCACAATGTGCGCATCCACGTCCGGTCCGATGGCTCGGGCGTCGAGACCGACAATGTCCGCCTGTCGATGAATCCGTTCGACAAACACGCCGTCGAGGCCGCCGTGCAGCTCGTCGAGCAAGGACAGGCCGAAGAGATCGTCGTCGTCTCGATCGGTCCTACGGGCGCCAAGGATGTCATCTTGACCGCGCTAGCGATGGGCGCCCATCGCGGCGTGCTGGTCGAAACCGACGCAAAGCTCGAAACGCTGGCGATCGCCAAACTGCTGGCTGTCATCGCGCGCGAGGAGGCGCCCGACTTGGTGCTGCTCGGCAAGCAGGCGGTCGATGATGACTCGAACCACGTCGGGCAGATGCTGGCCGGCGTTCTCGATTGGCCGCAGGCGACCTTCGCGTCCGACATCAAGACTTCCGCCGATGGGATTCAGGTTACACGCGAAGTCGATTTCGGCCGCGCTGAGTACGCGCTGCCTTTGCCGGCTGTCGTCACTGCCGATTTGCGGCTCAACACGCCGCGCAACGCCGCGCTGCCGATGGTGATGAAAGCCCGTCAAAAGCCGCTTGCGGTTCGCCCGGCCGCCGAATTCGGCGTCGAGCTTGCGCCGCGCCTCGCGGTCGAAAAGGTCGCTGCGCCGCCCGAGCGCTCCGGGGGCAGGGCGGTGACCGGCATCACCGAACTGGCGAAAATCATCGCCGACACAGTTGCGGAAGCGGAGGTCGGCTGATGGCTGTACTGGTCCTCGCTGAGCATGATCTCGGCGCGCTTTCACCCGCCGTTGCCCGGGTCGTCGCAGCTTCGTCTGCGTTCGGCGGTCCGATCGATGTGCTCGTGGCCGGACAGAATGCCGTGGCGGTCGCCGATCAGGCCTCATCGCTCGCGGATGTGGCACGGGTACGCACCGCCCCCAACGTCGAACTCACCGCCGAGACGCTGACCCCATTACTGGCCGCACTCGCCCCCGAATATTCCCACATCGTCGCCGTGTCGGGCGCGGTTGGCCGCGATGTCATCCCGCGGCTGGCCGCCAAGCTCGATTTGATGCCAGTGACCGACGTCATCGCCATCCACGGGCCAGCTGGCTTCGATCGGCCGATCTACGCCGGCAACGCTATCGAAACCGTCACCGCGAACCAGCCGAGGCAGTTGCTGACGCTGCGTGCTTCGGCCTTTCCGCCTCCAAAACTCGCGCCAGCAGGCAGTGCGCCGATTGAACCCGTCGGGTTTGCGGGGGTTGCGCCTGTCGCGCAGCTTCTCGCCACACATCGAACCGAGGGCGATCGGCCCGATCTGGCGACGGCCCGCATCGTCGTCGGCGGCGGCATTGCGGTGGGGTCCGTCAAAGGCTTTGAGCTGATCGCCGAACTCGCGGCAAAACTTGGTGCGGCAGTTGGCGCCACCCGCGCCGCCGTCGATGCCGGTTACGCCCCCAACGACTGGCAGATCGGCCAGACCGGCAAAATCATCGCCCCCGATCTCTATATCGCCATCGGCATTTCTGGCGCTTTGCAGCACCTCGCCGGCATCCAGGGCGCCAAAAAGATCATCGCTATCAATACCGACCCCGAAGCCCCGCTCATGAAGCTCGCCGATTACCGGCTCGTCGGTGACCTGTTCACGGTCGTCCCGGCGCTGATTGCGGCATTGCGGTAGACCTGGGCTGGACCTGTCAACCAAGTTGCAAATCCCCGGCCACCGCCTATAAAGACCGCGCAACTTCCCCCGGAAACCCAAATGTTTGAGACGCTCGAAAAGGCCACGCTGGACAAGATTTTTGTCCTCATGGCCGAATATGCCGCCGATCCCCGCACCAACAAGATCGATCTCGGCGTCGGCGTCTATAAAGACGACAAAAACGTTACCCCGATCATGTCGGCGGTGAAAAAGGCCGAGCAGCGCATCCACGATGCGGCCAAGACCAAGACCTATATGGGCGTGGTCGGCAACAAGGGCTTTTCGGCCGGCGTCGTGAAGCTGGTATTCGATGGCAAGATCGATGAAAGCCGCATCCGCACCGTCAACGGTCCGGGCGGCACCGGCGCGCTGTCGATCCTGATGAACGTGCTGTCGCGGGCGCGCAAGGGCGGCAAAATCTGGATTTCCGACCCGAGCTGGCCGAACCACTGGCCGATGGCCGAGCTGGTTGGCCTCAAGCCGCACTATTATCCGTATTTCGATGCCAAGACCCGGCATGTCGATTTCCCGGCGATGCTCAAGACTCTCGATGGTCTCGGGCCCGACGACATCGTGCTGCTCCACGCCTGCTGCCACAACCCGACGGGTGCGAACCTGACGCCGGCGCAGTGGGATCAGGTCGCGGCGTCGCTGAAGAAGACCGGCGCGTTCCCGCTGCTCGATCTTGCCTATCTCGGTTTCGGCGACGGCCTTGAAGCCGATGCCTATGGTGTCCGCAAAGTGGTCACCACCGTACCGGAATCGATGATCGCGTTCTCGGGCAGCAAGAATTTCGGCCTCTACCGCGAGCGGGCAGGGGTGGCGATCGCCATCGCCAGGGATGCTGCCTCTGCCGATATCGTTTCGAGCCAGATGCAGAACGTCATCCGCGCCACGATTTCGCAGCCGCCCGACCACGGCGCCGAGATCATCCGCGTCATCCTCGAAGACCCCGAACTGACGGCCGAGTGGAAAGCCGAGCTCGAGCAGATGCGCAATCGCATGATCCGGCTCCGCCAGAAGCTGGTCGAAGCGATCCGTAGCCGCTCCAACTCGACCGATTACGATTTCATCGCCGACCATCGCGGCATGTTCTCGCTGCTCGGCCTGCCACAGGATGTCGTCGAAAAGCTGAAATTCGAGGACGGCGTCTATATGATCAACGACAGTCGCATCAATGTCGCAGGCATCCCGGAGGATCGGGTCGGGGAACTGGCAGATGCGCTGCTGGCGGCGACGCGCTGACCTTAAGGGAACCAAAGCTGAAGCAAAGGCGTCCAATAGGCGCAACCACCTTGCCGCCGCCCTTGCACTGAGCCTAAATCGACGTCACATCCATAGCGGACAAGGATTGGAGGAACAAAAATGAAGTTCTTCGCAGATACGGCAGAAGTTAAGGACATCCAGGAGCTTTACGACCTGGGGCTGCTCGACGGCATCACCACGAACCCGTCGCTGATCGCCAAATCCGGCCGCAATATCAAGGAAGTGATCAAGGAAATCTGCGGCATCGTGCCGGGCCCGGTATCGGCCGAGGTGGCCTCGACCAACTTCGATGGCATGATGGCCGAAGCCGCGGTGCTGCGGAAACTGGCCGATAACGTCGTCATCAAGGTGCCGCTGACCCTCGATGGCCTAAAGGCCTGCAAAAAACTCTCGGGTGAAGGCACCAAAGTCAACGTCACGCTCTGCTTCTCCGCCAATCAGGCGCTGCTCGCGGCCAAATGCGGCGCGACCTATATCTCGCCCTTCATCGGTCGGCTGGACGACATCAACATTGAAGGCATGGACCTGATCCGCGACATCCGCACGATCTACGACAACTACGCCTATACGACCGAAATCCTCGCGGCCTCGATCCGCACCGCCAACCACGTGACGCAGGCGGCGCTTGCCGGTGCCGACGTAGCGACGATCCCACCCGCCGTGATCAAGAAGCTCGCCGATCACCCGCTGACCAAGGCGGGCCTCGACGCCTTCGTCAAAGATTGGGCCTCGACGGGCCAGACGATCGTCTGATTGATGGAGACGTTGCTGCGGCAGCTCGCCGAGCTGCCGGTTGGTGTAGGCGAGGGAGCTCTGTTCTCCGGCCGCGCCGAACGGCGCCTCGGCAAGGCCGTTGGCCTGACGCAGTTTGGTGTCAACCACGTCACGCTCGCGCCGGGTTCACGCACGGCCTCCCGCCACTGGCACGAAGCTGAGGATGAGTTTGTGCTCGTCCTCTCCGGCATCCCGACGCTGATCGATGAAAACGGCCGCCACGATCTCAAGGCTGGGGCAATTGTCGGCTTTCCCGCCGGGGTCGCAAATGCCCACCACATCCTCAATGACTCTGACGCGCCAGCCGAGCTTGTCGTAGTTGGATCACGGCGTCCCGGCGCCGAGACGATCCACTACCCGGACGACAATTTCGGCCCTATCCGCAAATAATGGCCGCTTGGAGCGCCTATGCCTGACACCGATCTCGCTGCCCGTATCAAGACCGCTTTTGCCGGGGTGGAAATCCCCGGCGGCGGCAACCTTGCGGGCTTTTCTGGCCTTTCCGACATCATCGTCACGCAAAGCGCCATCGCGGCGGCGATTTCGATCGCGCCGGGCATGGAAGCGGCGTTCGGCCCGGCGCGCGCCGAGGCGCAGCGGATTGTCGAAGGGCTGGCCGAAGGCCGCAAGGTGATGATTTCGCTCACCGCCGACAAAACAACGGCCGCGCACGCTCACGCTCGCCAGCCTGGACCGCCGGCCAAGGAAGTGGTGCCGGGCGTAAAGCACATCATCGCGGTGGCGTCGGGCAAGGGCGGCGTCGGCAAATCCACCACCGCCGTCAATCTGGCGCTGGCGCTGGCGGCAGAGGGTCTGCGAACCGGCCTGCTCGATGCCGATCTCTACGGCCCCTCCATACCAAAATTGCTCGGTATCGAAGGCAAGCCGGCGGTGCGCTCTGACGGCATCTTTTCGCCCCATCTCGCTTATGGCCTCAAGGCCATTTCTATTGGCTCGATGCTGACTGCGGATCAGGCCGTGGTGTGGCGTGGGCCGATGGCGACGGCGGCGCTGCGCCAGCTTCTCCGGGAGACCGATTGGGGTGGGCTCGATGTGCTGGTGGTCGATCTGCCGCCCGGCACCGGCGACATCCAGATTTCGCTCTGCCAGCAGGTGCCGCTCGCGGGCGCCGTGATCGTCTCGACGCCGCAGGACTTGGCGCTGATCGATGCCAAAAAGGCCATCGATATGCTGAAACGCCTGCAGATCCCGCTGCTCGGGCTCGTCGAGAACATGAGCTATTTCATCGCCCCCGACACCGGCAAGCGCTACGACATTTTTGGACACGGCGGTGCGCAGGCTGCCGCCGGCCGTATGGGCATGCCGTTTCTCGGCGAAGTGCCGCTCGTCATGTCGATCCGCGAAACTTCGGATGCCGGCACGCCGGTCGTAGCAACAGCGCCGGATGGTGCCGAAGCACAGGCCTATCGGGCGATCGTCGCGGAACTGTTGCGGACGACCCCAGCGCTGCGAGCCTGAGGGGCGGGGCTGTGCCCCCGTCGTGACATCGCCACTCCGGCTTGCTACGCCAACAACCGACCATGCGAGGAGGGACTTATGTTTACCGTCAACCGCCAGGATTTCGGGCCGAACTTCACCTTTGGCGTCGCCACTGCGAGCTATCAGATCGAGGGCGCGATCGGAGAAGGCCGTGGTCCCTCCATCTGGGACACATTCTCGCAGACGCCAGGCAACGTTAAGGGCGGCGATACCGGCGCGGTTGCCGACGACCACTATCATCTCTGGCCGGCCGATCTCGACCTGATCCGCGACGGCGGCTTTGACGCGTACCGCTTCTCCATCGCGTGGCCGCGGCTGATCCCCGAGGGGACCGGCGCGATCAACCAGGCCGGCATCGATTTCTACGACAAGCTCATCGATGGCATGCTGGAGCGAAACATCAAGCCGTTCCTCACCCTCTACCACTGGGATTTGCCCTCCGCCCTCCAGGACAAGGGCGGTTGGATGAATCGCGACATCGCCGGCTGGTTCGCCGACTATGCCGAGCTCGTGGCCAAGCATTACGGCGATCGCGTTTCCGCCGTCGCGACCATCAACGAGCCGTGGTGCGTGGCCTTCCTCAGCCACTATCTCGGCATCCACGCGCCGGGTTATCGCGACATGCGCGCCGCCGCCCGCGCCATGCACCATGTCCTCTTCGCGCACGGCACGGCGGTTGCGGCGCTCCGCGCCAACGGCGTCAAGAACATCGGCATTGTCACGAACCTGCAGAAGATCGAGCCGGTGAGCGGCAGCGATGCCGACGCCACCGCTGTGGAGCTGTTCGATGGCATTTTCAACGGCTGGTATCTCGGCGGGCTCTATAAAGGCCAGTACCCGGTGCCGGTGGTAAAGATGTTCGAGCCCTACCTGCCGCAGGGCTACGAGAAGGACATGCCGGTGGTCTCCGCGCCGCTCGACTGGGCGGGCGTCAACTACTACTCGCGCACTCTGATCGCGGCCGATCCGAACGGCCCGACCGGTTTCAAGCAGGTCGAGGGCAATCTCGAAAAGACCGACATCGGCTGGGAAATCTACCCGAAAGGCCTGACCGACCTGCTCGTGCGCGTCTCGACGGATTACACAAAAGTGCCGATCTACGTCACCGAGAACGGCATGGCCGAGGTGATGGGCGACAACGATCCGCGTCGCGTCACCTATTACGACGATCACCTGCAGGCCGTGATCGCAGCG
>Ga0207671_10000426_pt1 | contig 58314 bp, 49 predicted proteins | sample KBSC24metaG_FD_184352 | JGI IMG/M metagenome (GOLD analysis project Ga0207671, IMG submission 184352) | Corn rhizosphere microbial communities from Kellogg Biological Station, Michigan, USA - KBS C2-4 metaG (SPAdes) (version 2) | ecosystem: Host-associated > Plants > Roots > Rhizosphere > Soil... | reverse complement strand
CGCCCTCCTCCGCCAACCCCGTCAACCTCGTCGAGCGCCTCGACGGCCCCGACCGCATCGGCACCGCCGACGAGGTCTCGGGCTGGTCCTACGGGAACCAGCAGGCGAACGTCGTCGTCCTCGCGCGGCAGGACATCTTCGCCGACGCGCTGGCCGGGTCGGCGCTCGCCGCGCGGTTCCATGGTCCGCTGCTGCTGACGCCGACCGGCAATCTCGACAAGCGGACGCTCGACGAGATGAGGCGGGTGCTGAAGCCGGGTTCGTTCGTGTACGTGCTGGGGCAGACGCAGGCCATCTCGGCCGCGACGTACAACCAGGTCGCCCAGGCCGGGTTCCGGCCGTCCCGGATCGGCGGTGCCGACCGCTTCGAGACGGCGGTGGACATCGCGAAGACGATCGTCCCGGACTACGCGCACAACCCGGTCACCATCCTCACCGCCACCGGGCTCAACTACCCCGACGCCCTCGCCGCCGGCGCGGTGGCGGGTTCGCGGCCGAACACCGTGGTCGTGCTCACCTCTGACAAGAAGATGCCGCCGGAGACGCAGGCGTTCATGAACGCGGTGCCGCAGCGGACCGTGTACGGCGTCGGCGGGCAGGCGGTCTCCGCGCTGAGTTCCGTGCGGATGCCTGCTGCGACGGTTTCCGGCGCGGACCGGTTCGTGACCGCGTCCATCGTGGCGCACACGTTCTTCGGCGGGCCGCAGGTGGTCGGCATCGCGACCGGCTTCAACTTCCCCGACGCGCTGGCCGGCGGTGCGCTGGCCGGCCGGGTCGGCGGCCCGCTGCTGCTGACCGGGCCGACCGGGCTGCCGACCGAGACCGAGGACTACCTGCGCACCGCTTCGGGGTCGATCTCCGACGCGGTCCTGTTCGGTGGTCCCGCGGTCATCAACGACGGTCTGCCGAGCCAGGTCGGCGATCTCATCGGCCAGCCCAACCAGTGGGTGTACCGCGACAACGACCCCGGCGCGCACCCCGGTCCCCGTTAAGCCGTACAACACGTTCTCGGCAGAGGGCGACGACACCGGATGGTGTCGTCGCCCTCTCGCCGTCTTCGACGATTACCGACAGTGATCGCGGGTCAACCGGCTATCCTGAACAACCACCCAGACCCGCATCACCGAGGAGAGCCGACTTCCGTGGCCCGCATGCCCGACGGACCGCCGCCGCCGCCGACCGTCCAGAAGCTCCGCATCCGCTACGCCAAGCGCGGACGCCTCCGCTTCACCAGCCACCGTGACATCCAGCGGGCCTTCGAGCGCGCGTTGCGGCGGGCGCGGGTGCCGATGGCGTACTCGGCGGGCTTCACGCCGCATCCGAAGGTGTCCTGGGCCGGCGCCGCGCCGACCGGGGTGGCCAGCGAGGCCGAGTACGTCGAGATCGGGGTCACGCGGCCGCTCGTGCCCGCCGAGCTCGCCGCCGCGCTGGACCGGTCGCTGCCCGCCGACCTGGACATCCTGGAGGTCGTCGAGGCCGCCACGCCGAACCTGATGGAGCGGCTGGAGGCCTCGGTGTGGGAGATCCGGCTGCCGGGCATCGCTCCGGAGGCGGCGGCCGAGGCCGCCGCGACGTTCCGGGCGGCCGCCGAGGTGCCGGTCGAGCGGATGACGAAGAACGGGCTGCGCACGTTCGACGCGCGCGCCGCCGTGACCGCCGTCGAGGCCGTGAGCGGATCCGGCGACGCGAGCGTTCCCGCAGGTCAGGGCATCGTCGGCGAGGGTGGCGGGCGGGACGATCGACCCTGTGCGATACTGCGACTAGTCGTGCGGCACCTGACACCCGCCGTGCGGCCCGACGACGTCCTGACCGGACTCGGTCGTGTGGCAGGCCTGGTGCCGCCCGTCCCGCCCCAGGTGACGAGGCTGGCGCAGGGGCCGCTGCGGGACGGGTCCGACGCGACGCCGGCCAGTGTGAGCGTGGAGGCGCTGTCCGATCCCCTGGATCCGGACCGAGCCGCCGCGGGGTCGGCGGCCTAGGCGGTGACCGGCCGGTGACGTCGAGAGCACAACCCAACCAGACTTCTCGTCAGGTCGGCGTTCAGCCCCGCTGACGCCGGGGCGCGCCGAACCCGACGAGGTGAAGACAACAACAGCCACCTGTGTGGCGCCGCAGAGCACCCGGATCTGTCAGGGATTCGCCGGCTGTGCCCATCGCCCGCCGTATCGGCGGGGAAGATGTGGGGCACCGCTTCGCGCGCGCCCGGGGGGCATGACGGGAGAACCGCCCGGATGCTCGACAACGAGCCCACCGGCGTCCCCGGCGAACAGCCGGACCGGACGTCAGACGCGCAGGACGCGGCCGCCACGGCCGCCACGAACGAAGGCGGGGCGCAGCAGCGCCCGCGCCGGCGGGCGGCCAGCCGCCCCGCCGGACCGCCGGAGCCGGGGTCGCAGGCCGCGGCTGCGGACGCCGCCGCCCCCGAGCCGGAGGCCAAGCCCAAGCGGGCCCGCAAGACCGCGGCCAAGAAGGTCGCGGCCCCCGAGCCGGAGACGGCTCAGACCGGGGATGCCGCACCCGCTGCCAAGAAGACCACGCGCACGCGGAAGAAGGCCGTCGCGGCCGAGCCGGCGCAGACCGGCGGAACCGCTGTGACGGATGACACCGCTTCCGGTGCCGAGCAGGCGCCGGCAGCTTCGTCGGAGCCGTCGGAGGCGTCCGACGCGCCCGCTTCGGGTGCCCGGACGCGGACGCGCCGCCGTGCCACCTCGGCCGGTACCGCCGCCGAGCAGGCGACCAGCGCCGAGCCGGGGGCCGAGGCACCCGCCGAGACCGGCCGCAAGCGCACCACCCGCGCCGCGGCCGCGGACCGCGAGCAGGCCGCCGCCGACACCACCGCGGACCGGAGCGGGACCAAGGCGGAAGCCAAGGCCCAGGCCGAGGTCGAACCGGCGGCCACCGCCCCCCGCACCCGCACCCGCCGCCGCGCGACCTCGGCCGGCACCGCCGCCGAGCAGGCCGCCGCCGCTGAGGCAGCCGGTTCCGCCGGCGCCAAGGCCGAGACCGCGGTCGCTTCGCAGGGCACTGACACCGAGTCGGCCGCCGGGCAGAGCGCCGCCTCGGGCTCCCGCCCCGCCGGCCTCACCTCGCCCTTCGCGAACCCGTTCGCGGCCCCGCAGCTGCCGGCCAAGACGGCCAAGCAGGCCGCCCCGGCGCAGGAGACCGCCGCCGAGCAGCCCGCCAAGGCCGACGTCGCGGCGGACACCGCCGCCGACTCCGACACCGAGTCCAAGACCAAGCGCACCCGCCGCCGCGCCGCCTCGTCGCCCGCGGGCCCGCCCCGTGCCCAGGACAAGGCCGCCGACTCCGCGCCGGACAAGCCGGCCGCCGAGGACCGGCAGGAGCGGCCGGACCGCCAGGACCGTCAGGACCGCCAGGGCGGCAAGCAGGACCGCCAGGCCAGGCAGGGCAAGCCCGCCGGCCAGAACCAGCCCCAGCCCGCCGCGGCCGCCGCCGAGCCCGCCGAGGCCGTCGACCTCGACAGCCTCTCCCCGGCCGAGCGGGCCCGCGCCATCATCGCCGCCCGCGCCGCGGCCCCGGCCGCCGGCGTCCCGCTGTTCCAGGCCCCCGACCTGACCACCGCCGCCGCGCAGAAGGCCGCCGCCAAGGCCGCCAAGGCCGAGGAGACGGCGGGCCAGGCCGAGGCCGAGCCCGAGGCGGAAGCCGAGGAGGAGCAGCAGGCCCCGACCCGCCGCACCCGCACGCGCAACCGCAACCGGACCCGCGCGGAGCAGGCGGAGACCACCGCCGAGGCCACCGAGGCCGAAGCCGAGGACGAGGACGAGGACGACGAGGAGGGCACCGGCTCCTCCAGCCGCCGGCGCCGCCGCCGGCGGCGCCGCGCCGGGGGCGAGGCCGTCGAGTCCAGCCCGGACGACCCGCCGAACACCGTGGTCAAGGTCCGCGAGTCGCGCGTGCGCAGCCGCGACCGCAAGGGCGGCCTGGCCGTGGACGACGACGTCCAGGGCGTGCGCGGCTCGACCCGCCTGGAGGCCAAGAAGCAGCGCCGCCGCGAGGGCCGGGACACCGGCCGCCGCCGCGCCCCGCTGATCACCGAGGCCGAGTTCCTGGCCCGGCGCGAGAGCGTCGAGCGGGTCATGGTGGTGCGCCAGAGCGGCGACCGGACCCAGATCGGCGTGCTGGAGGACGGCGTGCTCGTCGAGCACTACGTCAACCGCGCGCAGTCCGCGTCCTACGTCGGCAACGTGTACCTGGGCAAGGTGCAGAACGTGCTGCCCTCGATGGAGGCCGCGTTCGTCGACATCGGCAAGGGCCGCAACGCCGTGCTGTACGCCGGCGAGGTCAACTTCGACGCCGCGGGCATCACCGGCCAGGCCAAGCGCATCGAGAGCGTGCTCAAGAGCGGCCAGGCGGTCCTGACCCAGGTCACCAAGGACCCGATCGGCCACAAGGGCGCCCGGCTGACCAGCCAGATCTCGCTGCCCGGCCGCTACCTGGTCTACGTGCCCGAGGGCACCATGACCGGGATCAGCCGCAAGCTGCCGGAGAACGAGCGCAACCGCCTCAAGACGATCCTGAAGGCGGTCGTCCCCGAGCACGCCGGCGTCATCGTGCGCACCGCGGCCGAGGGCGCCACCGAGGACGAGCTGCGCCGCGACGTGGAGCGGCTGTCCGCGCAGTGGGAGGAGATCCAGCGCAAGGCGTCCTCGGCGGCCAGCTCGGCCCCGACGCTGCTGTACGGCGAGCCGGACCTGACCGTGCGCGTGGTGCGCGACATCTTCAACGAGGACTTCAGCAAGCTGGTCGTCTCCGGCGACCAGGCCTGGGACACCATCCGCGACTACGTCGGGGGCGTGGCCCCGGACCTGGCGCCGCGGCTGGAGCGCTGGACCTCCGAGCAGGACATCTTCGCCGTGCACCGGGTCGACGAGCAGCTGGCCAAGGGGCTGGACCGCAAGGTCTGGCTGCCCTCCGGCGGCTCGCTGGTCATCGACCGCACCGAGGCGATGGTCGTCATCGACGTCAACACCGGCAAGTTCACCGGCTCCGGGGGCAACCTGGAGGAGACGGTCACCCGCAACAACATCGAGGCGGCCGAGGAGATCGTCCGCCAGCTGCGGCTGCGCGACCTCGGCGGCATCATCGTCATCGACTTCATCGACATGGTTCTGGAGTCCAACCGCGACCTGGTGATGCGCCGGCTGCTGGAGTGCCTGGGCCGGGACCGGACCAAGCACCAGGTGGCCGAGGTCACCTCGCTGGGCCTGATCCAGATGACCCGCAAGCGCGTCGGGCAGGGCCTGCTGGAGGCCTTCTCCGAGACCTGCGACAAGTGCAACGGCCGCGGCGTGCTGGTCCACATGGAGCCGGTGCCCGTCGGCCACGCCCACGCCGCCGAGGACGCCGCCGAGCGCGACGGCCGCGGGGCGTCGGGCAAGGGCGGCCGGCAGGGCGGCGAGTCCCGTGCCGAGGGCGGCCAGAGCGGCGCCGAGGACGAGCACGAGGGCGGCCGCAGCCGGCGCAAGCGGCGCAAGTCGCACGGCCACGCCGACCGCCAGCAGCACTTCGACCCGCAGTACGACGTGGACGGCGTGCCGGAGGAGTTCCAGGACTTCGCCGACGGCGAGCACGCCGAGGCCGGCCCGGTCACCGTCACGAAGGTGACGAAGGTCGCAGCCGCCGACGGTGCCCCGGAAGGGGACGGGGAAGCCGCCGAGGTGTCCGAGCACAGCACGGTGGACCACGTCCCGAGCCACGAGCACGTGGTGGCCCCGGTCGTGACCCCGGGCGACGTGGCCGCCGCCGAGGAGGCCGACGTCACCGAGCGGCTGGCCACCGGCGACGCGCAGGCGCACACGGTCTACACCCCGCGCGCCGGCAGTGACGTCAGCGCGGCGGAGGCCGACAAGGAGGAGACCGAGGCCGAGGCCGTCGAGCAGACGGCCACCGCCTCGGTGGCCGTGGCCGAAGCGCCGAGCGCCGAGGTGCCCGCGGAGGCTCCGAAGCGGCGCGGCCTGCGTGTCCGCCGCGCGGCCAAGCGTCCTGCCGGTCCGCCGACCGCGCACAGCTGACAGGCGGGTCCGGCCGGGCACCACAGCCCGGCCGGACCGCACTGTGCGGCGCGCGCGGACCGGCGAACCGGACCGGATCCGGCAGCCCGGGGCTGCCGGCGGCCCCAGTTTGACCCACAGGCGCGGACTTCCGTACCCTTGAGCTTCGGCATGCGATACGTGTGCCCGGCATCCGTTGGGCCCCTGCGCAAGCAGCGGCGGCCCGGATGATGATCGGCTCGATGGGTCGTCAGTCCGCACCTCGCAAGAAGTGCCGGACGCTCGTGACCAGCGACTGAGTTGGTCAAGAGTGGTCAGACTTTGAATTGGCACAGCGCAGACCGGATCGACCCACGGTCGACTTAGAAGAGAGTGAGTTTCGCGGTGTACGCGATCGTCAAGAGCGGCGGACGGCAGCACAAGGTGGCTGTCGGCGACGTCGTCGAGGTGGACCGCCTCCCGGGTGCCCCGGCCGGCCAGGAAGTGGAGCTCTCCGCCATCCTGCTCGTCGACGGGGACGCCGTCACCTCCGACCCGTGGGTCCTGGAGGGCGTGAAGGTCAAGGCCGAGGTCGTCGAGGAGACCAAGGGTCCGAAGATCCACATCCTCAAGTACCGGAACAAGACCGGCTACCGCGTGCGTCAGGGCCACCGCCAGAAGCACACCCAGATCAAGATCACCGCCATCGACGGCGGCAAGAAGTAAGGGGCGGTTGACTCATGGCACACAAGAAGGGCGCATCGTCCTCCAAGAACGGCCGCGACTCCAACGCTCAGCGCCTCGGCGTGAAGCGCTTCGGCGGCCAGAACGTCAACGCCGGCGAGATCATCATCCGCCAGCGCGGCACCCACTTCCACCCCGGCCTGAACATGGGCCGCGGCAAGGACGACACCCTGTTCGCGCTCGTCGAGGGCAAGGTGGAGTTCGGCACGCTGCGCGGCCGGCGCGTCATCTCGATCGTCCCGGCGGCCGAGTAACCACCGCCTGGCACGACACCGCTTGAGGGAAGCGGGCCGGGGAGATCCCCGGCCCGCTTCTTCGTGTTTTCACACCTGAACCCAGAGCAAGGAGGCGCTGACCATGGCGACATTCGTCGATCGTGTGAAGCTGCACGTCACGGCCGGGAACGGCGGCCACGGCTGCGCCTCGGTCAGGCGCGAGAAGTTCAAGCCGCTGGGCGGCCCCGACGGCGCCAACGGCGGCCGCGGCGGCGACATCGTGCTGGTCGTGGACCCGAACACGAACTCGCTGCTGGACTACCACTTCTCCCCGCACCGCAAGGCCGGCAACGGCAAGCCCGGCGGCGGCGACTTCCAGACCGGCTCCAACGGGACCGACCTGGTACTGCCGGTGCCCTCGGGCACCGTGGTCAAGGACTCCTCCGGCGAGGTGGTCGCGGACCTGGTCGGCGGCGGCACCCGCTTCATCGTCGCGCACGGCGGCGTCGGCGGCCTCGGCAACGCCGCGCTGGCCACCAGCAAGCGCAAGGCCCCCGGCTTCGCGCTGCTCGGCGAGCCCGGCGAGGACGGCGAGTTCACCCTGGAGCTCAAGTCGGTCGCCGACGTCGCCCTGGTCGGCTACCCCAGCGCCGGCAAGTCCTCGCTGATCGCGGCGGTGTCCGCGGCCAAGCCGAAGATCGCCGACTACCCGTTCACCACCCTGGTCCCGAACCTCGGCGTGGTCAGCGCGGGGGAGTCGGTCTACACCATCGCCGACGTGCCAGGCCTGATCCCCGGCGCCTCCGACGGCAAGGGCCTGGGCCACGAGTTCCTCCGGCACATCGAGCGCTGCGCGGTGCTGGTGCACGTCCTGGACTGCGCCACCCTGGAGAGCGACCGCGATCCGATCTCGGACCTGGACGTCATCGAGGCCGAGCTTCGCGCCTACGAGGCCTCGCGCGACGAGAACGAGTGGGGCGTCTACGGCAAGCTGTCCGAGCGGCCGCGCCTGGTCGTGCTGAACAAGACCGACATCCCCGAGGGCAAGGACCTGGCCGACATCGTCCGGCCGGAGCTGGAAGCCCGCGGCCTGGACGTCTACGAGGTCTCCGCGGTGTCCCGCGCGGGCCTGCGCGAGCTGTCGTTCGCACTGGCGAAGATCGTGGACGAGGCCCGCGCCACGCGCGTCGAGCCGGAGCCCGAGCGCATCGTCATCCGGCCCAGGGCGGTCGACGAGATCGGCTTCACCATCGCCTACGACGCCGACGAGGACGCCTATTTCGTGCGCGGCACCAAGCCCGAGCGCTGGGTGCGCCAGACCGACTTCAACAACGAGGAGGCGGTCGGCTACCTCGCGGACCGGCTCAACAAGCTCGGCGTCGAGGTCGAACTGGTCAAGATGGGCGCCAGCGAGGGCGACACGGTGGTCATCGGCGACGGCCCGCGCGCCGTGGTCTTCGACTGGCAGCCCTCGATCCCGACCGGCGCGCTCGGCGTCACCGCCACCGGCGGCCGCCGCGGCGAGGACCCCCGCCTGCACCTGCACGAGGAGCGGCCCACATCGCGAGACGCCGAGTATCGCAAGGCGCACCGCCGCCGCGCGAATGGAACAATCGACGTGTTCGACCCCGAGGACGACGAATAGCCCGCGGGGAGCCGAGAGCGAGAGTAAGGGTTCTGAGCGACCGTGTCCGGCCAGCTGCGTGAGGAAGTGTCCGCCGCCCGGCGGATCGTGGTCAAGGTCGGCTCCTCGTCGCTGACCACCGCCGTCGGCGGCCTGTCCGGCGAGCGCGTCGACGCTCTGGTCGACGCCCTCGCCTCGCGTCTGGACGTCCCGGGCACGCAGCTGGTCCTGGTCTCCTCCGGCGCCATCGCCGCGGGCCTGGCGCCGCTGGGGCTGCGCAAGCGCCCCAAGGATCTGCCCACGCAGCAGGCGGCGGCCTCGGTCGGCCAGGGGCTGCTGGTCGGGCGCTACACGGCCTCCTTCGCGCGCTACGGCCGCACGGTCGGCCAAGTCCTGCTCACCGTCGACGACACCACCCGGCGCTCGCACTACCGCAACGCGCACCAGACGATGGCGCGGCTGCTGGACATGAACGTCCTGCCGATCGTCAACGAGAACGACACGGTCGCCACGCACGAGATCCGCTTCGGCGACAACGACCGGCTCGCCGCGCTGGTGGCCCACCTGGTGCACGCCGACCTGCTGGTCCTGCTCTCCGACGTGGACGCACTCTACGACGGCGACCCGGCCAAGCCCGGCACGTCGCAGGTCGCTGACGTCAGGGGCCCGCAGGACCTCGCGGGGATCACCATCGGGGGAGCGGGCAAGGCCGGAGTCGGCACCGGCGGCATGGCGACGAAGGTCGAGGCGGCGCGCATCGCGACCGAGGCCGGGATCCCGGTGGTCCTGACATCGGCGGCGCACGCGGCGCGCGCCCTGCGCGGCGAGGTGGTCGGCACCCTGTTCCACCGCACCGGCTCGCGCACGCCGACCCGCCTGCTGTGGCTGGCGCACGCCGCCGACACCCGCGGATCGCTGCGCCTGGACCCCGGCGCGGTGCGCGCGGTGGTGGAGCGGCGGCTGTCGCTGCTGCCGGCCGGCGTCACGGGTGTCGAAGGGTCCTTCAACGCCGGGGATCCGGTGGACCTGGTGGACGACGCCGGCGTCGCGGTCGCGCGTGGACTGGTGAACTACGACGCGAGCGAACTGCCCGAACTGCTGGGCCGCTCGACGCGGGAGCTGGCGGCGGCGCTGGGGCCGCAGTACGAGCGGGAGCTGGTGCACCGGGACGACTTGGTCGTGCTGCGCTGAGGTTTTCAGGGCACTGACTTTGTGAACGACGGAGCCGGGACCGCTTGCGAGGTGGTCCCGGCTCCGGACTTGTCTCTTGCCACAAAGGTCAGTGGAAGACGTCCGTCGTCCAGTTGGCCGGGTCGTTGCCGAGAGAGGTCACCCGATCGAGCAGGCCCTGCGCGCCGCCGACCGCTTTAAGCGCCGCGGGCTCGGGATCGGAGACGGAAACACAGATGGTCAGGCCGTTGGAGTCCTTGCAGGTGTACTCGGTGCCGTGCTGCGACGGGGTCTTCTCGGTACCGGTTGTGAAGGCGAAGATGCCAACCGAGGGGGTCTGATCCGGACCGAGCCGGAACCCGATATCTGCGTTGGTGAGCCCGTCCGTGTGCATGGCATTGCCGCCGGCCAAGGGCTTGAAGTTTTCAGGGACTTCCGCGACGCGGAAGGGCATGGGCACCGACCGGTCCTTCTGGACCAGGCTCGCGGCCGCTTTGAGCGTCTGTCCCTTCCAGTCCTTGCGCTCTTCGAGGTGGTTGACCAGGATCTCCAGCCACTGACCACTCTTCAGCTGCAAGGTCAACTCGGCCATTTCGCCGCCCCTGCCGTTGCTGATGGCGATCCGGTCGCTTCCATAACCCAACCAGTAGGCCGTGGTCGCCCCGGGTACTTTCACCGGGACCTTCTGAGTGGGGGCGCTCTCGCCCTTGGCCTCGCCGACGGCGAGGGGGGCCCGCATCGGAAGGAGATCCAGGGCGAATCGATCGCTTTCGGATACCAGCACCGTGCTGACTTGCACCTCGGTCGAGTCGTATCCGCCCAAGGCGATCATCCCCGGCGGGACATAGGCGAACTGCCAGTGGGTGGTCACCGGATCGTGCGGGTCCACAGTGAACGTGGCCGCCGCGGCCGAGTCCGGGCCGCCCTGCACTCCGCTTCCGGCTCCGGCCAGCGTTCCCACTAGCAGTGCGCTCACCGCCAGCACCGCGGTCCCGCCGCCGAGCGCCGCCATGCGCCGACGGAGCAGGCTGCGCCGTCCTTGGTGCAGCACGTGTTCGACGTCCATCACCGGCGGCTGCTCGGAATCCGCCATGGTGTGCAGCGCCGCCGGCAGGGCCGTGGGTGGATACAGATCGTCGGTCATCGGGTGATCCCTTCGAGTTCGATCGCCGACGCGGGTGACAACAGCACCCGCAGATGGGCCAGCGCCCGAGCCGTCTGGCTTTTGACCGTGCCGGGTGAGCACTCCAGTACCTCCGCCGTCTCCTCGACCGACAAGTCGCAGTAGTACCGCAGCACCACGGTCGCCCGCTGCCGCGGCGCCAACCGCTCCAGCGCGTCGCGCAGATCGAGGGAGGCGTCGGCGTCGAGTGCCGGCGCCTCCCGCTCGATCGCGCCACGGTGCAGGAAGGTGAAGCGGGACCAGGCCGTCTGCTTCTCGTCGAGGTAGGCGTTGACGAGGATCCGGCGCGCGTAGGCATCGATGTTCTCGACACGCGAGGCGCGGTTCCAGTGCCGGTACAGCCGTACGGCCGCGGTCTGTGCGAGATCGTCGGCCCGGTGCCAGTCTCCGCACAGCAGGTAGCCGATACGGGTCAACCAGCCTGATCGTGCCCTGAGGTACTCGGTGAACTCCGCGTCGCGGTTGGATCCCGCCATCGGCCTGGTCCTTCTTGCCTGTCTGGCCGGCCGGCGCGGGCGGCACAGGCGGCTCGGGTGGTGCGGGACCCGGCGGTCCCGCTCGCTGACACCCACCCGACTGGGGCGGTGCGGGGTTCGGTTGCATCGGTGCGGAGAGTTTTTCTCGGCTGTTCGGGCCGGGGCCGGTCGGCCGTCCCCCTGCTCTCGCGTCCTGCGGCCTCAGCCCCCGACCCGGAACACCGGCCAGCACACCTCGGTCCGCCACCGCCCCACCTCCGCGGTGTCCCGCTGCCCGATGAGGTAGTACTCGCGGATGGGACCCTGCACCGCCAGCGCGTGGCGCTCGACGTACGCCGCCAGCGAGCCGTAGGCCCGGTCGGACTCGATCGGCGGCCCGGTGTGCTCGATGACCGCGAGCTCGGCGGCCGGCACCTCGGCGGGGCGCACCCGGCCCAGCGGCCGCAGCGGGCCCTCGCAGGGGACGAAGATGGTCGTCTCACCGTGGTGCGCGGTGAAGACGGCTTCGGTGAACAGGCCGCCGGCCGGGCCGGTCTGCGCCAGGCCCTGCCCCGCGACGGTGGCGTAGAGCTCACCGAGCGCGCCCTGCATCCAGGCGGCGCCGTCCTCCATCGCGACCGTCTCGGTGATGGCGGCGGCGCGCGTCGCGGGCACCTCCCGCAGGGTGATGTCGGGGACAGCCTCGCTCTCGCCGGGCGGCGCGAGCAGGTCGCGGAGCGAGGCGACAGCGCGCTGCGTGCGCCCGAGCTCCGCCTCCAGCCGATCGAGGTGCGCGGCGATGTGGCGGTTCCGGGTGCCTACGTCGGGGGCGTCCATGACGGTCCGGATCTCCTCCAGCGGCATCCCCAACTCGCGGAACCGCCTGATCACCTGGGCGGCCGGAATCTGCGCCGTGGTGTAGCGGCGGTAGCCGGTGGCCGGATCGACGTCGGCGGGTTCCAGCAGGCGGACGTCGTGATAGTGGCGCAAGGTCTTGACGGTCAGATGCGTGGCGCGCGAGAAGTCACCGATGGAGAGGAACGAACCCATGACCCGATTGTGAGGCCTCCCCCTACTGGAGAGTCTTGGCGCACCGAGGCACTTGACCCTCCCGCGACCGGCGCACCGACAGTCATGCCCATGACGAACACCACCACCACCACCGAAATCCAGACCATCGTCGACCGCTACATCGCCGTCTGGTCCATCCCCGACCCGTCCGCCCGCGCCCAGGCCGTCGCGAACCTGTGGAGCGACCACGGCATCGAATACATCGAAGGCCAGCAGTACATCGGCCACGACGCCCTCGCCGACCGCGTCACCGAGGCCCACGAAGCCTTCGTCGCCACCGCCACCTACACCGCCACCGGAGGCGACGACGCCACAGCCCACGGCGACCTCGTCACCTTCACCATCCGCCTGGACCACGCCCAGGGCGAGGACGCCGGCGAGACCGCCTGGTCGGCCCGCGTGTTCCTGCTGCTGGACGACCGGGGACGGGTGCGGGAGGACTACCAGCTGACGGTGAAGCCGCTGGCGGCGTAAGCGCCGGCCGGCATCCGACACCCTGCCGCGGCCCGGCGTGGACGTCTCGACAGACGAAATCCCCCGTCCCTCCCCCCAACCAGGCCTACGCTGGACCCATGACGGACCTGCAGACCGAAGTCCTGGACGCCGCCCGCCGAGCCAAGAAGGCCGCCGCCGACCTGGCCCAGCGACCGCGCGGGGAGAAGGACGCGGCCCTGCACGCCATGGCCGACGCGCTCGTCGCCCGCACCGCCGAGGTCGTCGCGGCCAACGGCCGGGACACCGAGCGGGCTCGCGAAGGGGGGTCGGCCGCCGGCTACATCGACCGCCTCACGCTCACCGCCGCGCGTGTCGCCGCCATCGCCGACGCGTTGCGGCAGCTGGCTTCGCTGCCCGATCCGGTCGGGGAGAGTGTGCGCGGGGGTGTGCTGCCGAACGGCATCGAGCTGCGGCAGGTGCGGGTGCCGCTCGGGGTGGTCGGCATCATCTACGAGGCTCGGCCCAACGTCACCGTCGATGCCGCCGGCATCTGCCTCAAGTCCGGCAACGCCGCTCTGCTGCGCGGCTCCAGCTCCGCCAAGGACTCCAACACCGTGCTCGTCGGCGTCATGCGCGACGCGCTGGTCGCCGCCGGGTTCCCGGCCGACGCCGTGCAGCTGGTGCCCGGGGACTCGCACGAGGCCGTCACCCACCTGATGGACGCGCGCGGGCTGGTCGACGTGCTCATTCCGCGCGGCGGGGCATCGCTGATCCGCTCCGTCGTGGACAACGCGCGGGTGCCGGTGATCGAGACCGGGACCGGCAACTGCCACGTCTACGTCGACGCCTCCGCCGACCTCGACCAGGCGCTGAGCATCCTCGTCAACGCCAAGACCCAGCGCTACAGCGTCTGCAACGCCGCCGAGTCGCTGCTCGTGCACGCCGACGTCGCCGACGCCTTCCTGCCGAGGGCGCTCGCCGCGCTGGCGGAGAAGGGCGTCACGGTGCACGGCGACAAGCGCGTCGCGGGGTTCTCCGCGGCCGTCGTGCCGGCCACCGAGGAGGACTTCGCCGCCGAGTACGAGTCGCTGGACCTGTCGGCGGCGGTCGTGGACTCCCTGGACGCCGCCATCGACCACGTCAACGCCTACAACACCGGCCACACCGACGTGATCGTCACCCGCGACCTGAACGCGGCCCGCGCCTTCCAGCTGCGCGTGGACGCCGCCGCGGTCGGCGTGAACGTCTCCACCCGCTTCACCGACGGCGGCGAGTTCGGGTTCGGCGCCGAGATCGGCATCTCCACGCAGAAGACCCACGCGCGCGGTCCGATGGGCCTGCCGGAGCTGACCTCCACGAAGTACCTGATGACCGGCGACGGCCAGATCCGGGAGTGAGAATCAGGGCAACGAAGCAGGTGTGCAACCCGGCCGGATCAAGTAGCCTTTCGCCCATCATGTCCGTGTCGCGGCCCGGGGGAAGTGGGCTGTGCCTAGCAGGGTTGGGGAAGGCCTTCCGTGGCCGAGGACAAGAACCAGAACGCTGATGACGCCGGCGACGCGCCGGTGCTCTCCGAGCAGGAGTGGGCCGAGTTCGAGCGCTCCTTCACCAAGGAGTCGACGAAGACCGCGACCTTCAAGGAGCCCTCGGCGCGCCAGCGCGAGCTCAGTGAGAAGTGGAAGCGCCAGGGCCCGCGCGACGGCGGCTGGCGGACCGACGGTACCCCGACCGACCTCGCCGACCACCCCGTACCGCCCCGGGAGAAGGGCGCCCCGATCGACTACGGCAACGGCCGCCGGCGCCGCTGGCGGCGCAACGTGGCCTGGGTCGTCCTCGCCGCGCTGATCACGTCGGCGATCATCGGCGTGCCGCGCCTGTTCTCCTCCTCCAAGAGCGGGAACGACCGCAGCCCGAACGTCGGCCCCGCCTCCGGCACCCCCGACGGCGCCGGCCCGGGCACCAGCACCAGCGCGTCGGCGTCGGCTTCCGGCCAGGACCCGCTGCGCTTCTCGGTCGCCGGCCAGGGCTACCAGTTGGTGATGCAGGCGCCGGAAGGCAACCGCATCGCCTGATCCGGACATACGAGGCGGCCCCGGTTCCCACCAGGAACCGGGGCCGCCTCGTACAAAGGGCTGCTTCGTACCAACGCTGACCGCATCAGAACCGAGCCCTCAAGCTCAGGCTTCAAGCTCAGCCCTCAAGCTCAGGCTTCAAGCTCAGCCCTCAATCTCAGGCCTCAATCTCAGGCCTCAAGCTCAGCCCGCAGCGTCCTCCTCAGGGCCGCCCTCGCCACCGCGAGACGGCCCCCACTTCCGGTACATCGTCTCCCCGATCCGGCTGCCGACCCCGGCCACCTCGTCGGCGAACCCGCGCACCTTCGTCAGCAGCGGGTCGGTCGTCTTCTCGAAGTTCTCCTTGTACTGGCTCGCCGCCGCCTTGGCCTCCTCGCGCACGCTCGCCTGCGGGTCGTCCTCGCGCCGCGGGTAGGTGCCGCCGAGGATCCGCTGGTAGTCCCCGGACTCGACCCAGCGGGTCAGCTCCAGGGCGCGGATCGAGGTGTAGGGGTGGGTGCGCTCGCGCAGGCTCATCAGCTTGAGGATGGACTCGCGCAGGCCGCCGCCGCCCTCGTGCTCGCGCGCCTGCTCCAGGAACGCGATCGGGTTCATCTCGGCCAGGTGCGAGCCGCCGGCCAGCTTCATCAGCGAGCGCATGGCCGCGTCGAGGTCCTGCTCGACCAGCAGGCCGGCGCGGTCGCAGGACAGCTCGGCCTTGCGGAACCACTCCAGCAGGGCGTTGATGAACATGTCGATGCCCCACTTGCCGATGGGCATCCAGGACAGCTTCGTGGCGAAGTTGGTCAGCCAGAAGAGCATCGTGCGGTAGACGGCGTGCCCGGAGAGCACGTGGCCGGCCTCGTGGCCGACGACGAAGCGCATCTCCTCCTCGTCCATCAGCTCGTACAGCCCGGTCGTCAGCACGATCGTCGGGCGGTCCATGCCGATGGTGAACGCGTTCGGGACCGGGTTCTGGACCACGTACATCTCCGGCATGAAGCCGATGTCCAGCACGTCCACCGCGTCCTCGAGCATCGTCTGCAGCCGGGCGAACTGCAGGTCGCCGACCTTGACCCCGTCGGCCAGCAGCGACAGCCGGATCTTGCGCTCGTCGATGAAGCCGGACAGCTTGCGCAGCAGCATGTCGAAGCCGTCGATCTTGCGGAGGGCGACCAGGGCGGTGCGGTCCGCGGGATGCTCGTAGGCCCGGGAGCTGATACCGGGGAACCGCTGTCGGCTCCGCTCCGGTGTGTTCTCAGAACCTTCGCGTTCCGGCATAAAGGAACCCCCTCCTAGACGTCTTGTAGCTCACAGTAGACCCGGCACGGCCCCTGCGGGGCGCTCCCGTGACTGCCGGGGGAGCTCTCCTCATAGGACGCGCGGACCTGCTGCGGAGTTCCCTCAGAGCCCGGCGTACTGTGGACCTTATGCATGTCGCTTACTCGATCTTCCTCGCGGATCCCAGCCCGTTCCCCGCGCAGACCGCGCCGCACACCGCGGGCTGGCTGCGCTGGTTCGTCCTGGGAGCGGTGATCACCGTCGCGTTGCTCGCGTGGGCGTGTCTGCGCGGCTACCGGAACCACGACTCCGAGGGCGAGTAGCCCGCGCGGCTGACGTGCCCGCCGCAGCGGGCACCCTGCCGGGATTCCGGTACCCGGCACCCCCTATGCTGACCTCCATGTCCGCACTCACCTCCGCCACGCAGGCCGCGCACGTCCTCCTCGCCGAGGGCACGACGCCTGAGAAGACGCACAACGGCATCAACCCGCCGCTGAACGGTGCGATCGTGTTCGTCGTCCTGCTCATCCTGCTGTTCGTCACCACGCGCCTGAACAAGGATCGGTAGTCCCCCCGCCCCGGTCCGACCGGGTAGGGTGGCGCGCCATGACCACTCATCCGACGCTCGAGCCGCCGGCCGCCGGGACGACCCGCCGGCGCCGCACGCGGCTGGGCGTGATGGGCGGCACCTTCGACCCCGTGCACCACGGCCACCTGGTCGCGGCCAGCGAGGTCGCGAGCCTGTTCGGGCTCGACGAGGTGGTGTTCGTCCCGACCGGTGAACCCTGGCAGAAGTCCGAGCGCCGGGTGTCCGCGGCCGAGGACCGGTATCTGATGACGGTGATCGCCACCGCCTCCAACCCCCGGTTCTCGGTGAGCCGCGTCGACATCGACCGCGGCGGGCCCACGTACACCATCGACACCCTGCGGGAGCTGTCAGCCGAGCGCGGCCCGGACACCGACCTGTTCTTCATCACCGGCGCGGACGTGCTGGAGCAGATCTTCTCCTGGCACAACGCCAAGGAGCTGTTCGACCTCGCGCACTTCATCGGCGTCACCCGGCCGGGCCACCAGCTGGCCGACCCGGGCCTGCCGCCGGGGAAGGCCTCGCTGGTCGAGGTGCCGGCCATGGCCATCTCCTCCACCGGCTGCCGCGAGCGGGTCCGGCACGGGGAGCCGGTCTGGTACCTGGTGCCCGACGGCATCGTCCAGTACATCAACAAGCGGGGGCTCTATCGGGACACCCCTGGGACAGGGACGACATGAGCTGGCCGGGGGAGAACGATCCGCCGACGAGCGGGGGCTCATCGGGACGCGGCCGCCGGCGCCGCTCCGACAGCCCTCCGGAGGACCCGTATCTGGCCTCGCAGAACCCCACCGGCACCGGACGGCGCGGATCGGGGGAGTACGAGCGGCCCGCCGAGTACGTGGCCCGGGCCGAACAAGAGGCCGCGGCGTACGACCAGTACAACGGTTACGGATACCAGCAGCAGCCGCAGTATCCAGCGGATCAGTACCAGCAGGATCAGTACCAGCACGATCCGTATCAGCAGGGCGGATACCAGCAGTACCAGGCCCAAGATCCTTACCGGGCGCAGTCGTACGGCTACGGTGACACCGCCTATCCCGAGGCGCAGGACCAGTACCGGAACCTCGACTCCTCGGGCTTCTACCAGCCCACGTACCAAGCCCCGGCTCCCGCGCCGGAAGCGTCGCAGCAGCCGTCGTACGAATACGACCCCTACGGCCAGGCGCAGGCCCCGGCTCAGCCGGCCGCCTTCTACGAGCAGCCGGTCTCCTACGAGCGCCCGGCCCCCTCCTATGAGCAGCCGGCTTCCTACGAGCAGCCGGCTCCCTCCTACGAGCAGCAGGGCGCTTCGCGCATCTCGGCGTTCCCGACGATGCCCGAGCCGGTCGCCGGCTTCCTGCCGGACCCCGAACCGGCTCCATCGCAGCGCACCGTCGCCACCGAGACCGAAGCCGAAACAGAAGCCGCCTCCGACGCCGACGACACCGGCGGGTCCGAGGGCGAGCTGACCAACTGGCTCCAGTTCGTCGGCACCGACGACCGCCGTGCCGAGCGCGCCCGGCGCCGCCGCATCCAGCTCATCTCGCTGGCCACGGTTCTCGTACTGCTGGTCGTCGGCGGTGGAGCGTGGTTCCTGTTCCGCGGCGACAGCGGCACCAAGGCCACGCAGACCACGGTCCTGCTCCAGGTCAAGGACACCAACGGCAACGCGGTCGGCAACGTCGTGCTGGTCGCGGCCAAGAACGAGGTGGCCGGCAAGACCGACCCGTCCGGCCGGGGCGCGGCCGTGCTGATCCCCTCCGAGCTGAGCGTGGAGTCCGCCGCGCTGGACAGCCAGCCGTTCGGCGGCTCGATGCCGAGCACCGCCCCGGCCGGCAAGGACGCGCTGACCACGCTGCTCGGCGTGGACGTGGACGGTGTCTGGTCCATGGACGAGCTGACCTTCGCGGCGCTCCTGAACAACCTCATCGGCGTGACCGTGAACGTCGATCCGGCCTCGGCCGCCGCCGTGGTCGATGGCAACACCGGCAAGCCGATCTTCCAAGCCGGCTCGCAGGACATGACCGGCGAGAAGGCCGCGTACTACGCGCTCTACCGGCCCAAGGGCGAGGCGCCGGACAAGCAGCTGGCCCGGTTCGGGCAGGTCGTGCAGGGCATGCTGGCCAAGATCCCGCACACCGCGAGCACCACCACCGCGGTGCTCAACAGCCTGGCCGCGGTCCCGGACCCGGCGTTGCCCAACGACAAGCTGGCCGCGATCCTGACCGCGCTCGGCGCCGAGGAACAGAGCAGCCGGTTCACCGAGCAGCCGCTGCCGGTGCGCTCCGACGGCACCGGCGTGATGGACCTGGACAAGGCCTCCGGCGTGGTCAAGAGCCTGCTGGGCGGCGCGTCCCTGGCCAAGGACAACGGCGGCCTGACCCGGGTCTCGGTGGCCGACGGCACCGGACGGCAGGACACCGTCTCCAGCCGCGCGATGGCCGAGTCCAAGCTGGTCGGCAGCGGATACACGCCGGTGGACCAGGGCGTGGTGCAGCAGGCGCCGGCCACGTACGTGCTGGTGCCCTCTGGCGCGACCTCGCTCGGCCACCAGGTGGCGCTGGCCTTGGGCCTGCCCGACAGCGCGGTGCGGACGTCGGCGTTCGACACGACCCTGACCGACGCCCGGGTGGTGCTCGGCGCGGACTGGACGAAGATCGGCGCGCTGCCGACGGACCAGGCGCCGACGCCGAGCGACAGCGGGTCCGACAACGCCTCGAGTTCGGCGAGCGGCGACACGTCCACCACCGGCGGACCGACGAACGGGACGAAGGGCAGCACCGGCAAGTCCTCGCACAAGCCGGCGTCCACGAGCTCGTCGGCGGGCTGAGCCGCCGACGGGCCGCGCCGCTGTCGGGCTGAACGGCGGCAAACCCCGGCCCGGCGCCCCGGCGCGCATGAGATCCTGGTAATCGCCCAGAAAGCGACCACGAACGGAAGACTTCATGACCGCAACCGACCGTGCCCGGGAGCTCGCCATCGCGGCGGCCCAGGCGGCGTCCGACAAGGTGGCCGACGACATCGTCGCGTACGACGTGAGCGACGTGTTCGTGATCACCGACGCCTTCGTCCTGGCCTCCGCCAACAGCGACCGCCAGGTGCGCGCGATCGTCGACGGCATCGAGGAGAAGCTGCTCGAGATCGGCGCCAAGCCGGCGCGGCGCGAGGGCGAGCAGGAGGGCCGCTGGGTCCTGCTGGACTACATCGACATCGTGGTGCACGTACAGCACGCCGAGGAGCGGACGTACTACTCGCTCGAGCGGCTGTGGAAGGACTGCCCGCTGATCGAGCTGCCGGAGTCGGTGACGAACGGGCGCAGCGAGCGTCCGGCCGGCGCGGTGACGACGGTCGCCGGCGAGGCCGGGGCCGAGGCGGGTGACTCCGACGGCTCGGACGGCTCCGACAGCTTCGACGACGCCGACGACGACCCGGTCGGCGGTCCGGCCGAGTGACCGGGAATCAGGACGGAGGCATAGGGTCCGGCGCTGCGGCGCCGGGCCCTATGGACCGCGCCACGCGCATGCCCGGCTCGCGCCAGATCGTGCTCTGGCGCCACGGCCGCACAGCGTGGAACGTCGAGGGCCGCTTCCAGGGCCAGACCGACATCCCCCTGGACGAAGTGGGCCTGGCGCAGGCCGAGCGCGCCGCCCGCGTGCTGGCGGGCCTTGGACCCAGCGTCATCGTGGCCTCCGACCTGATCCGCGCCACCCGCACCGCCGAGACCCTGGCCCGCCTCACGGACCTGCCGGTCAGCCTCGACGACGGCCTGCGCGAGACCTACGCCGGCCGCTGGCAGGGCCTGAACGACGACGAGATCATCGCCCGCTACCCCGACGAGTTCGCCGCCTTCCGCCGCGGCGAGCCCATCCGGCGAGGCGGCGGCGAACTGGAGGTCGAGGTCGCCGAGCGCGTCGTCCCGGCCATCCTGCGCGGCCTGGAGAAGGTCCCGCCCGGCGGCCGCCTCGTGGTCGCCACCCACGGCGGCGCGGCGCGCGTGGCCCTGGGCAGCATGCTGGGGCTGCCGTCCGAGCTGTGGGGCGCCCTCGGCGGACTGTCGAACTGCTGCTGGTCGATCCTCGGCGAGGCCCGCCGCGGATGGCGGCTGCTGGAGCACAACGCCGGAACGCTGCTGGAGCCGGTGATCGGCGACGACGAGTAGGGGTGGCCCGGGCGGCTGCTCGCGGCTCGGCTGTGCGCGTCGGCTGCTCCTGGACCTGCTTTCGCGAGCCCTGCTTTCGCGAGCCCTGCTTTCGCGTGCTCTGCTTCGCGTGCCCTGCTCGCATACCGGCCCACATCCCGGGCGCCGCGAGCCCATAACAACCGCGGCGCACTAGCGTCGTGGCCATGCCGGCTCCCGACCTCCGTCCCGCCACCGCCGCCGATCTTCCCGCCATCCTGGCCTTCTGGCAGATCGCCGCGGAGGACGCGCACCGTCCCGCCGACAGCGCCGCCGCCCTCGAAGCCCTCGTCGCGCGCGACCCCGAGGCCCTGATCCTCGCCGTCGACCCGGCCACCGCCGAGCTGGTCGGCACCGTCATCGCCGGCTGGGACGGCTGGCGCTGCCACCTCTATCGCCTCGCCGTGCACCCCGGCCACCGTCGCGCGGGCATCGGCCGCCTCCTCCTCGACGCCGCCGAAGCCCGGTTCCGCGCCCTCGGCGGCACCCGTGCCGACGCCATGGTCCTCGACGACAACGGCCTCGCGCACCACGCGTGGCGCTCCGGCGGCTATGCGCCGCAGGCCGAATGGTCCCGGTGGGTCAAGCCTCTGTGACCTGAGGGATATTTGCGGCACGCTGGAACCGTGACGGCCGAGATCTTCCACCCCCAGACCTACGCCCACGCCGTCCCCTACGCCCGCTTCGCCGACCTCCGCCGCACCGCGCCGGTCTGCTGGATCGACGAACCGGCCATCGGCGCCTGGCCGGCCGGGCCCGGCTACTGGGGCGTCTTCAAGCACGCCGACGTCAAACGCGTCCTGCGGGACCCGCAGACCTTCTCCTCGCACCTCGGCGGCACCCAGATCCGCGACCCGGAGACCGCCGCCGATCTGGGCTTCGTCCGCGCGATGATGCTCAACCAGGACCCGCCGGCGCAGTCCCGGCTCCGGCGCATCGTCGCGGCCGCCTTCACCCCGCGGGCGATCCGCCGCCTGGAGGAGACGATCGCCGACCGGGCCCGCGTCCTCGTCGACGCCGTCCTGCCCGCCGGGCGCGCCGACTTCGTCGAGGTCGCCGCCGACCTCCCGGTCTGGACGCTGGCCCGCATCATGGGGGTCCCGGACGAGGACCGCCGCCTGCTCTACGACTGGGCCAACCGAGTGATCGGATATCAGGACGCGGACTACGCCGGCCTCAGCACCGCCGACGCCGCGGCGCTCAGCCCCCTGGGCCGCGCGGCGCTAGCCGAACGCCCGGCCTCGATGACCCGCCCCGACGGGCGCCCGCTCAACCCGCGCTCCCGCGTCGGCCTGGCCGACATGTACGCGTACGCACACGGCCTCGCCAAGGCGACCGCCGATGCCACAGATGCCGCAGATGCCGCCGCCGTCGTTACCAGCGCCGAAGACCCCGAGAACGACGCCACACCCGCCGGCATCGTCCCCCGCCTCCTCGCCGAAGGGCTCACCGACGACGAGTTCGAGAACATGTTCTTCCTCTTCGCCGTCGCCGGGAACGAAACCCTCCGCAACGGCATCCCGGGCGCTCTCTTGACTCTGCTCCAACACCCCGAACAGCTCGCCGCCCTGCGCCGCGACCCCGAGGCCCTCCTCGACACCGCCGTCGACGAGCTGCTCCGCTACTGGCCGCCGGTCATGCAGTTCCGCCGGACCGCGACCTGCGACGTCACCCTCGGCGGCCGCGAAATCCGCGCCGGCGACAAGGTCGTGGTCTACCACGCCTCGGCGAACCGCGACGAGACCGTCTTCTCCGACCCGGACCGTCTCGACCTCACGCGCACCCCGAACGACCACGTCAGCTTCGGCTTCGGTCCGCATTACTGCCTCGGCGCGCACCTGGCCAGGACCCAGATGCGAGCGATGCTCGGCCAGGTTCTGACCCGGATGCCGGACCTCCGCCCGGACGGCGAGCCAATCCGCCTGACCTCCAACTTCCAGAACGGCCTGAAGCACCTGCCGGTCCGCTGGGACTGAGATTCGCTGGGACGGAGGTCCGCCGGGCCTGAGGTTCGCTGGGACCGAGGTCGGTCCGAACCGGCTAAGAAGCCTCATGCTCCTGGAGCCAGGCTTCCAGCCGGTCGATGAACGCCGCCTGCGCGCTGTTGATCTTGACGCGCGCCGCCTCCGTCCCGAACCACTCGCCCCGGTCGATCTCGGGGTACTCCCGCATCACGCCGGACCGGGGCGGCCATTCGAGCACGAACAGGTTGCTCACCAGCGTCGTCACGTCGAAGTCGGCCTCCACGCCCCACGCCGTGACGACCTTCCCGCTCTTCTGCCGCACCGACCCGAGCTCGATCAGGTCCGCGGGGTCGACCACCGCCCCGGTCTCCTCCTGCAGCTCGCGCACGGCCGCCACGATCGCGTGCTCGTCGTCGTGGTACTCGCCTTTGGGGATCGACCACCAGCCCGCGTCCTTCTTCGTGAACAGCGGCCCGCCGGGGTGCACGAGCAGGACCCGGAGTTCCCCGTCCTCGATCCGGTACATCAGGATGCCCGCACTCTGCTTCACCGCGGCACCTCTCCGAACGCGATCTCGCTGCCGTCGGGGTCGAGATACGTGATCTTGCGGACGCCGTTCGCGTACGTCTCCTGCTTCGCCGGCTCCACTCCGCGCTCGGCCGTCCGGGACAGCACCGTGTCCAAGTCCTCGACGATGAGCGTTTGCAGCGCATGACCGGCGTGCTCGGGCCGCTGAACGATGTAGACCAGCCGTCCCTCGTCCAGCTGCCACACCGCCTCGGTCTCGTGCGGGAAGAACGTCGGCTCCGCGCCGAGCAGCTTCCGGTACCAGGTCAGCGATGCGTCGAAGTCGCTGACCGCGATCCCCGCGAACAAGTTCAGGCTCACCGAATCAGCCCTCCGCCGGTCCGTCGACGAGCAGCACGAGCTTCCCGCGCAGATGGCCGCTCTCGCTCACCCGATGCGCCTCGGCGACATCCGCGAGCGGAAAGGTCTGCGCGACCGGCAGCGCGAACTGGCCGGCCTCGACCAGGGGAGCGACATCTCTGAGCGCATGCAGCGCGCGTCCGGAATCGCCTCGGCTGAATCGCACCCCGTACTCCTGTGACCCGACGAAGTCGGCGATCGTCAGGACGTTCTCGGCACCGCCGGCGAGCTCGATGAGCTCGGGCAGCACCCCACTCCCGGCGGCGTCGAGCGCCAGGTCGACCCCGTCGGGAGCCGGCACGCGCACGCGATCGGCCATCCCCTCGCCATAGGTGACGGGCTCAACGCCCAGCGACCGCAGGTATTCGTGGTTCGGCAGGCTCGCGGTCCCGATCACGCGCGCGCCCCGCGCCACGGCGAGCTGCGCCGCAGCACTGCCGACGGTTCCCGAGGCGCCGTTGACGAGCACCGTGCTGCCGTGCTTCACCCCGAGCTGGTCCAGCGCCCGCGTGGCCGTCTCTACGGCGGCCGGCAGTGCTGCGGCGCCGGCGAAGTCGAGCGACGCCGGGATCGGCGCGTAGGAGGTGAGCACGGCCAGCTCGGCCTGTGCCGCGCCGTCTTCGCAGAACCCGACCACCGGATCGCCGACCGCCACATCCGTGACGTCCGCACCGACCTCGTCGACCACGCCTGCGGCCTCGTATCCGAGGGTCTGCGGAAGCTCCTCGTCCATCAGGCCTTTGCGCTTCTTCCAGTCGCTCGCGTTGACCCCGGCGGCCCGCACCGCGATGCGCACCTGTCCGGGTCCGGGATGCGGGTCGGGCAACTCCGCGATCTCCAGGACCTCCGGCCCTCCGAACCGGCTGAAACGGACAGCCTTCATCTTGTGCTCCGATCCTGCATCATGTGCCCTCGATCGTGGTCGGCGGGCTTGGTGGCGAGAGCAAGTCTGGCGTGCTCAGATCGGCTGCGCATGTCTGTCCGGGGCTGTCGGAGTGTCTCTGGTCCGGCCGGCTCGGAGGGCTCGACCGGATCGCTCAGCCCTGATCCCTCACCCATGGTGCGAGCGCGAGGTCCGTCGCCTCGTTCAGCAAGCGCTGGAACTCGCCGGGCTCGTCGGGCCGGTCGGAGCGTTCGAGCAGCACCTGCAGGGACGCGGTGATCGCGCCGATGAAGGCCCCGGTCACCGCGGCGGCGGTGATCTCGTCGAGCGTGTCGGGGTAGGCCTCGGCGAGGTGGCGGGCGATCTCCCGCTGCGCGTCTAGCTGGATCTGCAGCGCGCGGCCGCGTATCGCGGGAACGGTGCGCATCAGCCGGAGGCGCAGCGCGGCCTGCGGGCTGCCCATCTCGTCGCTCGTGGCGCCGACGCTGCGCAGCGCCCGCAGCAGCACCTCGGCAGGTCCTTCGTCGGGTGCTCGCCCCGCGATGGCATCGAGCGTGGCCTGAACGCGGGCGTCGCTCTCGGGGAAGAGCAGGTCCTCCTTGCTGGCGAAGTAGTTGAAGAAGGTCCGGGTGCCCACCTCGGCCGCCGCGGTGATGGCGGCGATGGTGGTCTGCTCGTAGCCGTCGCGGTCGAAGAGCTCGGTCGCCGCCTCGACGAGGGCTTGGCGGACGCGGGCGCGCTTCCGGTCGCGAAGGGTCGGAGGAGCTGCCGCGGGCTGGTCGGTCACGAGGCCAGTGTACGCAGCCATGGCAAGTTTGCACTCATTGCACATTTGCAATGAGTGCATCTAACGTGGAGGCATGACCGATGTCCTGATCTCCGGGGCCGGCATCGCCGGCTCGACCCTCGCCTACTGGCTGGCCCGCGCCGGGCTGACCCCGACCGTCGTCGAGCGCTCGCAGGGGACGCGCTCCAGCGGCAACCCCGTGGACGTGCGGGGCCCGGCGGTGCCCGTCGTCGAGGCGATGGGCGTCATGCCGGCGCTGCGGCAGGCGGCCACGTCCGTGTCCACGATGAGCCTGCTGAATCCGGCCGGCCGCCCTGTCGCGCGGCTCCGCACGCCTGCTGCCGGGGGACGCCGCGGGGAGGTGGAGATACCTCGAGCAGACCTCGCGGCGGCGCTGTACGAAGCCGCGCGGTCCGATGCCGAGTTCGTGTTCGACGACACGATCACGGAGTTGCATCCCGAAGGAGGCGGGGTCGGGGTGGTCTTCGGTCGCGGTGCCCCACGGCGCTTCGATCTCGTCATCGGCGCTGACGGGCTGCACTCGACGGTGCGCCGGCTCGCCTTCGGGCCGGAACAGCAGTACATGCACCACCTCGGGCTTTACGTTGCGACGCTGCCTCTCGGGCGTCCCGCCGAGCGTCCGGACGAGATCGTGCTCTACAACACCTCGGGGCGGCTTGCCTCGATCCATCCCGGGCGGGGTTCGGCGATCGCCGCGTTCATCTTTCGTGGCCCGGCGATCGCCGATCTCGACTATCGGGACAGTGAACGGCATCGCGGCATCGTGTTCGACGCGTACGCCGATGCCGGGTGGGAGGTACCGCGGCTGCTTGATGCGCTGCGCGAGGCGGACGAGTTCTACTTCGACGCGGTGTGTGCGGTTCGGCTCGACTCGTGGACGCGAGGGCGCATCGGTCTCGTCGGGGACGCGGCTTCGTGTGTTTCGTTGCTCGGCGATGGTTCCAGCCTCGCCATCGCAGGTGCGCACACGCTGGCTGAGGCCTTGTCGGGCCATCGGGATGTCGCGGCTGCGTTGCGTGTGTACGAGCAGCGGCATCGGAGGTTGGTCGCGCCGAAGCAGCGGAACGCCGGTATCGCAGCGGCCTGGCTCGTGCCGAAAACCCGACAGGGCCTCAAAACACGCAACCTCACCGCCAGGGCAATGCGTGCTGTCTAGGTGAGGTCTGTCTGGCTGCCATCCACCGGATGCGGGCCGACCGGACGGGCAACCGTGCGCCCGCGATCCAGCATCGTGCCGGGCGAAGGGGGTTGGCATGCTCGACGGAGGAGCGGCGTCCGATGACGGCTTCGACCGGTTCATGGCTGAACGCTGGCCGCGTGTGCTGCGTTCTGCTTACATGCTCACCGGTGACCGGCACGACGCCGAGGACCTCGCGCAGGCTGCTTTCGAGCGGGTGTGCGTCGCGTGGGGACGGGTGCGGCGTGCCGAGAATCCGGACGCGTATGTGCAGCGGGTGCTCCTGAACTGCCATCGCGGGCGGTTCCGCAAACGGCGGGTGCCGGAGTACCCGGTCGCCGCCGTGCCGGAGGGGCTGCGGCTGGTGCGCGACCATGCGGAGGTGCACGGCGAACGGGACGTGCTGATGGCGGCGCTGAACGATCTGGCGCCCCGGCAGCGGGCTGTCATCGTGCTGCGGTATTACGAGGACCTGACCGAGGCGCAGGCGGCGGACGTGCTTCGGTGCTCGGTGGGGACGATCAAGAGCCAGACCGCCAAGGCTTTGGAGCGGTTGCGGCGGCACGGGCAGATTCTGGAGTTCGCCCCGACGGCGGCGGGCGCGGCAACTACGGCCTCCACGGCGTCCTCGGGCTCCACGGGCTCCATGGGCTCCAAGAGGCGGGAAGGCGCGGCATGACTCGGGAGCACGGCACAGACGGCGGTTTCGGGGCCGGCGTCGACGCGGGCGCGGACGCCTCTGCTGCCGTCGACGACGCGCTCCGCTCGGGCCTGCGAGGCCGTGCCGACCTCCTCACCATCACCGCACCGCCGATCGCCGTGGTCCGTCGGCGCGCGCTGCGGCGGCGGAGGCGGCGCAGCGTGGTGCAGGGGGTGGTGGGCTTGGCGGCGACGTGCGTGGTGGTCGCGGGGATCGTCGCGTGGTCGCCGGGGCGGGATGCGCGCAACGGTGCGTTGGTGGCTTCGGGCGGGATGGGGCGGACGCTGGCGGGCTCGTCGACGTCTTCGTCCTCGCAGTCGTCTTCGCCGTCGCCGTCGAATGTGTCGCGCACGACATCGGCTTCCGGCTTCCTGCAGGCCTCGGATCTCGGATCCGGCTGGAAGGGCCCGATCGGCAGCCCGTCTTCCCGCACCGAGCTCACGCTGGCCGGAAGCGGGTGCGAGAGCGCAGGCGTGTACCGCCCCCAAGTGCCGGTGGCGCCTGCCGTCAACAGGTACTTCGAGCAGTACTCGCCCTCCGGGAGCCGCACGAACGAGGCCTGGGAAGCCATCTACATCTTCGCCCCCGGCACCGGACCGACGGTCATGAGCAGCATCCGCGCGGCCCTGGCCACCGGCTGCGGAACGCCGCATCTCCAGGTGCTGGCCCACCCCTCGACGGCCGGCGACGAGGCGATCGTCTTCACCGTCGACGGCGGCACGCGCAACCTGCTCGTCCGCAGCGGCGACCGGGTGGCCTCAGCGCTAGTGAACACGGTCCCCGCGGGGCAGGACGGCGCGGCATCCATGGACGAGCTGGCGAAGCTGATGGCGACGCGGCTGACGACCGGGTGACGGCTGCCTGACGGCTGGGCGGCTGCCTGGCTTCCGGTGCGCGGCTGCCCCCACCTAGCCGATCAATACGGCCTGCGTATGCCATGCCGTTCCAGCGCGTCGCTGTAGCGCATCAGCATCGCGTCCAGGTTCTCGAGCAGGAACTCCGCCGCCTCCAGTGCCTCGGCCACGTCGCCGCCCCGGCACGCGTCCCGGATCTCGGCGACGTCGCGCCGCAGACCCCACAGGCTGTCGCCCTGCACCACCACGCCTGGAAACTGTCGCCCCGGCATGCGGACGACCGCGTTGTTGCTCCCGTCGGTGAACAACTCGACCTCGACGCGTTCCATGCGCGGTATTGCATCACGAGTGCGACGTGACTCGATGGTTGGCACCTGAACGTAGACGTGGCCTGGGACGAAGAACGGTTCGTGTCCCGATAGCTGGCACCGATGTGCCTGGATTCTTGGCGCGAACTCTAGTCCCGGTGACTGGTGCGCTGGCCTACTCGGTGCCGGTCAGGGTGAAGTCGAAGACGTTGGTGACTCTGTCGGCGATGCGCTGGCACTTGAGGTTTCCGGGCAGGTTGGAGGCGTCGGAGACCTCGATCCACCGGTCGTTTAACACGAAATAGATCGAGCCGACCGCTACGTAAGCCCCGGTGGACTCGTCCCGCACAAACAGCGCGGTGGTGACTGGCTGCCCGGACGGGTCCATCTTCCCGATGAGGTGGAGGTTCGCGTTGTTCGGTTCCGCGGAGGGGATGGTGATGCTGCCGACCAGGAAGGAGTCGACCTTGAGGCTGTAGCGCCCGGGTGTGGCGCCGGTGGCGTCGCCGAACCTGATGAAGATCCCCATTGATGCGGAGTCCGCGACCAGGAAGCGGGTCGGCCTGCCGATATCGGTGATGTCCGGGCTGTCCGCAGTCAGCTCCGAGCGCTCGCCGGACACCCCTTCGTAGTCCCACGTGAAGACCTTCGCCCTCCTCCCAATCCGCACGGACTTGAACCGGTCGGTCAGCGTATCGGGCGACAGATTCTCATCAGCGCCCCGCGGATAGGTGTGAGCGGGCCCGGTGTAGTTCGGCTGGGTGAAGAACTCCACCTCGGTGTCGAGCATCGCAGTACCTCCTGGCGTCAGGCCCGGCCCAGGCCGGCCCGGCATCAGGCCTCTACCCGCCATTAAAACCGACCAAAACATCGTGAAACTCACAAACCAGCACATCCGGTACCATGCTGCCCCGAGCCTGCTCACCGGTCTTGCCGCCGATCTCGCACGCACGATCGACGGCGACCGTGACGAACCAGCGGTCGCAGAAACCGCGGCCGGGTTCCAACTAGCTATAGCTAGGCGCTGGCCTTGCGGTGTTCGACCACAGAGTCCGGGCCAGGGCTTATCAGCCGACTGCGTTGAGACGGGACAGTCGAACCAGGTATTTTCCGCTCGAATCGATCTTTAGGTCAACCATCAAGTCAAAGTGCCAACTATCGAGACCAGGCGGAACGAGGGCCCGATGCCGGGTCGCACCCGCCCCCCTTGATCCGAAAATTTGTTCGAGTAGGATCGCCAACCGTGGAACCGCTCATCCCGCTAGCCCGTGCCGTGGCCTCCGAGGTCGACCGCCTCGGGGCCTATCCCGCCGCCGTCCACATCGACGGCTCCCGCTCCGTGGTCGTGATCGAGGGTCTCGCCGGTCCGGAGGCCGCCGCCCGCGTCCAGCACGCCCTCGGCCGCGTCCGCCTGCGCGTCGAGGCCGACGGCGCCGGGCGCCTGCGCGTCTACCCGAGTTGAGCGGCGGAGGTGGTGCGGCGGGGGAGCGGTACTGGTCCGGCGGCGCGGATGGTCCGGCGGAGTCGTGGCGCGGTGAGGGGGCGAATCGGCCCGGAGCCTCGAACCGCCCTGAAGCCGCGAACCGCCCTGCCCCCGCAGCCGGCTCGAATCGCCGCGAAAGCTGGCGCGACGCCCGCCGCCTCCAACGCCCACCCCGCGACGCTCGCCGCGTCGAGCCCCGCGAGCACGCGATCTGGGTCCGCATCAACGGCCGCTGGCTCCCCGGCCACGTCCAGTGCTGGTTCACCCACGCCGGCCGCTGGGCCTGCTGGCTCTCCTACCAAGCCGACCCAGCGCACCCCACCGTCGCAGCACTTTGGGGCCTGTTCGCCTACGAGCCCGCCTCGATCCTCAGCCGCGCCGCCCATCCGACGCCACCTGAGCCCTGACCGGTGGACGACACGGCTTCCCGCACGCGAAAGTGCGGCCCCGGCACGCGAACCGCGTGCCGGAGCCGCCTGAATCCCAACCGAGACCGGGCCTCAGCTCCTACGGCAAAGTCCACTGCTGAGCGTTCGTCCCGTTGCAGTCATAGATCTGGACCTGCGTCCCCGACTGCGTGGTCGCACCGGGAACATCCAGGCACCTGTTCGACTGCGGGTTGTACAGCGACCCGTTCGACTGCGGGATGAACACCTGCGATCCGGTGCCGTTGCAGTCGTACAGATCCACCTTCGTCCCGTTGGCCGTGCCCGCCGCGTAGACGTCCAGGCACTTGCCCAGCACGTGCAGCGTGCTGCCCGCCTGGACCACGCTCCACTGCTGCGCCGCGGTGCCGTTGCAGGTGTAGATCTGCACCGGGTTGTAGTTCGCGGTGCTCGAGCTGCGGTCGTCCAGGCAGATGTTGGAGCCCACGCCCGAGGTGATCGGCCCGGAGCCCGGCGGGGGCGGCGGCGGGCCGCCGCTGCCGGTCGTGGTGTACGCCGCGACGTAGTCGACCTGCATCGTGCCGCCGGAGGCGGTCGAGCCCTGCGGCGTCGTGCAGTTGCACACCCCGTTCGGGAAGCCGCCGCCCATCGCCAGGTCGAGGATGATCGACAGGTTGTGGTCGTAGGCCTGCTGCCAGGTCGAGGCTCCGACCTGCCCCTCGCTGACGGAGAAGTACTGGTTGCCGTCGAGGTAGAAGGTGATCGACTCGTTCGAGGTGTTCGTGCGGTCCAGCACCATCGTGTAGGTGTGGAACCCGCTCTGGCAGCCGCCGCAGGCCCGCAGGCCGCTGCCGATGCCGTTGCCCTCGTTGCAGACGCCGCCGGGGTAGGTGCCGCAGTGGATGGTGCCCGCGACCTCCGACAGGGCGTTGACGTCCTCCATGATGTCGATCTCGCCGTTCTCCGGCCACTGGCCGGGGCCCAGCATCCAGAACGCCGGCCAGTAGCCCAGGCCGCCGGTGGGCTGCTGGATCGAGGCGGTGACCTCCAGCTTGCCGCCGGCCGGGGCGCCGACGTTCGCGGTGGTGGTCTGCACGCGGCCCGACGTCCAGTTGCCGCCGCTGCCCAGCGCCGTGATGTCGAGGTTGCCCCCGCCGTCGAGGTGCACGTTCGAGGTCGAGTTGGTCATCGTCTCGATCTCGCCGGTGCCGAAGTTCGAGCCCGGGCCGGTGTCGTACATCCACTGACCGTCGATGCCGCTGCCGGAGGCACCGTTGAAGTCGTCGAGGAACACCTGGTTCCAGCCCGAGGGCGGCGGGGGCGCCGAAGCCTGGGCGAAACTGCCGTAGGCCACCAGCGCCAAGGCCAGCGGGGCGGCGAGCAGCGCCAGGCGCCGGAAGCGTTTGCGGGCGGTGCGGGGTGGTGACTGCTGCGGGGATGGGGACATGTGGGGATCTCCTGGTTTGACGCACCACGAATAGTCGCGGACCAGGACGCGGGCCCGGGGGATCCCGGCCGGTGTCTTGGGTCCGCGCGGTCTATACCAGTTGCGCGCGCAAGCTTATGAAAGCGCTCTCACGAGGGGCTGTCCAGAACAGCGACAAAGAATCTTGAGAATCTTTGCCGAGACGAGGCTTGCGCATGGCCTACGTATGGACTGTGTATGGCCTATGCGAGCCTCACCGCGCGCCGCACCGCCCGGCCCCGACGTGACTCACGCACTCCGCGGCACCTCGGCCACGCTCTGGACGAGCAGCTGGAACAGCAACTGGCTCGGACCACCCGCGCCGCTCCCGGGCTTCTTCGGCTTCTGCCCGGCCAGGCTCAGGCTGAAGGGCCCCTTCTGCTCCGCCTTCACGCCGATGTATCCGGCGAGTGTCCCTTCGGCCCCGTGGGCGTTCTCGTGCGTTCCCTGGTTCTTGTGCGCCGCTCGGATGTACTCCGTCTTCGTGCTCGGTCCCAGGGCCGCGTACTCCGGGCCGAAGAGTATTTCGTGCGCGCCGGGCTTCAGGGTGAACTCGAGCAGCACCGCGTGGCTCGAGCCTCCCTTCTCCCGCTGGTACTTCTCGGCCTGGTCGCGGTCGCCCAGGTGCTTGCCGATCGAGACGGCTCCGACCTCGGACTTGTAGTGCCGCCCCGCCATGCTTCCCGCCGCGTTGTCGTGGATCCACTGCTCGGTGCGCCGCGGCCGATCGCTACCGAAGTACGCCAGGATGCCGTCGGCCTCGTCGCGGCTCATGGCCCGGTACAGCTTCAGCTGTCCTGCCGACGCGGCCGCGGGCTTCGCGAGCTCGGTCAGCAGCTGGTGACCGACCTCGCCGAGGATGTGCGTTATCTCTCGCTTCGTGCCCTGGGCCCACGTCCCCGACGCCCTGGCCTTGGCGCTCGCCTCGATCCTCATGTTCTCGGCGGCGCTTTCATCGGACTTGGCGCCGGCCCCTGCCCTGTTCCTCCAGTACTTCGAGGTCAGGACGGCCTGGGGATCCTCGGCACGCTGGACGCCCACCAGCCGGCCGACCGCGGTGTTGCCGATCGCCCGCTGGAGAACGAGGACCTGCGCCGGGGTCGCCGTCTCGGCGGATTGGGCGACAGCCGACGCAGCCGACGCCACCGAAGCCGCTCTCTCAGGCTGCCGCGCCGCGCTCGCCGCATGCTTCTCGGCCTTGTTCTTCCCCGGGCGGTTCGACGCGCCGGTGGCTCGCGTGCTCTGCATCGGTCGGATACCCCCGCGGTTCAGATGGATGCTTGATGGAGCACCTCCCATGATCCGAAAAAGGCTCACGGCCCGTAAGGTCCGCAGGGGCACCGATCAGCTGCCTGAGAGGGCAGGGGTCAGGGGAGCGGCCAACTTCGCGCGCAGCTTCATGGCCCGCTCGTCCATCGTGATGACGTCGAAGTACCTGCCGGATGCTTGATAGGCGTACGCCAACGTGCCCAGAACAGTCGCCTGCCCCCAAACGTCGCCGAGGTCTTCGAACATCGCCAGCGACTCCTCCCCGACCGGCACCGCCGCCTCGGCGCTTCCTACCCCGGCCAGACACCACGCGACGTGGTTCAGGCTCTGCGCCTGAGTGCTCCGGTGTTTCACCGTGTTCTGCGTCCGGCTCAACTCCAGCGCGAGCCGTGCCGCGGCCAGGCCCGGCGCGAAATCCCCGCGCCGGGCGTGGACGCCGGCCAGCCCGCACAACGCCTGCGCTTCACAGAGATCGTGGCCGATGCGCCGATAGATCTCGACCGCTCTCTCGGCGTCCACGACGGCGTCCTCCAACTCGTCCGTGCCGGCCCTGGCCCACTGCCGCCGGTCGAGCGCGTACGCCTGCGCCTCGGGGTGGCGGAGCTGCTCGGCGGCGTGCAGCGCGACCGTCTGCATCGCCGTCATCTCGCGATACCGCCCGGTCTTCGTGTAGTGCCCGACCAGCGACCACGCGAGCTGCCACGCGATGGCCGGATGCGTGGCGGCGACGGACGGGATCAGCGAGCGCAGCGAACGGAGTTCGGCCTCGAACCAACGGGAAGCGGCGTCGGCGTCGGCGATCGGGACCACGACCGGCGGGGCCGTCGCCAGAGGGATGACGATCGGATTGCGGTTCGGGAACTGCAGGACAGCAGCCTGATAAGCGGTGTGGAGGTAGTGCTCCAGAAGGCGATCCGAAGCGGCGCCCCGCTCAGCGTCGCCCTCGGGCGGACAACGATCCAGGGCATAGCGCCGCAGCAGGTCGTGTATCTTGTAGCGGCCCCCGAAGCTGTTCTGTACCAGGTGCTCGTCCTGCAACAAGGCGAGCACCTCGACCACGGTCGGCACGTCCACGTCCGCCAGCGCTGCCGTGGCCTCGGCGGTGAAGTCGTCACCTGGGTGCAGTCCCAGCAGGCGGAACAATCGCTGCGCCGTCTCGGACAGCGAACCGTAGGACAGGTCGAAGACCGGACGCAGCGACCGGCCCCCGGCCGCGACCGCGTCGAGCCCGCCGGTGGCCAGCCGCTCGGCCAGATCCCGCACCGACCAGTTGGGCCGGGAGCGCAGCCGCCCGGCGGCGAGCGCGATGGCCGTCGGCAGCCGTCCGCACAAGGCGACCACCCGCTCGGCGGCCTCGGGCTCGGCGCCGATCCGGTCGCGCCCGGCGACCTCCGCCAACAGCTCGACCGCTTCGTCCACCTCGAACGCGTCGAGGCCCAGCGGCGTGCAGCCGTCCACTCCGGCCATGGTGCGCCGGCTCGTGATGAGCACCAGACAGCCCGGAGCGGCCGGAATCAGATGGCGGACCTGGTCCTGGTCGGCGGCGTTGTCCAACAGGAGCAGGGCTTGGCGGCCGTGCATGCGGTCGCGGAACATCGCCGAGCGTCCGTCCACCCCGGCGGGGATCTGATCGCTGGGCACCTGCAGCGCCCGCAGAAAAACGTCCAGCACGTCCGCGGGTTCGGCCGGCGGACGGTCGGCGTCGAACCCGCGCAGGTTCACATACAGCTGGGCGTCGGCGAACCTGCCTGCCCGCGCCAACTGGTGAGCGGCGTGCACGGCGAGCTGGGTCTTTCCGACCCCGGCCATGCCCTCGATCGCGGCGATCGTCACGCCGTCGCCGCCGGATCCCTCCGCCCCGACCAGATTCGCCAGGTCCGTCAGGGCCTCGGCACGTCCCGTGAAGGTCGTCAGATCGGAGGGCAGCTGCCGCAGCACTCCCGGCGGCCCGGCGGTCTTGGACGCGACGTGCACCCGCACATACGCCTCACGCCACCGCGTGAGGTCTGCCTCATTGATAACCCCTAAGGCGCGGACGATCGCCAGCACCAAATCCATGCCGAGGCGGCGCCGTCCGGCCTTGAAGACATCGACGACCGTCGAGGCCGAAACCGTCTGTGGAGGATCCATGAGCGTGCCAACGCGGGCGGCCAGGACCCGGTAGGAAGGCCGCCCGGCCCACAGCCTCAACGCACCAAGCAGATCGATGAAATCGGCCAGCCCGCCGGCCTGGTCGGGATCGGGCATCTGCCCGCTCTGAGAAACCACGACAGCCCCCGTCCGCGCAGTGGGGGACTACGGTACGCTCGCGCCCGGGATTACGCTCGCTCGTTTGTACCGGAACTGTCACGAAGCCATGATCGCCTGAATTCTTCAGCAACCTCGGGGCAGGACGTGACGTCTAGGTGGGTGTACGGAGTCCCGGGGGGCACGGCGTGCATAGATGCACAGGCCGTGACAATCCCGTCACACCCTGTACGTGACAAGCCAAACGCTTTATACGTGGTCAGATACTTGTCCATTTCCAAGGAGGACTCGTGGCACGTCAGCACGGTCGGGCCGTCACCGTCCGGCCCGCATGGCGTCGCGCCGTCCAGCTGACCGCGGTCGCCGCCGCGGCCACGCTGCTGGCGGCCGGCTGCGGCAGTTCGTCGGGCTCCAAGCCCTCGGCGGCGGGCCCCGCCGCCAACGGCAGTTCCGCGCCGAGCACGTCCGGCGGCTCGAGCTCGACGGGGGCGACCACGCCCTCGGCGCCGGCCACGCCGCTCGTGCTCACCGCCAAGCCGGCCGACGGCACGACGAACGCCGACCCCTCGTCGGGGATCCAGATCAGCGTCGCCGGCGGGAAGATCGAGTCGGTGACGGCCCAGGACTCCAAGGGGAACAAGGTCGCCGGCACGCTGGCCGCCGACGCGTCCTCCTGGGCGTCCAGCGGGACGCTGAACATCTCCAGCAGCTACACCGTGACCGGCAAGGCGCTGGACTCCACCGGCGCGGAGAAGAACATCTCGGCGAAGTTCACGACGCTCACCCCGGCCAAGCGGCTCGGGCTGCAGAGCTACTTCCCGAACAACGGCGAGACCGTCGGCGTCGGCCAGCCGATCTCGGTGAACTTCACCAACCCGCCGAACTCCAAGGACCGCGCCAACGTCGAGAAGGCGATGACGGTCACCACCACGCCGCACGTCGACGGCGCGTGGAGCTGGATCACCGCGACCCAGGCCGACTGGCGCCCGCAGAGCTACTGGGCGTCGGGCACCAAGGTCTCGGTGCAGATGAACCTGAACGGCGTCCGCGCCGGTGACGAGACCTTCGGCTCGTTCACCAAGGGCTTCAGCTTCACCATCGGCCGCGACCAGCGGGCGGTCGTGGACACGAAGCACTTCACCATGCACGTCTACCAGGACGGCAAGGACATCAAGGAGATCCCCACCGACACCGGGAAGGCCGGGTTCAGCACCTGGGGCGGCACGATGGTGGTACTCGACAAGGAGCCGATGATCGAGATGAAGTCGTGCTCGGTGCCCGGGTTCAGCTGCACGCCGGGGGCCCCGACTTACTACGACCTCAAGGTCTACGACGACGTCCACCTGACGGACTCGGGGACGTACGTCCACCGGGCCGAGTGGGACAGCTCGATCGGCACCGACAACACCTCGCACGGCTGCGTGCACTTGAGGCCGGGTGACTCGTCGTGGTTCTACAACTTCATCAACATCGGTGACCCGGTGACCATCACCGGCGAGCCGGACCAGGTGCACAACGGCAACGGCTACACCGACTGGAACGAGAGCTGGCAGACCTGGCTCGCCGGTTCCGCCGCGGGCGTTCAGGCCGCGCACTAGGCGGCGAGCCGTAGACGCACACCGTCTCGAAACAAGACCGGCCGCTCGCGCGAAAGCGCGGGCGGCCGGTTCTTTCTTGCCGCTTCTACTCGAAGTCGACCTCCACCAGCAGATCCGCGATCCGCTCGGGCTCGGCGAGCATCGCGGCCACCAGATGCCGCTGGTCCCACCGGCCCGCGGCCCAGGCCAGACCACGCGCGAGGCCGTCGAAGGTGGAGGTGTGCACCACACCGTCGGCCACTCGCCAGTCGACCTCCGTGCCGTCGGCCAGGATCAGGTCGTCGTGCTCGACGTAGGTCCCCGGCGCGTCGGGAAGCAGGGCCCTGACCGCCTCGGGGACGTCGCGCACCTCGCCGGGCTCGTCGACGCCGGCGTCTATCACCTCCGAGGCCAGGTCCAGGTCCAGCAGATCGGCCAGGGCGGTGGCGAAGCGGAGCGGGATCGGCAGGTAGGGGCGGCCGGCGAGCAGCGGCAGCAGGTCCGGGGCGTCCACGACGACGACGTCGTCCGCGTCGGCCACGACCAGCTCGCCGTCAAGGGTCGCGCGCAGCCGGTCCGGCGGGGAGACCTGGTCGGCCGGGACCTCGGCCAGCGTGCAGTACAGGTCGGTGAGCTGGCCGCGGGTCACCGGCCGGTCCGCGTCGGCGAGGCGGTCCAGCAGTTCGTCGGGACCGCCGGGGGTCGCGAGCAGTTCCCGCGCGGTGGTCTTGACGCCCAACGCCGTCAGGAACTCCGAATCGTCGGCGAGAGCGCCCGCGTCGGCCGGGTCCAGGCGGTCGTAGAGACCGGCCAGGGCGGTGTCGTCCCCGGCGACCAGATCGGCCGGGCACTTGTCGGCCAGCACCGGCGTGCGGCTCAGCCACCACGCGGTCGCCGAGGGCAGCGTCAGCTTGCCGCCGTCGGCCAGCGACAGCCGCGCCGGACGGATCACCGCCTGGCGCAGGGCCGGTGTGCGGGCCAACAGCTCCAGCGCCTGCGCCCACGCCTCGGGGCGCACGGTCTCCAGCCCTATGACGCCCGCCAACTCGGCGAGCACCACCGGCGCGGAATCCGGCGGGCACAGGCCCTCCACGTGCTCGGCCCAGTCTTCGAAGCCCTCCAGCTCCGTCAACTCGTCGTCGAGCGTGTCGGGGTCGAGCAGGACGTCCGTGTCGCGCAGGAGCGGGAAGCCGTCGGGCACGCCCGCGGCATGCAGAACGCCGGAACCCCAGCGCTCGACCCACGCGGCATCGACGAACCCGTACAACTCCGGGTCGACGATGCCGGCCAGCGCCGAGTCGGGTACCAGGAGCTCGCCGGCCGGGGTGAGACCGCCGTCGGCCTCGGGCAGCAGCAGCCGGCCCAGGCCGAACCGCTCGCCGGGGCGCGGGTCGGCGGCCCGCACCAGAGCCAGCACTGCTTCGGCGACGGCGAGGGGGTCCGAGGAGGCGTCGTCGCCGAGCGGCACCGGGTCGTAGGCGGCGTCCACGGCTTCCAGGACGGCCGGATCGGCCAGCATCACCCGGGGCTCGGCCGGCTGCGCGCCGAGGCGCTCCAGCAGGCGCGCGCCGTCGCCGTCGCCGAGGGCGTGGGGGTGGATGACGCGCAGACCGAGCGGCGTGAGGGAGGCCAGGGTGGCGTCGTCGAGGCCCGTGGCCGGGCGGAGCGTGCCGCGCGGGCCGCGGACGGTGCGGCCGTCGGCGAGCGGGACCGGGAGGGCGGAGAGGGCGTCGAAGGCCAGCGGGTTGTCGGCGGCGACGCCGTCCAGGGCGGTGTAGAGCGCGGACCACCAGGCCGGCGGCCGGTCGAGTCCGGCGACGGCTTCGACGACGTCGGCCAGGCCGATGCCGCGGACCCCGAGCGTGGACAGCGCCGCCTGGTCGCGCTCGAAGCCCGCCGGGAGCAGGCCCGGGATCACGTCTTCGAGGGCTGTGACGAGGGCCTCGGAGGTGGGAGTGAGGACGAGGGCGTTGCGGGGGACGAGCAGTTCGGGCTGCGCTGGCTGGTCTGGCTGCTCTGGCGCGGCGTTGCTTTCGCCGTTGCCTTCGCCGCCCTGCTCTCCGTCTTCGCCAACGGCTTGGGTCGCCGCCGAGGCGACCGCTGCCGCGGGCAGGATCGCCGCCTGCGCCAGCAGCGCGACGATCCGGCGCCGCAGCTCGGCGTCGACCGGGCCGTCGGCGATCGGGCCGGGGACGAGGCGGAGCAGGCCGGGCGTCTTCGCGGGCCAGGCGCCGACGAGGTCCGCGTAGGCGTCGGCGGCGCGGTCGAGGAGGAAGTCGGTCAGCGCGCCCGGGGCCAGGCGGCGCCGCGTCGGGTCCAGCGGCAGCGTCGCGATCAGCAGCGCGGGCAGGCCGAGGGGCTCGTCGGTGGGCGTCGGGCCGTGGAACACCGGGACCGTCGCGGGGCGGCGCGGCTCTTCGGCGGCGTCGCAGGGGACGGCCCATGTCAGGGCCCAGGTCGGGCGGGCACGCTCCTCTATCGGGCGGTCGGCCAGCAGCTCCGGGCCGATCGCGCCGCTCGCCGAGGCGATGCGCCAGCGCGAGACCTCGGTGCCGTCGGTGATGGTGCACACGCCGTCGGCGTCGCGGGTCGCGGTCAGGCGGCGGAGGTCGCCGTCGACGTCCACTTCGATCTCGGACAGCGACGGCAGCGCGAGCAGCAGCGCGTCGTCCACGCCGGCGAGCAGGTTGCGGACCAGCTTGCGGGCCCCCTCGTCGCGCAGCGGAAGGACGACCGCGGTGTCGAAGCCCTGAGGCGGCTGTTCGCCGGCGGGGAAGGGCAGGCGCAGGACCGGGACGCTGCCTTCGCGGCGCGCCAGCTCGGCGCGGAGTCCGGCGCTGTGCTCTGCGGCGCGTTCCACTTCGGCGCGCGCGTCGGCGGCGGAGAACCGGACGCTGCCGTTGCGGGACAGCATGGAGGGCTCGTCGCAGACCGCGAGCACGGCGGCGAAGCCGACGCCGAAGCGGCCTACCGGCGAGGCTGCTGCTTCAGCGGCGCTCGCGGAGTGGGAATGGGAGCCGGAACCCGAGCCCGAGCCGGAGTGGGAGTCGGAGTGCGAGTCAGAGCTGGAGTCGGCCGGATGTGTCGGAGCCGTCGCTCCGAGGTCTCCGACCTTGGCCGAGGCCCGCAGCGTCGACAGCCCGGTCACCCCGTCCGCGTCCAGCGGAGCGCCGATGTTGGCGGCGGTCAGGGTCTGGCCGTCCAGCGTTAACCGCAGCCGGCCGGGCACCCCTGCGCGCAGGGCGGCGTCGGCCGCGTTCTGGGCCAACTCCACGACCACCCGGTCCCGGTACCCGCCGAGGACGAGGTCCTCCTCCAGGTTGGCGTCCTCGCGGAAGCGCACCGGCGAGGACACCCAGGCCTGGAGCACGCGGGCCCGGATCGCTGCTGTTTCAAACGGATCGCTCACGCGCGGATTCTAGGGTGCGCCACCCTCATCCCGCCTGACTGCCCGCTTCCGCCACGTAACCGGTCAGGCACTGGTGGCAGATGATGTCCACCATCCGTTCCACCGAGTAGTCGCGCCATCGCGTGACCGGTTCCTCCAGCGAGCGGTTGCACAGGGTGTGCAGATGCGGCGGGTCATCGGCGTCATCGATGCGCACGATGTGCCAGAACTGGTCCTCGGTGCTGTCCGTGTCGAGTTCCCGGTCGTGGGCGAGTTCGTACGAGTAGCGGCTCACAGTCGGGACGATGCGCCGGTTCAACGGCGGCGGCATGTCGGGGGCGCTGTTCGGGCTAGGCGGGGGAGATGTGAAGCCTGGACTTGTAAAGCTGGATTGTTAAGTCTAGGCTGAACATCGTGAACGAGACCCCCGCCGCAGCCGAGCCCGACCCGCGTCGCGCGACCGCCAATCACCTCCGCATCGCGATCGGCGCCTTCAAGCGCCGCGTCCAGGAGGCGTCTGTCGCCGGGGAACTGAGCAATCCGCAGCTCACGGCGTTGTCGCGGCTGGACCGGCTGGGTCCCATGACCACGACCGGTCTTGCGCGGCGTGAGCAGATCACGCCGCAGGCGATGGGCGCGACGGTCGCCGGCCTGGAGAAGCTCGGGCTGGTCACGCGCAGTGCGCACGCCACCGATGCCCGGCAGTCCATCCTCAGCCTCACGCCGGAGGGGCTGGCCGCCATCCATTCCGGCCGCAACGCGGTGGCCGACAAGGTGACGGCGGTCTTGGAGGAGTCGTTCACCGACGCCGAGGTCGAGATCCTCGCCGCCGCCGCTCCGCTGATCGAACGGCTCGCGGAGCTGCTCTGACCCTTGCTCCTACCAGTACTTCTGGAGCCGCTGTGCCCGCCTCGTCTTCTGAGGCACGTGCCTCTGTTTCTGCTTCTGGTTCTGCCTCGGGCTCTGTTTCTGTCTCGGCCCGCGAAAGGGTCGAAGCGCCTGCATCCTCGATCAGGGATCCCTTCTCGTGGCGCTTCACGACCCCGCTGTTCATGGGCTCGGCGCTCAACCCCATCAACAGCTCCCTGATCGCTACTGCTCTGCTGCCGATCGCGCACGGGGTCGGCGTCCCGATCGGCCAGACCGCGGCGCTCGTCACCGCCTTGTATCTGGCCAGCGCCATCGCGCAGCCGACGGCGGGCAAGGCAGCCGAAGTCTTCGGGCCGCGCCGCGTCTTCGTTGCGGGCATCGTGCTGGTCGCGCTCGGGGGCGTGGTCGGCGGCTTCGCGGGCGGCCTGCTCACGCTGCTGATAGCCAGAGTCCTGATAGGCCTCGGCACCTCCTGCGCCTACCCGACCGCCATGCTCTTGATCCGGCGGCGGGCTCGCGATGCCGGCCTGGAGAACCCGCCGGGTGGCGTCCTCGGTGGGTTGCAGATCGCCGGTATCGCTACCGCGTCCCTCGGACTGCCGATCGGGGGCGCGCTGGTTGGGGCGCTCGGCTGGCGCTCGGTGTTCTTCGTCAACGTTCCGGTCGCTGTGATCGCGCTGGTTGCGACGCTCACGTGGGTCGAGCCCGACGGCCCGCTTCAGCGGCCGATGCGGTGGCGTGAGGTGGCTACGCGGCTTGATGTCGGTGGCATCGCGGGCTTTGCCGCCGCCATGATCGCTCTGTTGCTGTTCCTGTTCGAGCTTCCGACGATGCACTGGTACTTGCTGGCTGTCTCGGTCGTGCTGTGGATCGCGCTTGTGGTGTGGGAGCTGCGGGCCTCGGCTCCCTTCCTTGACGTTCGGATGCTCGCAACCAATAGGGCGCTTTCGCGCACGTACCTGCGCTTCGGGCTGGCGATGCTCTGCTTGTACGTGGTCTTGTACGGCATCACGCAGTGGCTTGAAGGCGTTCGCGGCCTCAGCGAGACCCAGGCTGGGCTGCTACTGCTGCCGATGACGGTGGTTTCGGGCGTGGTCGTATCGCCGGTGTCGCGTCGCAATCTGGTGCGGGGGCCGATCATCGCCGCGGCGGTTGCTTGCGTGGCGGGTTCGGCGGGGGCGCTTGTTCTCAGCGAGTCCGCATCGATCGCTTGGGTTGTGGTCGTGACGCTCGTCTTCGGGTTGGTGACCGGGTTCGCCGCTGCGGGCAATCAGACGGCGCTGTACGCGCAAGCGCCGGTCGATCAGCTCGGTACTGCTGCCGGGCTGTTGCGGACGTTCGGGTATGTCGGGTCGATCGCGTCGTCGGCCATCACGGGGATCGTGTTCCGGACGAGCGTCAGTGACGGCGGCGTGCACCTGATCGCTTGGATCATGATCGGTGTCAGTTTCGCGTTGCTGCTGATCTCTGCGCTGGACCGCACGCTGCCGAGAAAGACCGCTGACTAGAAGCTGACCAGAATCCGACTCGGTAGCGCGATTTCGGCGGTGGATCCGGAAGAATGATCTCGCCGTTGCCAACGGGAATTGCCGTCACCGCGCCGAGGAGAAGCGTGAGCGAGTCGAGCGGTTTGAGCGGGGCAGGCGGGTCGGGTGGGTTGGGGGGTTCGGGTGGCTCGGGGAGTTCGAGCGGCTCGGGTGGTTCGGGCAGTGCGGGTTGTGAGGCGCGGGGGCCGGATCCGGCGAGAGCGGCCGACCTTCCGGAGTTCATCGCTCTGCTGGAGGAATTGCGTGGCTGGGCCGGGAACCCGTCGTACCGGACACTGGCGAGGCGCGTCGGTCCGCTGATGCGGCCGCCGCAGACGGTGCCGCATTCCACGATCGGTGATGTGTTCCAGGCTCGGCGTCGTCGGCTGAATCTGGATCTGGTGCTCGCGATCGTGCGTGCGCTGGGGGCGGATGAGGCCACGGTCGAGCGGTGGCGGCAGGCGTCTGTGCGGGTGCATGGCGCGGCTAAGGCCGGCGGTGCGCTCGGTGTTCTGCGGCAGCTTCCTGCTGATCTGGCGGAGTTCACCGGTCGGGACGTCGAGCTGAAGCATCTGCTCGATGCCACGTCGGCTTCCGTGGAGGACCGGCCCTCGGCTCCGTATGTGGTGACCGTCGAGGGCATGGGTGGCGTGGGGAAGACGCAGTTCGCCGTGCACGCCGCGCATTGCCTGGTTCGGTCTGGGCGCTTCACTGATTTGCAGCTGTACGTGAACCTGCATGGGTTCGATCCCGAGCGGGCTCCTGCCGAGCCGGACAAGGTTCTTGAGGCGTTCCTGCGTGAGCTCGGCGTTCCGGGACAGCAGATCCCTGAGACGTTGGACGAGCGTGCTGCCATGTTCCGGGACCGGATTCATGGACGCGAGGCTTTGCTGCTGTTGGACAACGCCTCCGATGCGCGGCAGGTGCGCGATCTGCTTCCGGCTACGTCGACGTGCCTCGTGCTGGTCACGAGTCGGCGGACGTTGGCGGATCTGGAGGGCGCTGTTTCGCTGGCGCTGGACGTGTTTCAGCCCGGCGAGGCGCGGGTGTTGCTGGCCAAGGTCGTCGGTGAGGAGCGTGTTCGGGCCGAGCCCGAGGCTGCGGAGCAGATCGTGCGGGCCGGCGGGTGCTTGCCGCTGGCTGTGTCGCTCGCTGCGGCGCGGCTCAAGGCGCGTCCCGGGTGGTCGCTGCGGGATCTGGCTCGGCAGTTGGAGGCGGGGCCGGACGCGGAGACGTCGGCGGAGCGGTTGCTGGAGCCTGTCTTCGACCTGTCGTATCGAGGGTTGAGTCCGGCGGCGGGCCGGTTGTTCCGGCTGCTGGGGCGGCATCCCGGGAGCGACTTTTCGGCGGCTTCCGCGGCTGCCTTGGCGGGTATCGCGCCGAGCAGTGCCGAGGAGCTTTTGGAGCGGATGCAGGACGAGTATCTGCTGGACCAGCGGTATGCCGGTCGGTATGAGATGCATGACTTGCTCCGGCAGTATGCGCGGCAGCTGGGGTTTGGTGGGTCGGGTGCGGGTGCTGCTGGTGGCGGTGGCCCTGGTGCGGGTTCTGTTGCTGGCGCTGGTTCTGGAGTTGGCGAGGAGCAGGCCTCTGCATGGCGGCGTCTTCTCGACCACTACCTGCACAATGCCCACAGCGCGGCGATGATCGAGGTTCCGGTGCGTGACCCGATCCCGGTGCCGCTAGCGCCACCTCAGGATCAGACCACGTTGGTGCCCCTGGCCGACGTCGCGGGCGCCGGGGCGTGGTTCGAGGCGGAGCTGGAGGTTTTTCGTGAGCTGATTCAGGACTGCGCCGAGTCGGAGCCCGTCGTCGCGTGGCAGCTGGCGTGGTCGCTGGTCGGGCATTGCATGAAGACGGCGCGGTATTGGGAGATCGTCTGGGCCCAGACGATCGCCCTGCAGGCCGCCGAGCGCGTCGGCAACCTTGTGGCGATCGTGTACTCGCTGCAGATTCGCGTCATGGCGATGACGTCGCTGAACGTGTACGACACGGTCGCGGAGGACCTGGAGCGCTCGATCGAGATCTGCCGCCAACTCGGCGACCGGTTCTATGAGGCGCGCGGGCTGTGCAGCCTTTCCGCCGCCCATTCGCAGCAGAAGAACTTCGCGGCGGGCCTGGGGCCCGCGCTGCTGGCGTTGGAGGTCAGCCGGTCGCTCGGCCCAGCCGGACGCACCGAGCAGGCGCGCAGCCTGAACCTCATCGGCTGGAGCCGCGCGCACCTCGGCGAGGTCGCGGAGGCGGTGGCGGCGTGCGCGGAGTCGGTGCGGCTGGCCGAGGAACTCGGCGATCTGTGGTCGCAGGCGGTCGCGCTCGACAGTCTCGCCTTCGCCCACCGGCAGGCTGGCGCTTACGCCGAGTCGGCTGCGACATACCGCCGCGCCCTGGCCGTCCACGACCGCTACGGAGCAGCTTCCTTCCGCGCCCGCACGCTGACGCACCTCGCGGACGTGCTGGAGCTCACCGGCGACGTCGCGGGCGCGCTGGCACTGCTGCACGAGGCGCGCGAGATCTTCGAGGTGGCTGATGAGGGGCGGGCCGCGGAGACTCGGGCGCGGATTGCGGAGTTGGGGGTGGGGGTGCGGGGGGCTTGATCGGTTCGCCGGAGGTCGGGCTGCGGCTTTAGAGGCTCTTTACGGCTTCGCGCATCACCATCACCACCAACTCGCCCCGAGGCGAGCAGCTCGAGCGCCGTCGACTGCCAGGCCCGGCGCGCCGCCTCCGCGGCCAGCCGCGCCGCCCGACCGCTACCAAGCCTTCCGAGCCCGAGCCCGAGCGCCGTCGAGCCCGAGCCCGAGCGCTACCAAGCCTTCCGAGCCCGAGGCCCGAGCGCAGTCGTACCGGAGCCCGAGCGCCGCCGTGCCCGAGCCCCGACCCCGCCTCGCCCAGCCGCGCCCTACCCCCGCCCCTCCTCCAGCGGCATCTCGAACCACACCACCTTCCCGTTCGCCGTCCGGCTGACCCCCCACCGCAGCGCCAGCTGGCTCACCAAGAACAGGCCGCGTCCGCCCTCGTCCAGGTCTCCCGCCTCCAGCAGGATCGGCAGGAAGTGGTCGTCGTCGCGGACCTCGCAGAGCAGGGTGCGGGTTCGCAGCATGCGTAGTTCGATCGGGCCGTGTGCGTATCGGACCGCGTTCGTTACCAGCTCCGTGGCCAGTAGTTCCGTTGTGTCGCGGATGCTTTCCGGCAGGTCCCAGCCCGCCATGGCCTGGCGGACCAGTCTGCGGGCTCGTGGGACCGTCGGGGGCAGTGGTGCCAGGAGCCAGTTGGCTATGTTCTCCGCCGGGATGCCCTTCATGCGGGCTGCCAGGAGGGCGACGTCGTCCTCGTGCTTGTCGCGGTCGAGCATTGTCAGGAGGGTGTCGCACAGGGTTTCGGGGTCTGCGGCCGGACGTGCCGCGAGTTCCAGGCACTCGCCGAGGGCTTCGATGCGGTCGTCTATGTCGTCGCCACGGGCCTCGACCAGGCCGTCGGTGTAGAGCACCAGGACGTCGCCGTCGCGGATGGGGATCTCGGCCGTGTCGAAGGCGACGCCGCCCACTCCTATCGGTGCGCCGCTGGGGACCACCACGCGTTCCACTTCGCCGTCGGCGCGGACCAGCATCGGGGCGAGGTGGCCGGCGTTGGCTATCACGCAGCAGGAGGCTATCGGGTCGTACACCGCGTACAGGCACGTCGCCAGGTGGTCGTCGCCGAGTTGGAGTGCCAGGCTGTCCAGTTGGCGAAGCAGTTGTCCCGGTGGGAGGTCGAGTGCGGCCAGGGTCTGTACCGCGATGCGCAGGTGCCCCATCACGGCTGCTGAGCGGACGCCGTGGCCCATCACGTCGCCGATCACGATCGCCACGCGGCTGCCGGGCAGCGCGATGGTGTCGAACCAGTCGCCGCCGACCTCGACCGCCGGGTTGGCCGGCAGGTAGCGGTGCGCGACCTCGACGCCGGCCAGGGTCGGCGGGGCGGTCGGGAGGATGCCGCGCTTGAACTCCGCGGCGGTGGCCACCTGGCCGCGGAACAGGCGGGCGTTGTCCACGCCGAGGGCGGCCTGGGCGGCCAGTTGGCCGACGGTCAGGACGTCCACCTCGTCGAACTCCGTGCGCTCCGGACGCCGGGTCAGTGCCACGCAGCCGAGGACCCGGCCGCGCACCACGATCGGGACCGCCAGGTAGGCGCGCTCGGCCACCAGCGGGTACAGGTCGCCGGGGGAGTGCGACAGGGCCATCGCCACGGCCCGGTCCGGGGTGACGCGGTCCAGCCGCACCGGCATGCCGGTCGCCATCGCCTCGTGGCAGGGGCTGGTGTCGTGCATGATCTGCACCGCGCCCTCCGGCACCAGTGCCAGCCATTGCTCCGACGGCTCGTCGTGCGCCACCGCCACCCGGCGCACCAGGCTGGAGGCCGTGGCCCCGGGCGCGGGCGGGGCGGGGGCGCCGTCGACGAACAGCGCGTCGAGCAGGTGCACGGAGGCGAAGTCGGCGAGCCGCGGCACCAACGCCTCCGCGAACCGTCCGGCGATCGCCACCATGTCCGCACCGGCCCCGATGCGGGCCGTCGCCTCGTTCAGGAACGACAGATGGTCGCGGAGATCCATCGGCCCACATCCCTGGTCATGTGGACTGCGGCCCACGTCCTGTCCCCGTCGATCCCCCCTGTATGTCAATACTCCGCTGTGCCCGTGCTCTGATTCCTGCACTTATCTGTTGCTCTCACTCCGGCCCGATACTGGTGTGCGGAGTCTAGGACCGTTCATCCGCCTTGCGGCACAGGAAGAACATCTGGATCTCCGGTTGCGCCGAAGACGTCTCCGGCGCGTAGGAAAGCACCTGCTCGTGCTGGATGGTGAATCCGGACTCTGTCAACACCGTACGCAAGTCGTCTCGCAGATACCCGGTTACCCGGATTCTGCCGGCCAGGAACGCGATCGGGACGTCGTCCACGTCCGCCTCGACCATCCCCAGCGCGAACCAGCCGCCCGGAACGAGCACTTCGTGGATCGCGCGTAACGCGGTTTGTATCCTCGCGCGGGGTAAGTGGAGTAACGCGAAGAACGCCGTCACCGCGTCGTACCGGGTTCCGTCAGCGCTGCCGACGATGTCACCGAGGTCGACGACGTCGCCGAAGACGAACTCCGCCTCCGGCACGTTCTTCCGCGCGATCTCGAGCATCCGCGAGGAGATGTCCAGCCCGGTGACCCGGCAGCCGGCGTCCACCAGCTGCCGCGCCGTCGGCAGCCCGGTGCCGGCGCCGATGTCGAGCACCCGGGCCCCCGGGCCGCCGATCCGCTCCAGCATCGTCGCCACGACGCCGAGCTGGCCGTCCTTGTGCGGGAAGGCTTCGTCGTAGCGCGCGCCGATCGCGTCATAAGCGCGCGCCTGCGCCTGTTCCCGCTCCACCCACGCCTGGTCCGCCAGCGGTGAAGAGCCCGGATTCTCGGTGACCATGGCCCGTATTATCAGTGGTCTTCATTTTCGAGGGAAAGGGTGGGACTGATGCGCATCGACGCGCAGCACAGCCGTCGCTCGTTCATCCGCGCAGCGAGCGTCGGGGCCATGGCACTCGGCTTCGACGCCACCTCCCGGGCCTGGGCCGCCGAAGCCCCGAAGGGGACCGGATCGGCATCGGACTTCCGGCACGTGCCGCCCCTGGACGGCAGGCTCCTGATCGCCCCGGCCGACCTGGCGCCCTACGAGGACGATTTCGGCCACATGGTGCACCGCACCCCGCAGGCGGCGCTGCTGCCCGGCTCGGTCCGCGACATCGCGACGATGATCGCCTTCTGCGGCCCGCTCGGCATCCCGGTCGCCCCGCGCGGCCAGGGCCACCAGGGCCTGGGGCAGGCGCAGGCCGAAGGGGGCCTGATCATCGACCTGGGGCCGCTGGACACGGTCAGCGTCGACCCGGCGGCGAGGACCGCGACCGTCGGCGCCGGCGCGGTGTGGAGCGCGGTCCTGACCGCGAGCCTCGCCCACGGCCTGACCCCGCCGGTGTTCACCGACTACATCGAGCTGTCGATCGGGGGCACCCTGTCCGCAGGCGGTGTCGGGGGAGCCTCGCACCACCACGGCGCGCAGGTCGACACTGTCGTCGAGCTGGAGGTCGTCACCGGCACCGGCCGCGTCCAGACCTGCTCGGCCACGCACAACACCGAGCTGTTCCACGCGGCCCTGTCCGGCCTCGGCCAGGTCGGCGTCATCACCCGCGCGGTGATCCGCCTGGTCGCCGCGCCGGCGTCGGTTCGCAGCTACTCGCTGGCCTACCCGACCGTCGCGGCCCTCACCGCGGCGCAGCGCAAGGCGGTCCGCGACGGCCGTTTCGACTGGCTGGAGGGCACGATCCTGCCGGACGGCAGCGGGGGCTGGATGTACATCCTCGAAGGGTCGGCCTTCTACGACACCACGCCGCCGGACGACAACGCCCTGATAGGCGACCTGGCATACATCGGCCCGCCGCAGATCCAGGACTCCGCCTACTTCGACTTCGTGGACGACCTGGCCCCGACGGTCGCCGCCCTGAAAGCCAGCGGCGAGTGGTACGACCCGCACCCGTGGTTCGACGGCTTCCTGCCCGACGCCGCCACCGACGCGCTGGTCAGCGCCACCATAGCCGCCACCACTCCGGCCGACCTCGGCGCGAGCGGCTTGGTCCTGCTCTACCCGATCCCGACGGCGAAGTTCACGACTCCTCTGTTCTCGGTCCCTGACAGCGAGCTGACCTTCCTGTTCGCGGTGCTGCGCACGGCCTCCCCCGACAGCGGCGCTCTTCCCGCCGCGACAGGGCTGAAGGAGAACCGCGACCTCTACTTGCGCACGCAGGCCGTCGGCGGAACTCAGTACCCCGTCGGCGCGATCCCGATGACGCCGCGCGACTGGCGTATTCAGTACGGCTCGCGATGGGCGGAGTTCAAAGCCGCGAAGCAGCGCTTTGATCCGCACGGGATTCTCGCGCCGGGGCAAGGTATTTTCACATCTTCGCAGTGATCCCCTGGTTTTCGGCACGGTGATCGACCGCGGGTCACAAGGAGTACCGCCAACTTTCGTCTTTCATTTCCGTTGCTTGTGACCCGCGCGAAACTATTCTTCACAGGGCTCTGATGTCGTGCTATTCAAATCAGTGCGCCACCCCACATCCCCACCCCCCTGTGGAGGCACTCAGTGCTGACGACCCGCCATTCGCGCAGATCCCTCCGGCGCGGCCTGTTCCTGGTGACCGCGGCGTTCACCGCCGTCGTCACGCTCCTGGGCACCAACGCCTCGGCCACCGCGGCCGACCACTATGTGGCCCTGGGCGACTCGTACTCCTCCGGCGTCGGCGCCGGGAGCTACATCTCCTCCAGCGGCAGCTGCGACCGCAGCACCAATGCGTACTCGCAGCTGTGGGCCAACAGCCGGCACCCGGCCAGCTACGTCTCCGTGGCCTGCTCGGGCGCCACCACGCAGGACGTGCTCGCCAACCAGATCTCGGCGCTGAGCAGCAGCACGACGCTGGTCAGCATCACCATCGGCGGCAACGACGTCGGCTTCTCCTCGGTGATGCAGACCTGCGTCCTGGACTCCGCCAGCGCCTGCCTGAACGCGATCAACACCGCGACCAGCCAGGCCAAGACCATCCTGCCGGGCCGGCTGGCGAACACCTTCGCGGCGATCCGCCAGGCCGCGCCGTCCGCGCACGTGGTGGTCCTGGGCTACCCGGAGCTGTACGACCTGGGCCACTCCTGGTACTGCCCCGGCCTGTCCGGCACCGACCGCACCGCGCTGAACAACGCCGCGGACCTGCTCGACACCGAGATCTCGACCGCGGCCCACAACGCCGGCGACACCTTCGCCGACGTGCGCGGCAACTTCCACGGCCACGAACTGTGCGACTTCTTCAACGAGTGGCTGCACTCCGTGGACGTCACCGACGTCGGCGACTCCTACCACCCGAACGCCTCCGGGCAGAGCGGCGGCTACTACGCGGCCTTCAGCGCCGTCGCGCCGTAACACCTGAGCACGCGAACGGGAGCGACCGACCCGAAAACCTAAGCGGCCGCGGCGATCACGGGGATGATCGCCGCGGCCGCTTCGGTTTTCGGCCTCTCCGTCTCAGGCCGACGGCGGAACCTCGTTCGGGTCCACCTCGATGCCCGCCGCGACCCCCTCGTGGTGCTCCAGCTGCTCCTGCAGCTGCTCGCCCTCGATGTCCGGGTCCGGCACGTACTTGGCGAACCACTGCGGGTGGTACCAGAACCCGGATTTCGCCAGTGCCATCACCGCCGGCACGAGCGTGAGCCGGACGACGAACGCGTCCAGGAACACGCCGGCGGCGAAGCTGAAGCCGATCACCTTGATCGTCGGGGTCGGCGAGACGATGAAGGCCACGAAGATGGAGAACATGATCAGCGCGGCCGCGGTCACCACACGCGCGGCTCGGCCGGTGCCGCGGCGGACCGCCTCGACCGCGTCGCCGCGCTGCGTGAAGTCCTCCTTGATCCGGCTGACGACGAAGACCTCGTAGTCGCTGGACAGGCCGAAGATGATCGCGATCATGATGATCGGCAGGAAGCTGATGGTCTCGGATTTGGTGACGTTGAAGAGCGTCTGGCCCCAGCCCCATTGGAACAGGGCCACCGTGCAGCCGAACGCCGCCAGGACCGACAGCAGGAAGCCGATGATCGACTTGATCGGGACCCAGATGGTGCGGAAGGCGAAGGTCAGCAGGATGAAGGCCAGGCCGACCACCACCGCCAGGAACACCGGCAGCGCCGAGGACAGCTTCGCCGAGACGTCGATGTTCGACGCCGTGAGGCCGCCGATCAGGATGTTCGCCCCGCTGCCGGCGGCGATGGCGGTGCGGTTGTCGCGCAGGTGGTGGACCAGGGTCGCGGTCTGGGTGTCGTTCGGGCCGGTGGTCGGGATGACCCGGATCACCGCGGTGTCGCCGTTCTGCGCCACCGGTGTGGCCGCGGCCACACCGGGCTGCTTGGCCAGTCCGGCGGCGATCTGCGACACCTGCTGCTGCGAGGTCACGCCGTCCGCGACGACCAGTAGCGGGCCGTTGAAGCCGGGCCCGAAGTTCGCGGTGATGATGTCGTAGGCCTTGCGAGAGGTGTTGCTCTTGGGGTTCGAGGACGCCCCGGGCAGGCCCAGTTCCACCTGCGTGGCCGGTAGTGCCAGCACCACCAGGAACAGCACGCCGGAGATCAGCACCACGATCCGGTGGTGGACCACGAACCGGGCCCAGCGCCAACCCCTGGACTTCTCCGGCGCCTCGACGGACTGCCGCGCGATGCGCTGGGAGTGCGCCTTGCCGAAGGGGAGGCGGGAGAAGTTCTTGAGCCGGTCGCCGGCGAACCCGAGCATGGCCGGGATCAGCGTGAGCGAGAGCAGCAGGGACAGGAACACCGCCCCCGCGGCCGCCACGCCCATGATGGTCAGGAAGGGGATGCCGACCACGGCCAGCCCGCACAGGGCGATGATGACCGTCAGCGCGGCGAAGACCACCGAGCCGCCGGCGGTGCCCGCGGCCAGGCCCACCGCGTCGTAGGGCCGCATTCCCCGCAGCACGCCGTCCCGGTGTCTGCCGATGATGAACAGCCCGTAGTCGATGCCCGTGGACAGCCCCAGCATGATCGCGACGGTCGTCGAGGTCGAGGCGATGGTCATCACGGCGGCCAGGGCGGTGATCGTCATGACCGTGATCAGCACGCCGAGCACGGCCGTCATGATCGGCAGGCCGGACGCGGCCAGCGAGCCGAACGTGATCAGCAGGATGATGAAGGCGATGATCAGCCCGACCAGCTCGGGCAGCTCCGAGGGCACGACCCGCCACCCCGGGTACACGCTGCCGTTGTACTCGACCTGCACCCCCGCCGCCTCGGCCGGGGCGACGGCGTCCTTCATCTTGTCCAGCGTGGAGTCCTTGATGTCGGCCGGCTGCTTGGTCCACTGCACGTTGCCCAGCGCCACCTGGCCGTTCTGCGAGATCGGCCCGCCCTGGAAGGGGTTCGACACCTGCGAGACCCCCGGCACCTTGCCGATGTTCGCCATCGACTGCTCGATCCCGGCCATGGGGCCGGGATCGGTGACGTGCACGCCGTTCGGGGTGGCGAACACGACGGTCGTCTGCGCGCCGCCCAGCGCCGGCAGCTTCTTCTCCAGCAGATCCGTGACGTGCTGCGACTCGGTGCCGGGGATCGTGAACTCGTCGTTGGTCTTCCCGCCGCTGGCCGCGGCCACGATGATCACGACGACGACGATGATCAGCCACGCCGCGAGCACCCGCCGCCGCCGCTGGAACGACCAGCGCGCGATCCGGAAGAGATAGGTCGACACCTTGGCAGCATCCGGTGCGCCCGTGGCGCGCGCAGTCCGGGATGCGCCATCCGGGAGTGCGCGCGGACGGCGCGGCGGCTCTTCGCCAGAATGTTCTGGCGAAGGCGACGGCGGTTCAGCCCAGCTCGAAGGAAGTGATTCCGTAGACCGTCGCCAGATCGATGTCGCGCACCGGACCGGTGTACATGCGTGCGGTCTCGAAACTGGGCTTCATCCCGTGTCGCTCGGCCAGGGCCACTGCCGCGGCGTTCGGCTCGGGCACGTCCAGCGCGACGTCGAACGCCGCCCCGGGCCCCGACGCCGCCGCGAGCCCGGCGACCAGTGCGCGGAACAGGGCCTCGGCGACCTCGGGGGTGTCGGCGAACAGCGGCCCGATCTTGGCGAACGCCGGCGCGGGCCGGATGACGCCGTAGCCCACGAGCTCGCCGTCGGCCACGGCGGCGTACGCGACGTGGCCCGGCGCCGAGAGCCAGCGGTCGAGGAACACAGGACGCTCGGCGGGGAACCGTCCGCTGTCGTAGGCCTCGATCGCGTGCCGCTCGACCTCGGCGGCCGGGACCAGGACCAGCTCCGAGCCGGAGGTGGAGGTGGCGCCGTCGGCCGACGAAGCACCGGCCACCGCCGGCCCGACGTAGCGGATGTTGCGGTGTGCGAGCTGGAAGCCCGAGCGCCGGTAGTTGTCCTGCTGGTCCAGCACACCGTCCAGCCCGATCACGCGGTCGCCCGCGTGCTTGAGCCCGGCCTGCCAGGTGGCGTAGCCGTGGCCCCGGCCTCGGAAGTCCGGGTGCACCAGGTAGAACCCGAGGAAGGAGAACGTCTCCCCGTAGTTCACCACCGACACCGCGGACACCGGCTCCCCGTCGATCCGGCCGATGAAGAACCCGTCAGGATCCTGAGCCAGAAAGCACGCGCCGTCGGCGGGGCCGGGATTCCAGCCCTCGCCGGCGGCCCAGGACTCGAAGACCGGCCAGTCGGCCGCGGTAGCACGAGCGATCTCGACTCGAGGACCGGACTGGTCGTCGTCGGCCGTGGCGCTGGCGTTCCGTGGTCCGGTCGTCTCATCCTGGTGATTCATGCCTACAAGTCCTCTTCCATCGCGGCCAGCTCCTCCGGCGTGCCGTAGCTGATCGGGCCGCTGTACGTCCGGCGGGCCGTCACGAACCACCATACGGTCGCGATGAGCAGCACCACGGCCAGCGCGACCGGTGCGTAGTTGAACGTCTTGTGGGTGATCGGGTGCTGCTGCGGCAGCAGGAACAGCACGCTGCTGCACACGATCCACACCACCGCGACGAACGTCACCGGCCGGCTCCAGCGCCCCAGGTTCCACGGGCCCGGGGTGAAGTCGGCGCCGCGCCGCAGCCGCAGGAAGATCGGGATGCCGTAGGACCCGAACAGGCCGATGACGTTGACCGAGACGATCGCCTGGAACGCCACGGTGTTCCACAGCGAGGGGATGCCGAGCACGAACGCGCCGACGGCGGCGAACCAGACCGACTTCACCGGCGTGTGCGTCCGCTTGCTGACCGAGCGCCACAGCTTGCTGCCCGGGATCGCGCCGTCGCGGGAGAAGGCGAAGATCTGCCGCGAGTTCGAGGTCATGTTCGCCAGCCCGCAGAAGAAGATCGCGCCGACCACGATCAGCAGCAGGACCTTGGCCGTGGTCACCCCGAGGGCGTCGACGAAGATCTGTGCGGCCGGCTCGCTGGCCGAGGCCTCGGTGCCGTAGTTGCCCGCCGACATCGAGAAGGTCAGCGCCAGGATCAGGACCAGGCCGGCGACCCAGGAGAACGCGATCGAGCGGACGATGCCCTTCGGCGCCGAGACGGCCGCGCGCGTGGTCTCCTCCGACATGTGCGCCGAGGCGTCGAAGCCGGTGAACGTCCAGCTGGTGAACAGCAGGCCGATCATGCCCGCGTACACGCCCGACTTGAACCCGGTGCCGTTGACGAAGTGGGTGAAGGCGAAGCTCGCCGAGTTGTGGTGCGAGGGGAACACGATCAGGTAGAACACGATCACCACGCCGCCGACCAGCAGCCACGCCACGCTGATCTTGTTCAGCAGCGCGACCAGCCCGACGGTGTAGGTGTTCAGCAGCGCGTGGACCAGCAGGATCGCGCCGTAGATGGCCAGGATCTCCTTGGCGTTCGGCTGGTAGCTCGGCCACTGCAGGGTGGCCAGCGCCGCCACGAAGTTCGCCAGCGCGAAGTCGGTGGCCGCGGTGCCGCCGATCTGGCCGATGAAGTTCAGCCAGCCGGTGAACCAGCTCCAGACCGCGTTGTGCTTCTTGGCCAGCTTCGCCGACCAGTAGTACAGCGCCGCGGACGTCGGGAAGCCGGAGGTGATCTCGGCCATCGCGGCGCCGACGAACAGCACCAGCAGGCCCACGGCGAGCCAGCCGAAGACCATGATGCGCGGGCCGCCGGAGACCATGGCCAGGCCCAGGGCGGTCATCACGCCGGAGATGAAGTTGATGATGGTGGCGGAGATGGCGAAGTTCCCGAACGCGTTGACCCGGCGGGACAACTGGCGCGGGTAGCCAAGCTCGCGCAGGGTCTGGTCGTCGTCGGGCATCTCCAGGGAACTGCCGCGGCTGCTCGTCGAGGTGGCGTCAGTCGCCATCGGTCGGACCTCTCGGGGGGAAGGGGGGTGCGAAGGACGTGCCACGCGAGGGCGTACGCGGCCGGTAGGAGTGGGGTTTCGGCCTCGCCGATCAGAATTCGGATATACAGCGCTCCCTGGCCGCCACGATCACCTGCTCGGGATTCCCGTGCAGCGACCACGGCATGGTCAGCGCGTAGGGGCCGATGGCCTCGAAGACCCGGGCCGCCGGCCGCCACTGCGACCCGGCCCACAGTGCGTGCGCCAGATGGTGCAGATCCGGCAGCAGCGCGCCGTTCCCGCCGTTGGGCAGGAACCAGTGCGTGTAGCAGCGTTCGGTCTCCTGCTCTGCGTACGCGGTCGACCAGTTCCGGTACGTCAGCAGGACCTTGTTGAGGTTGTTGTGCTCCAGCTGCTGCCGGAACGCCTCGATGAAGGCCACCAACTGCAAGCCGAGCAGCGCCGACCCGCTCGGCGCCTGGCTGGCGATCCAGTGTGCGATCCCGGATACCGCGGACACCGAGCCGCCGCTCTTGGGCCCGACCGCGGCCAGGAGCCGGTGGTGCGCCTCGCGGTTCCACGGGTCGCGCCGCCACAACTCGCCCATGATCTGCCACGGGCCGTCGATCGACAGCTCCGGCGGGCCCGGGACGTTGTCCGGCGCGGCCGGCGCCAGGTGGAGCATCGCGACCCACGGCAGGGGGTCCTCGGGGAAGCGCTCGGCGGCGTCCAGGCACTGCGTCTTGGCCAGGTCCACGAGCCCGTAGGCCTTGGGATGCTTCGAGCGGTGCGCTTGCAGAGCCCTGATCACGTTGGCGCGCAGCCGCAGCAGCGCCGCCTCCGGGCTCTCGGGCTCCTCGGCCAGCCAGGCGGTGTCCACGCCGTTGGACGCGGCGATCTGCGCGAGGATCAGGTAGCGGTAGTCGCGCACATCCTCGGGGACCTGCCGGTCGGCGAGCAGTTCCCCGGCCATCGTGTACCGGCCGACCCGGAGATCCTGGGTCGTGGTCGCCAGCCGCTTGTCCCGGCCGGCCGGATCCCAGACCAACTTGAGGTTTCCCTCGTTCGGTCCCTTGCGTTTCACCACGATAGGGCCTCTTTCGGTGAGGACGCCCGCAGGGCGCTCACCGCTGCCGTCCACGTGCTGGGAAGGGGTTTTGGGCCGCGCAGTGTCCGCACACCGAACTGCCACCGCCTCTGTGATGCCTGTTGTCAGGGCCCGAACTGAACGCGAAACACCCAAGCCGAAAACGCCCGGTTCGAGAAGCGCACGGACTGTGCGCCGACCATGCACGAACCATGCGACAAGGCCCCTGACCTATCAGTATGCTGACCGAGACTAGCTGACTGTCCGCATACTGCTGATTGCGGTCTGGTGGCATACGGAAGGGGGGCATTCGTGACCAAGCCCAGGCACTCCCGGCTCCGCCGCGCGGGGCTCGCCCGCGCCCGCGAAGCGGCCGGGCTCACGCAGGAGGCGTTCGCCGCCCGGGCGGGGGTCGAGGTGTCCACCGTCGTGCGCTGGGAGAGCGGATGCACCACGCCGCTGCCGGGGAAGCGGCCGCACATAGCGCGGGCCCTCGGTGTCGAGCTGCACGACCTCGAACGGCTGCTGTCGCCGGAGACGCCATCGGCGCACACCGTGGGCCGGGAAGGGCCGGACGACGGACGCCTGGCCGCGATCGCGGGGGTGCGCGAAGAGGTCGCGAAGCTCACGGCCGAGTACGACGCGCGGCCGGTCATGGGGCTGGTCGTGAAGGCCGCCGGGTTATTGGGGCGGGTCGAGGTGTTACGGGCGTGCGCCGGCAGCGCTTCGGGCTGGCGCCGCGACCTCGACATCGCCGAAGCCGAAGCGGCACTGCTCATCGGCCGCCTGCTGTGGGATGCCGCCGGGCGGCGCGATTCCTCAGCCGCTGAAGAGTATTTCGACCGCGCAGCCCGCCGCGCCGGACAGGCCGGCGACGCGGTCCTGCAAGTCACCGCGGCCTTGCGTGCCGCCTTCGTCGGCCTCTACGGCGGCGACCCGCGCGCCGGAATCCGGCGCTGCGTCCAGGCCGCCGTCATCGCGGCCCCGGTCAGCGAGGCCCTGTTCGCTCTGGCCCGCCTGCACGCCGCCGAAGGCCATGCGCTCCTCGGCCACGCCGCTGAAGCCGACCGCGCCCTCACCACCGCTCGCGGCGCCATGGCGGCCATCGGCCCCGACGACCCCGCTCCCGGCGTCTGTACGGCCCGCACCTACCAACGCCTCGCCGGCTCCTCCTACCTCGCTCTAGGACGGTATACCGAGGCGCGCATCGCCCTCACTGAGGCGGCGATCCGCTACGAGCCCGGCAAGGTGCTCGCTTTGGTACTCGGCCAGTTGGCGCTCGCCTGCCTCGGCGAAGGCGACCGGGACGCCGCGGTGCGCCACGTGCGGACCGCGATCGAGCTCGCCGAGGCCTCGCAGTCGGTGGGAGCGATCGCTGTGGCGTTCCGGGCCGGGCGGGAGATCGTGCGAGATGCGGACGACACGCAGCCCGAGGCGCGGGAGATCGTGGACAAACTGCTGATGGTGCTTGCCGCCTGATCGCATCCGGCTGTTCGCTGCCGGACTGCGGCCTGATGCCTGCCGCC
>Ga0207671_10000425_pt1 | contig 58359 bp, 50 predicted proteins | sample KBSC24metaG_FD_184352 | JGI IMG/M metagenome (GOLD analysis project Ga0207671, IMG submission 184352) | Corn rhizosphere microbial communities from Kellogg Biological Station, Michigan, USA - KBS C2-4 metaG (SPAdes) (version 2) | ecosystem: Host-associated > Plants > Roots > Rhizosphere > Soil... | reverse complement strand
AAATTGAAAACAAAGAGGCCATTGACGAAGTATTTGCTTACCCGGCATTAATAGATAAACTAACCGTTCAGGACGTTAAGGCCGCTGCTAACGAATATTTAAGCGGAGATAACTACATTCGCCTGGTGTTACTACCTGAACAAAAAACCAAATAATTCTTTTTTTGATATTAGATAAAAAGCCTGCCTGTACGGGAGACTTTTTATCTAATTGATTCCACATAGTGGATATTCCGGAAGACTTGATCACGCGATTTCGTAGGATTTAAAGCATCAATTTGTGTGATCTCTTTATTCAATACCGGATTTAAAAATCAATTAGTTGGCATGGTCAAAGTGTCGCGGAATCAACTTTTTGCTATTCCGGAATTAGATGGTCAAACCTTCCAGAGAACCCATTTAATCAGCCTGGGAAATCGATTCGCATGGCTAATTGGCTTTCAGAACTTTGACAGCGGTTGGTCCTTTTTGTCCTGGCTCTACTTCAAAGGTAACTTTATCGTTCTCTTTGACTGCGAAGGCAACTGAATTGATATGAACAAAGACGCTTTCCTGGGTTTGCAGATCTTTAATAAAGCCAAATCCTTTGGATTCATTAAAGAAAGTGACAGTACCCTTTCTGACGGTCTCAACTTCGACTTCTGCTTGTTTAGGCGTGCCAATTTGGATATCCTGTACCGCTACCTTTTTACGATTACCGGGCTCCTGAGGCACGGAGGTAATATTGCCGTTTCCGTCAACATAGGCCATCATATCTGCCAAACCTTGTCCTTTAACAGCATTAATTTTGCGGTCGTCAGACTTCTCTTTTTTGTCCTGTTGTTTTTTGAGCTTTTTCTTTTCACGCTCTTTTTTACTAAATGTTTCGGTAGATTTACCCATGCTTTGATTAAGTGTAATAAAAAAAACATCCCCCAGATGGAAGGATGCTTTTACAATGATGATATAGTCTATTAAGCTATTTTTACATTTACTGCGTTTGGTCCTTTACGACCTTCTTCAACGCCATAGCTAACAGCGCTGTTCTCGCGAATATTGTCGATTAAATTTGTTGAATGAACGAAGATTTCCCTGCCGCCATTACTTGGTGTGATAAAACCGAAACCTTTCGTTTCATTGAAAAATTTTACTATTCCTTGTTGCATTATCTCACTATTGGTGCAATATACGATATATATTGACATGTTTTTGTATTATTATCCGAAATCGACTATCAATGTTTACAACCGCTTGGAACATTGGTCCTCCATTCGGTGGGTCACATTAAGCCATGGGACGGCGCATTAAATGGCAATTGCGCCATCAACGGAAACTTATTATTAATCTAAGTAATAGCTCGCCAGTACTTAGCGGTCCTGTAACCATCATAAAGTAACAGTTAGCCCGGTTACAAAAATGATATGCGCTAACAGTAGATTGTCTAGGGATCACTCCAAGCGGTTGCCAAAGCAGCACAAAGATAACGGTCACTGTCCCTGGAGCCGATCGTGATCCCAAACACATTTACACCCAACGCCGATGGCATCAATGACACCTGGAATATCACCTATCTGAGCAACTATAATCATTGCACCGTCGATTGTTTTTACGCGCTACGGCTAGCAAATATTCCACTCGAATGGCTACCTAATCGTCTGGAACGGTACCTATAAGGTCAAGAATTTGCTAACGGAAACTTATTACTATGTGATCGATCTTAAAAACAATATCGCAAAATTAAGCGGTTTATCGCAATTATTCATTAATGCGTGGCTCGATTAATCCTAGACCTATTTTGAATGTGTTACAATTCTGCTTATTGATTACTTAAATTTTTAAGCGTCTCTTCTAAATTCTGAACCTTAGTTTTCAATTGGTCATTCTCCTTTTTTACTTTCTCCAGTTCATCGACATTGTAACCTCTCGAACTGTTAATGTTTAATGAACCGTCGTACGCCCAACGGCACGTATGTTGGTGTGAGAGGACAGGTAGGGAAATAATCCTTACCTTCCTACTCGATTTCCTGTAATTGCTTTTCCAGTTCTTCATCACTTATTCTTCTTCGCCGTTGCCCGCCACTTTTGATTGTAAATAAAATGCCCCTTTCGTGGCAATCAGCACACCGGCAGGTAAGGCAGTTAAAGGTGTGATCTGAATATAACCGAGTTCTGTTACGCCTGTGGTTACCTCTATTTTATTAAAAATAGTTTTTCCAGCTTTCGCACATGTTGTGGTAATAAAAATGTACTGCTTACCTTCTGAACGGATTATCGCGTCAACAGGCACGGCATCAGTTAGCTTAGTGCCAGTACTGATAAGCACGGTAACATACATGCCGGGGATCAGGTTCTTTTTCTCCTTATTGTTGATGACCGCATGGACGATCACGCCCTTGCTTTCATTTTCAAAAGATTTATTGATGCCGTTAATGGTTCCATTGATGATTTGATTATCTTGGTTTGTTAATTGAAAGCTCGAACCAGCGCCCCTCTGATTACAGTCAGAGGAGCTTAGGTTTGCCCGATTAAATTTGGTGCTTTGCTAAATATTTCCCTAACTTTAATGTTTATGAGCAAGATAGTTCATTTCCACAACGACCATCAGCAGACCGCTGCTCCCGAGCTGAAGACGCTGTTCGGCCGTTATTATGACCGCCTTGTTTTCTTCGCCTGGCAAATTATCAAAGATAAGCAGCAAGCGGAAGATATTGCTCAAGATGCTTTCATCGCTTATTGGCGGCAACGCGATAAAATAGCCGATCACCCAACCGCTATAAAGAACTTTCTATACAGTTGTGTTAAAAATGCAAGTTTAGACCTAATTCGCCATTTGCAAGTTGTCGACCAGTTTCAGGCTACCCTTCCTTGTATTGAACAAGGTGAATCTTATATTATTGAAGCAATAATTTCTTCCGAAATTATTGCCGACGTACATGCCGCACTTGAAGCACTTCCGCCGCATTTGCGCCAATTGTCTAAGTTAAGCTTTCTTGAAGGCAAAAAAAACCATGAAGTCGCCGAAGAATTAGGAATGTCTATAAACACAGTAAAGAAGCAAAAGCAGCGAGCCCTTGAGATTCTAAAACTCAATCTTAACCCGGAAACGCTAACGCTACTGTTAGCATTCGGGGCTTATTTTTTGCGCAAATAGCTTCGCCATAAAAAAAATTACAATTTTTTAACGCTGGCTTTATCCACTTTTGATTTTCGCTCGTCCTTATTGTAATTGAGCAATATGGAACAGTTCGACGATCTCTATAACCTAAGCAGACTGATCACTGGTTATCTAAAAGATGATCTGAATGATCAAGAACAACAGCAACTGCAAAATTGGCTGGAAGAAAAGCCGGAAAACCGCGCGCAATTCGACCATCTAATCGCTGAGAGTAAATTAAAAAGCGATTTTTCAGGATACGGACAAACCCATAAAACTGCCGCCTGGAAAAGAATCGTTAGAGAAACTGGTTACCGTACCTCCAAAAAAGTATTTTCAATGCCCCGCATTGCAGCGGCAGCATCAATTTTAATTGGCCTTTCCCTCAGCGGTTATTTCTTTTTACACAAACAACCAGCTCAGCAAATTTCACAGAACAAGGTACAAGACATTGCACCTGGCGGCAATAAAGCTATTTTAACTTTATCAAACGGACAAAAGGTTTCTCTTACCGATGCAGAAAATGGAAATATTGCTCAACAATCAGGTACACAGATAAAGAAAGCTCAAAATGGGCAAGTAGTTTATTTGGCTAACAGTCTTTCTACAAAAGGCGCCAACGCCAAAGAAGTGGTTTATAATACCATTTCTACTCCACGAGGTGGCCAATGGCAATTAATTTTGCCCGATGGCTCGCGAGTTTGGTTAAACGCGGCTTCATCTATTACATTCCCTACAGCGTTTACAAGTAATAATCGCATTGTTAAAATTACAGGTGAAGCTTATTTCGAAGTGGTACATAACGCTGCTAAACCATTTAGGGTAACTACAAAAGATCAAACCATAGAAGACATTGGCACCCATTTTAATATCAATGCCTATGACGACGAAGGCAGTATAAGAACTACACTGGTTGAAGGAAGTGTGAAAGTTTCTAATGCTACAGGTTCTGCAACTCTAACGCCGGGCCAGCAATCTATAGTTCAAAATGACAACAAGATAGTTGTAACCCAGGCCGACTTAGACGAAGCTATAGCATGGAAAAATGGTCTTTTTCATTTCGACAGAGCAGATATTCAAACGATCATGCGCGAATTTGCCCGTTGGTATGATGTTGATGTACAATATAATGGAAATATCCCCCGCATGGCTTTCAATGGCAATATCGACCGTAATTCAAATGCGTCTGTCGCCTTACAAGTACTTAGTGTAGCAGGAGTAAATTTCAAGATAGAAGGTAAAAAAATTATTGTACAACCTTAATTAAATAATTAACCACTAAAACAATAAACAATGCGAAAAACCTTACAAAAGAAAAGTTAACTACGCCTGGTTAATAACGAAAAAAACCGCGGAAGTGCTTCAACACTGCCACGGTAAGTATTCGGATTAACCCTTCCCGACAGAATCGGGATAAACAAATTGAACAGCGTTTAAAGTATTAACCCAAACATTACAAATATAATGAAATTTAGTGCTATTAGTATAGCTGCCGGGCGACCTGTGCGGCCAAACCTCTCAAAAATACTATTGATTATGAAGCTTACTACGCTCATACTAATCATAGGGCTTCTCCAGGTAAGTGCAAAGGGATTTAGCCAGATTACACTTAATGAGAATAATGTATCTATTAAAAAAGTGTTGGCCTCGATTGAAAAACAAAGCGGTTTTCATTTTTTTTATAACGCAGATCAATTAAAAGATGAAAAAATAGATATCAGAGTTTCAAATGCCACGCTTGACGAAGCTTTAGCCCAATGCTTTAAAAACACTCCTTTCGCCTATAAGGTGCTCGAAAAAAATGTGGTCATCCAGCAAAAGTTGCCCGCCATTTCTGAATCTAATACGGTATCCGCAGCAACAACTGAAATACATGGCGTAGTAAGAGATGATGACGGAAAACCATTGGCAGGTGTAACCGTATTGAACAAAATATCCAAAAAAGGTGCAGTTACCGATGCTGCCGGTAATTATGTTATAGCTGCACAAAAAGGCGATGTACTTGTATTTAGCTTTGTTGGCTATTCAGCTAAAGAAATTAAGGTTGGCGACTATCCGCTTATCAATGTTTCGATGGTAATGAGCACCTCCAACCTAAATGATGTAGTTGTAATTGGTTATGGTACAACAGAGCGAAAAGATTTGACCGGTGCAGTATCAACCATTGCGGCAGCAGATGTTAAAGATGTGCCATTTAATACCATAGATAATGCACTGGCGGGTAAAGCCGCCGGCGTACAGGTAACCAAAAGCGATGGTACCCCCGGTGGGGCAGTAAGGATACGTATACGCGGCACCAGTTCATTATTAGGCGGCAATGACCCATTATACATAATTGATGGTGTACCGTTACAGATTAAAAGTGATTTCGTGAATCCGGGTTTTGCTTTGAGCAGCCCGCTAGGTAATGCTGCCGCCGGGGGTAACCCTGCTGTATCAGATGTAGGTTCTTCGGGCTTGTCATCTTCATTTATAAATGGCCTTAACAGCCTTGGGGGGTTAAATCCAGATGATATTGAATCTATCACCATTCTAAAAGACGCTTCATCTACCGCAATTTATGGTTCAAAAGCAGCAAATGGCGTAGTAATTATAACAACAAAACGCGGTAAAGCCAATACTAAACCTCAAATACTGGCCAGCTATTACTCTACTGTTTCTGCCCCTTATAATGCTCCTAAACTGTTGGATGCTACACAATTTAAGGAACTCTTTACTGAAGCTGCACAGAACCAGCAAAGCTGGGATATAATTTCTCAAAGTCCGCTCTCGACTAACGCCGACCTGATCTTAAATCATGCATCGAATCTTTTTGGAACAGCTAATACCAACTGGATAAAAGAAGTAACAAGGAATACCGTTTCGCATAATGCTGAACTTTCGGTTGAAGGCGGCGGCAATTCATCAAAATATTTTAATTCTATTTCATATACCAGTAACCCGGGTATAGTTAAAGGAACTGATTTCCAAAGGATAAGCGGTAAAATAAATCTTGAAAATAATATCACCGACAAATTCAGGATTATTACAAACATTATTTTAGGTTATACTAACCAAAATCTCGGCGATAACGCCTATGCACAAGCATTATTTGCCCGCCCTGATCTATCACCTTACAACGCCAACGGCAGTTATTTGAACTTTGATGAGCAGGGTGAAGCGCAGACGGCATTTACTAACCCTGTTGCATTATTAACAGCAACCAATAATGCCAAAACCTTCTCATTACTTGGCAGCTTATCGGGTGTGTATGATATTACCAAAAATTTACAATTCAAAACTTCCGGGTCATTAAATTACAACGCTTATAATCAAAGAAACTATACACCAAGTTACCTTGACCTGGCAAGCACTTACGGAAATGTTGCAAACACGGGTGGTATAGGTTCGAACTCCAATCGTCGGTCGACCGATTGGTTTTGGGAAAACACATTAACTTATAATAAACAATTCAATAAAAATAATAGCCTGAATGTATTGGTCGGGCAATCATTCGAAACAACAAAGGCAAGCTTTTTTAACGCTACTGCCACCGGTTATCCCAATGATAACGTGTTAACAGGGCTTTCTTCGGCTGTTTTACCGCTGGTTGTTTCAGGCGATGATCCAACTTCGCCTCAAAGTTATTTGCTGTCGTTCTACACGCGTGCTAATTACTCGCTGATGGATAAATACCTGTTCACATTTACAGGCCGTACAGATGGTTCTTCAAAATTTGGTATCAATGATAAATTTGGCTGGTTCCCATCGGGTGCGGTAGCCTGGAGGATTTCGCAGGAAAATTTCCTGAAAAATGTATCATGGATAGATGATATTAAATTGCGCGGAAGCTATGGTTTAACAGGTAACCAGAATATAGGCGACCAAATGTACCGTACGTTGTATAGTCCAAAATCATACAATGGTGTAAGCGCATTAATACCTACGCAGTTAGGCAACAGCGGCATAAAATGGGAAACTACCAAAGAAGCCGATGGAGGTATTGATATATCGTTATTTAAAGAACGTTTAACAGCAACAGTAGATTATTTTAATAAACAAACAAGTGGCGACTTGTTATCATTGCCTATTGCGCCAAGCAGCTCTTATACTTCGCTTTTAACTAATGCGGTAGGCATACGCAACAATGGATGGGAAGTAACCGTGGGCGGTGACGTGATACGTAATAGTAATTTCAGATGGTCAGCTTCGGTTAATGCAACCTTCACGCAATCAATTGTTACCCATTTGAGTTCGGCTGCTGATCTTTCGCAAATCGCCAGCCAATCGGGTTTAGAAACGATACAGAGCCATTATGGAGGTAATACTACACTTATACAGGGTAAACCAATCGGTTTAATTACAGGTCGTTACGTTGACGGTATTATTAAAACCCAGGCACAGGCAGATGCTTATCAAAAAGCACTTGGCTTCCTTGCACCATACTTCCCGGCAGAGATCGGCGACCCGATGATGCGATTGGACCCGAGCACTGCAGCGAAAGGATATGAGGCACCCGAGGTAAACATTATCATAGCGAATGGCGCACCTAAATATTATGGTGGCATTACACAGAATTTTGCCTATAAAAACTTTAGCCTAAACCTTTATTTCACTTATTCGGTTGGCGGGCATTTATTATGGGCTGAACATGCCGCGAGTACCGAACCTGGAGCTTTAACAAATGCAGACGTGAGTATGCTGGACAGGTACACCCCGCAAAATACCAATACCAATGAACCGAGACTGATGCTTGACTATTCAACTTATGGCAATTCCAATCTTGATGTATTCAGCTCAAGCTATTTAAAGCTCAGGACCTTAACGCTTAATTATAATCTTTCAAAACTGAACTGGATAAAGAACGCCGGGCTAAAGAATACAACAATTTTTGCTTCGGCCACCAATCTTTTTACCATTACCAAATATCCCGGGTCCGATCCTGAAGTGTCAGACGACCCGTACAGTGTAGCGAGCGGTTATATTGATGTAAACAATTACCCTCAGTTAAGGACATTTTCAATCGGTATAAAAACAGGGTTTTAACTATCAAATCATTATTCGACATGAAAAAATTAAAATATTTAATCATTATATTGATGGCCCCGGTTCTTTTTTCCGGGTGTAAAAAAGACCTGAACGTTTTACCTACAACCTCGGCGGTTGATGGCAACGTTATTGTTGATCAGCAAAGCGCTATGACAGTTTTAAGCGGCATTTATTATCAGTTTGCCAGTGCCGGTGTTGATAGAAATAATGTTCCATGCTTATTGTGGAGCGATTATAATGAGGCTATACCTTCAAGCCTTTCTGGGATGCTCACCAATAGCTCCTGGGGATGGAGCCCTGATACCTTTACACCCACTTATTTCGGTGTAGATTATCAATGGAACAATGGTTATGCTATTATTAATGCTGCAAACGGATTTATAAAAAACGTTACGCCTGTAAGTTCATTTTCAGCATCGATTAAAATGGAAATGATTGCCGAAGCTAAATTTCTAAGAGCTTATGGTAATGCAAAATTATTATTATACTACGGGCAGTATTATGATGTAAACAGCAAATATGGCATTATCATAAGAAACGAATTTGTTTCCCCACGTAGCGTAAACTTGCCCCGCGCGAACGTAGGCGCTTGTTACGATGCGATTATTGCCGACCTGGATAGCGCTATACAATTTTTACCTGCGAAAAATACCCAGATTTGCTATGCCAATGTTTCTGCAGCAAAATTGCTGAAAGCCAGGGTGCTGATAAACCGTGGGACTTCTGGCGATTATGCATCTGTAATTAGCTTAACCAATGATATTATTCAAAATGGCCCCTTTGCTTTGGAAGATAGCACTAAAGACATATTTCTTACCAAAGGGCCTGCCAGCAATGAGGTTATACTCACCGCTCAGCCTTTTCCGCTTGAAAGTTACAAATACAAAAACTACCAATATAACCTGCAATACCAGGTTACTCCCGGTTTGGTAACCTTGCTAAAAGGTGATCCGAGAAGTAATTGGGTATATAAAGAGGGTAGTTATTATGGTACGCCTGCACTTGAATTTACCAAATATTACAGTGGCGACCCAATTAATGTAGCACAAACATCATTAAGCGAAAATTGCTACGTATTCAGGTTAAGCGAGGCTTATTTGCTTGAGGCAGAGGCAATAGCCTTAAGTAATGGTAACCTTGCCACAGGCAAAAGCTTGTTAGAAACGGTTCTGAAGCATGCCGGGGTGAAAGATTTTTCGGATGTTGAGACAGCCAATGCCGATCAGCTTCATACACTGGTTATTAAAGAAGAGATCAAAAACTTTGTAGGTGAAAATGGCGTTGATTGGTTTGCCCTTCGCCGCCTTTACCGGAATAACAATATGGCGCCCGTTACGGCTATCGATTCAACTTTAAAATCATTGGACCGTTTTATTTTACCTATCCCCATTGCCGAAATAAACGCTAACCCTTTCGTAGTTCAAAACCCCAATTATTAACAAACGGTATTGCTGATTGATAAACTTCCGCCCGCGCTTCTTTAATGAAGCAGGGGCGGAATATCATAACATATCGTTGTTATTGAATCAGGAACGTTAACAGAAAACAAAAAAATGAAAAAGCTAAACATCGTACTGCTGCTTGCTTTCTTTAGCATGCCTTTTATGGCAAATGCGCAGGCGCAGGAATTTATCCTAAAAGGTAAAGTAGGTAATTACAACCCGCCGGCCAAAGCTTACCTTTTATCCCAGACAGTTTCTGGCGATACCACAATACAGGATTCTGTAGAAATACATAACGGAACTTTTACTTTTAAGAGTACCATACCCTATCCTGTAGAAACTTACCTGATAATAAGCCCCGGCGGACAAGAATTCGATAATACCAGCAGAAATATAAAAATTTATCTTGAACCGGGCGTAATAAGTGTTACCAGTCCTGATATTATTGCTAATGCCAAAATAACCGGGGGGCAGGTAAATACCGATAACGAAAAAATAAAAATATTGCTTAAGCCTATTCAGAATAAGCTTAGGGAGCTTTCTCAAAAGTATTCAGCGGCCCCGGCTGACGAAAAAAAGCTTATAGAAAAGCAAAAGGATTCGCTAGATATTCCGACAAGGGAAATTTACCTGAACTTCATCAAAGCGCATCCCGATCATATCATGAGCATTATGGTGGTTAAACTTTACGGGGGGCGCATGCCAAAATATAATGAAGTGAAGCCTTTGTTCGATGGGTTAAATAAAAACATTAGGGAAAGCGCATTAGGTGTGGCTTATACAGCAGGGTTGCAAAAACTTAATAACCTGTCAGTTGGTGAAATGGCTCCTGATTTTACCGAAGCTGATACAGCAAACCAGCCGGTTTCATTACATGATTTTAAGGGTAAATATGTATTTATAGATTTTTGGGCCAGCTGGTGCCATTACTGCCGCCAGGAAAATCCTGATATAGTGGCTGCTTACGCTAAATTTAAAGACAAAGGACTGAGTATACTAGGGGTATCGTTAGATGCTGCGCCAACGAAAGCCGCGTGGCTAAAAGCTATCCAAACCGACCATTTGACCTGGACACAAGTTTCCGACCTTAAATCGTATGACAACCAGGTTGCGCAACTGTATTTGGTTAAGGCAATTCCACAAAATTTTTTAATAGGCCCCGATGGAAAGATAATTGCCAAAGACCTGCATGGAAACGACCTTGATAAAACCTTATCAGAAATTTTCAAATAAACGCGTTATGAAAACGAACTTAAAATTAACAATCTGCGCACTGTTGCTTATGATTTGCGGTATCAGCCAGCCTGTTTTATCGCAAAGCGTTGCACCTTCCGCCGTGTTAAACCACAAAACAAATGCTACTTCGGAGGAAATACAAAAGTTAAAAGAAGCAGTCGAAACAAACCCCGATAGCCTTAGTGCGCACAGGGCTTACATAAAAGCCATGGGTACAGGGTTTGATACCTATAACCCCTCGCTCGTTGCGCAGTATAAAAAATGGATGGAGAAGTATCCGAAAAATATAAATTTTCCATTTGCCATAGGCGAAGCGTTATGGCACAGCGAATTGCCGCAAGCAAAAGAATACCTGTTGAAGGTTGTGCAAATGGATCCGAAGAACGCCACCGCCTGGTGCTACCTTTCACTTGATGCTGCCCGCTGGGGACAGCAGGATAAGTCGCAGGAGTATATGCATAAAGCGAGCCTTGCCGATCCTTCGGATGCCGGCTATGCGTTTTATGATTTGAACATAATGGAGGATGGGGCCACGGCGGTATCCAGCCAAAAGGTTTTTGATTTTACTAAACGCTTTCCTGATAATGAGCGTGGTGCAGAAGCTTTATACTGGCTTGCTGAGCGCTCGGCAAATAACAACGACAAGATAAAATATTTTGAAAAGTTGCGTGAATTATATCCACCTGCAAAATTCAATTGGTCATTGGGTGGTATGAGCGAACTATGGGCCGTTTATATCGAAACCGACCCCGAAAAAGCACAGACTTTAGTAACCGCTGTTGGCGATACCGATAAAGATTGGACACTGATGAAATCGTTCAATGAAAATATATTACAGGAACGCAAACTTGTTGCTGCCAATAAATATGCTGATGCCACGGCGCTGCTCGCCCAAACCCAAAAACCGGGTTACCCGAATGTAGACGGATTTTTTTATGCGGAAGAGGCGGCTGTATTAGATAAAGCGGGTAACACCAGGGCTGCATATGATACTGTAATAGCAAAATTTGCTAAAAAGCCGACAGACGAGTTATTGGCAGCAGCGGAAATGTATGGCAAAAAAATGGGCAAAAGCAAGGTGCAGGTACAGGAGGATGTAAAGGCATTGCGCTATAGCGCAGCTACAATGGCCCCGCTATTTAATTTGGGGCTTTATACCAGTAATGGCAAACTAAATCTTGCCGATTTAAAAGGTAAAGTGGTGTTATTAACCTTTTGGTTCCCGGGCTGCGGGCCATGCAGGGGCGAGTTTCCACATTTCCAGGCGGTTATGAATGGCTATAAAAACAACCCCAAGGTAGCGTTTGTAGGCATAAATGTAGCGCCCGGGCAAGACCCATATGTTATGCCTTTTTTGCGGAATACAAAATATACGTTCATCCCACTGCATGGTACTGAAGCCGAAGAAAAAGCCTATAAAGTACAGGGAGAACCTGAAAATTTCCTAATCGACCAAAATGGTAAAATTGTGTTTAACGATTTCATGATAGAAGGCAACAACCACCGCACGCTTGAGCTGATGATAAATTCGCTGCTTTAACACCGCGGTAACTAAAGGAAAGTCAATAATTGAGCGGCTAAAAAACATATGACTTGAAGAGTAAGGCGATCATCCTGGATTACTGGGCCACATGATGTGTTCTATGTATGTTCATTCATACCTGGGAACGTACGCCTGTGACAGTCACCGATGATAAGGCCTTTATTACCGGCAATGAAGTATGATTTTGAAGTGGTGATGGATACTAAGATCCGGAAACCAAGGTCAACAAGGTAGTAAATGACCATAATGTGTCTGGTATTCCGACAAAATTTGTAATTGACGAAAAAGGTAATATCCGCTTTAGACTGATCGGATTTGACGGCAGTAATTGAACGGCAGTTGAAGAAATATCTATGATGATAAATATGGTAAGGTGAAAAGCTAAACGCATCCAGTTAGCACTTTTTAAAGTTTTGATAATAACATTATCATTTAATAGAAATTCAAATGAAAGCTAATAATAGTTTTTTATTGGATAGTTTGTGATAAACCCTCTTTTTCTTATCCGGTCTTGTAGCCGTTTTCACCGCCCTCTGTCACTGGCGCGGCCTTTATTCATATGGTTTTAGTTCACTGCGTCCATAAAGGTCCCAGATATTAAATTATAAGGATGAGCGCTTTGTATAATAAAATGGGACCTCGACGTGCCGTCTTATGTTACTATGGATTATTTCAGCAGCGATTGCCCCCATAAATTTAAAATCAGTCGATATAGTTGTAATACCATTTAGCAGCACCGCTTTGATCGGCGTTTCATTGTAAGAAATCACGCCGACCTCTTTGCCAATCTTGAACTTTTTTTCTTTGATTCGCTGCAACAGGCTGATGAGATCATCCTCCATTAAATTTATGAAAGCTTCACCTTTATGAATCACCAAACCATCAACATTACATATCGTCTCCGAATTAAATGCATATTGTTCACAAAAGCGTTGAAAACCATTGACAATCTCGATCGGAAAATAGCTATGCTCAGGGAAAATCAATTTTAGAGTATCATATTTTTTTAATTGCGTTCGAGCCTGTGTAAGTGCGTTAAAGATGTCCTTTTCAAAGTTTTCATGGATCACGCTGTACTCACCATCCACCCCACGGATGTCTTTATCCAGCAATATGAGTTTATCCTTTGGTATTGAATTAATGATCTCAAAAGCGTTTTCACCGCCTTCTATAAAATGAGGAATAATAATATAATGTGAATAGCTGCCTTTACTGTTTTCCAACAGCTTGCGAAATAATTTAAAGTCGTTATTGTAAATATAGAAGTCGATCGCAACATCATCACCTAATCCCTCAACCAAGGAATCATAAATAATTTTTTTATGCGAACTTAATTTATTGAACAATAGGAAAATTTTCAGTTTTTGCCTAAAATCCATATTTGATATCAAATACCCTTTGCCAGGATAGGAGGTGATTACACCGATTTTCTTAAGGTGCTTGTAACTTTTTTGCGCTGTATCTCGGGAAATGTCAAGTTTGTAACTAAGCTCGTTAATTGACGGCAAAAGATAATCTTTGGGAACGACAGCTGATTCGATTGCATTAACGATCGAATTTGCCAACTGTAGATATTTCGGTGTAGCCGAATATTCATCTATTTTAATATACTCGTAGAATTTTGAAAGCTTCATTTATCCCAACTATTTATTTTCAGAGATACTCAAACTGCATTGCTGTACCTGCAATTCATATTTATATAAATCATTACTGATTATTTCCTGAATAAATTGCAACAGGCCCTATTAATCCCGATTCAAGTAATGGCGTATTTACATTCAGCATGTCAAAACGAAAAGAATCATGAGTTTTCGTGATTCTTTTGTCTTTAGGCAAACTCAAATCATGAACGACCCGGTTAGCCCACAAGTTGACAACATTAACTTGTAAAATGTTTCCCGCAGGTTTTACGGCATCAGTAATCTCAACCCGCCATGGCTTACACCAAAGTATACCAAGTTTTTTTCCGTTTAAGCTGACTTCCGCTACGTTTTTAACGTCTCCAAGATCAAGGAACAACCGCGCGTGTTTATTCAGCCTACCCTTATTTTGTGGAGTAATCCCTGTCATGTCGAATATCTTGGTGTAACTGGCAGTTCCGGAATAATATTTTATCCCTTCCTCATCACGGTCTGTCCAACTTACAAGTTTGGAAAATTCTACATTTTTAGGGCCACCCCATTTCGGATCAAAAGAAACTGTCCAAGGGCCGGATAAACGCTTGATATCATCATATTTGGGGAAATTACTTTTTGCCGTCCCTTGTTTTTCGCTTCCGATGGATTGTTTAAAAACCACGAAATAAGAACTGAACGCATCTATAGTAAGAGATATTGTCGTATTTCCATGTACCTGACGATAAGATTGGGCCAACATGTGCTTCCCTGAAACTGCATCCCATATTTCGGGTTGTTTACCTGTTACACGAAATGTAAAATTACGGTTCTGAAGTTTATTGGTACGGTTTATCACAAAGTATATATCCGCCTTACCTGTACGGCGATGGATATAATCAAAGTCATCGGGTTTATCCGGTTGGCCCGTAAAAGAAAAATCCGGCGTTACGCCGTCAGTCATAAGAATTTCTTTGGGCGTCTTCCCCCATATGATTCTGCCTTTTCCGAAACGGCGTTCCGTACGGTTCTTCCCGTCGAGGTTGCCCCATATTTCCGCCGCGATCTTACGGACTTGATCGTCAGATTCCGGGTATCCCTTCAACTCAGCGGAAGCTATAGGAGGGGGACCGATCACGGTGGCACCTGCAAGTAGTAGGTCCCTTATCTTCCGGATCACAGGAAGTGACATCGTATTGGAGGGCACTGGTGAAACCGACAAGTTTTGGTACCCTGAAACTTCCTTCGCGATTTCGGGTGACGAAGAAACACAATTCTGTAAAACCAGGATTTTATAACTCATGCCATCAGGCAATACGATCCTGCCATTTTTAACGCTCATTCTGGTAAGTAATGCTTCAGGATTGCTGTAATCACAGTCATATCCCGGCCCAAGGGTTGGTATTAAGTATTTGGGCGGAGCGAGCAGAGGAGGCCTTTCACCGAGGTAAAAACATACGTCGGCTACAAATTTTCCCTGTTGTAAAAGATACTGACAGCGGGAAAGATAACTAAAAAATGCCTGTGACTGGCCCCACCATGTTATATTGGGTGTAAAGTGCTGCCCTGCGCAATATTCGTAACCCGGTTTTCCATCCTCCGGCGGCTGGCAGGTTGCTTCATGAAGCATAAAGCGGTTTATACCCTCGCAAAAAGCGTCGTTTGCATAGGGTTTCAGATCAAAGGGGCCAAGTGTCCAGTGTGTGCCATCTTTTTCCTGTTCCGTGAATGCCTCCGCTTCCGCCTGCACCTTTCCGTACACATGGGCCGCTGTAGCCGTTTGCTTCAGGTTAAGCCGTTCCCGCCGGTCTTTATTATATCCACCAGGTGCGTTGCGATTGCCATTAACCCAAAATTCCCCCGCGAGAATATCACAGGTACCGAAATTCTTCAAAACATCCTGTGGGGGAATATCATTAGGTCCACCGGCCTCATTACCCACGCTCATACCATTTTTGTGGCACAGTTGTGCAAAGTGGCCATAATAATTTTCGGCAATGCAATCCTGAATGGTGCGGTCAAAATCCTGCCGGAACCTTTCTGAAAAATCAGCATTGACAACATTATAACCGGCAAGGGCAGGCATATACGACTTTAAATCATATCCCCGAAAACGTATAAATTGGTTTTGAAAATCCTGGGTCCAGGTAAGTTTCCCGCATTCCCAGCTATCCGACCAAAGATAATCAATGTGTCCACCGGCAATTTTAGCCTGGTTTATCACAAATTTGCCCAGGTGATTAAAATAATCATCCAGCGCGGCTTTGCTTAAATAATCAATTTCATATCCCGCTCCACCTTCGAAAGTATCTCCTTCAGGATAAGCTTTCCATTTACTCCAGGGGCTTCCGGTTAAGGTATATCCGGTTCTTAGAATGATCCATTTACCCTTTGGAACCTGCCACTCAAAATGCCCTTTTGCGTTAAGTTTAGCGGTGAGGTCAATTATTTTAGCTGGATCCACCTGCTTCGAACTGTCAGGAGCCGGGAAAGCCTGCACCCAAATATCATGATAATAACCTTCAACTACGGAAGGGTGGGGAAGTGTATCGGAATATTTTGACGGCCCGGAAATCTCTACCTGGGAGGATACCAGCTTTTTCATTGCATGATCTTTTGTAACCGATGGCCCCATCATCGTCCATCCGCCTGCCATATTAAAGCCAAATTCAATATGTAACCTGTTGGCCTCCTGTATAGCATACCTGAAAAGTTCGCACCATTCTTTTCCCTCAAACTTTAGGCCCGGGATGGGCTCTTTACCGGCATACCCGCCATTACAAATCAAATTCACCCCACTAATACCCTTTTTTTTGAATTCCTGTAAATCTCTTGTAATGCCTGCCTTTGTCACCCTGTTATATATCCAAAACCAATAAACGCGCGGCTTGGCCGGATCGGGTGGTGCATAAAAATTCATGGCAAGCTTATCCTGGGCCACTTTAATTGGAGCACCCTGGTGTATTTGTTGTGCAAATGATCCGCCTTCTACAAAACAAAGGAGCAGAGCCAAAGCCAAGTAAGAAAAAAAAGAGCCGGGTGATGGTGTTTTATGCATGAGATGACTGTAATATTATTTTAAGTTATTCCTAAAAGTGTGTTTCAGGAGCTATTTTAATTAAAACAGATAAACAACCGCTTGCCGCAATTGCTTACCTGTTTGTTTTTTGCGTCTGGTATCAGCCGCTAATTAATACCCCGGGTTTTGCGTGAGCTTGCTATTTATTTGTATCTCACGTAAAGGAATCGGATAAATCAAACGATCCGGTGTAACGTTAAATGATTGTGGTAAAAGCCATCCGTTAAGGGCTTTCATGGCCGTTCCCTTTGCATTTAACACCTCGACTGCTGTCCCATACCGTATCAGGTCCGTCCACCTGTGATTTTCAAATGCAAGTTCGTGCCGCATTTCATTAGCTACATTGGCTGCTGTTGCCGTGCCAACCGCCGGCAGACCCGCACGGGCCCGCACCTGATTAAGATAGGGCAGGGCCTGGTCTGCTTTGTTTTCATCTACCAAACATTCCGCAAGGAGCAAAAGTGACCCTGAGTAACGGTAAACCGGCCAGTCATCATCAGTATTTAAAGGCACATTTACAGGATATGGCGGATGGTTATATTTCTTCACAAAATAATAATGATCTAAACCGGCAGTGGGTGTAAAACCCACCGGGCTTTTCACATCGGCTATCTGCATTATTCCGTTAGTAACAGTTCCCTCAGCTACTGCTATAGACGCGGGGAGCCTCAAATCCCCGGATTCGTAAGAATTCACCATTTCCTGGGTCGGTACGTTCCACCCGCCACTGCTCAAACCGCCGTTAGAATTAGAACCATGTAAACCAAGGATGATTTCAGAGTTGGATGTACGCGGGATAAATCTCCATGCAAAATCACTTTGCTGCCCATCATTACCTTCTTTATATTGGACCTCAAAAATCGATTCCTTACTGTTTTTATTAGCCGGATCAAATACATCTGCGTAGTTCGGCAACAGCGCATAATTCATTTTAGTAACATCAGTTAGTGCGGATTCTGCTTTGGCATAATCCTTAGTAGGCCCCTGCATACAAGCATAAGCAAGCAAAACTTTTGCTGCGCCTTGCGTCGCCCTTCCGCTTTGTGGAAAGGTAGTAGCTACCGGTAAGTGCTGAATTGCTGCCGTAACATCTGATATGATTTGAGTGTAAGTGTCGGCAAGGCTGGCACGGGGAAGAAAGGCTCCGCTTACATCGGTAACTTCAGTTAATTGAAGGGGTACCCCCCCGTAATGGGTAGCAAGGTCATAATAATAAAATGCCCTGAGGAACTGTGCCTCGCCCGAAATACTATCCCTGGCGCCCTGTGATAAGTTTGATTGAGGTAATCGTGTTAGGATCGTATTTACTTTTGAAATTCCGGAATAGTCGTTGCCCCACCTGTTGCCCGGAGAATTGACCTCCTGGCTGGATTCTGGATTATCGAGGAATTCGATCATTGCTTCAGTGTTTGTTCCCGTCCCACGATCTGGGGCATAATAGGTGAAAAACGTATTGTCAGAGCGCATTTCATCCATATAGGCACCCATAAAAGCTATTCCGCGCAAATTTGTATACGATGATACAAGTGCCTGTTGAAACTCCGCTTCGTTCTTGAAGAAAGAGGCGGAGCTCAAAGATGTTTCTGGGACAAGGTTTAGGGTGCTTTTTTTACACGACAGCATCAAACCAACCGCCGCTAATATTATATATGATAACTTTTTCATTTTAAATTCTTATTAAGTTAAACCGTAGTTAAAATTTTGCGTTAACCCCAATAGAATAAACCTGCGATATTGGATATGCGGTAAAGTCACGCCCCTGGTTCAGGCCGTTTAATCCTGCAATCCCAACTTCCGGGTTCATACCCTCATAATTGCTGAAAATGAAGGCATTTTGCAGGCTGGCGAAAATCCGGAGGCTTTTTAATGCTGTTGTCCCCCTAATTGGCAGCGTGTAACCAAAAGTGATGTTTTTAACCGCTAAATATGAACCATTGAATACCTGCCTGGTTGTGAAATTCCTGAAGTCAGCCGTAGTTCCGCTAAAAGTACGTGGATAAACGCCGTCACCAGGGTTATCCACCGATCTCCATCGATTTGCAACGCCCTTTCTAACGTTAAACACACCATCAAGATTTTCAGTTGACTGATACGCATCGTCAGCAATATCATTGCCTACTGTACCAGCCATCGTTATACTCAAATCGAAATCTTTATAGTTGAAAGTGTTCGTTAAACCATATATAAAATCGGGGTTTGGATTACCGATCCATGTTCTGTCATAACTGTCTATTTTACCATCGGGCACACCATTAGGACCGCTAACATCTTTGAAGCGTGCCGTTCCGACCATTGCTGTAGCATCATGTGGCTCGGTATCAAATTGTTGCTGGGTCATATAAACACCGGTATTGATGTATCCGTAAAACATACCGATAGGATGCCCCACTGCTGTACGATTGTCATCCCATGCCTCGTCATAACCACCAATAGGTGTGTTGTTGGTACCTAATTTTACAACCAGGTTGCGATCGAATGAAATATTAAAATTCGTATTCCATTTTAATGCACCGGTTAAATTCCGGCTGGTAATTGTAAACTCATGACCCCAGAAATTAAACTGGCCGATATTGGACGTTATGGACGAATAGCCGGACTGTACCGGGATATCAATACCATATAAAAGGCCATCTGTCTTTTTGTGATAATAGTCATAAGTGAAACTTATACGGCTATTTAAAAGTTCAAGGTCCAAGCCAATATCATAACCTTCCGTGGTTTCCCAGGTCAGATTGCTATTCCCTATACCGCTTAAGGTTTTACCCGCTGTTGTTGAGCCGTTGAAAACATAGTTGTCACTATTTACAGAAGCTAAATAGGTATAATCACCGATGTTATTATTTCCAACCTTACCATAACTACCCCTTATTTTAAGGAAGGATATCGGTGTGATATTTTTCATGAATTTCTCTTCAGAAATAACCCAGCCGGCTGACACTGAGGGAAAAGCGCCAAATTTGGTATTGTCGCCGAATTTGGAAGAGCCGTCCCTGCGGTAATTTAGAGATAGTAAGTACTTGCCTGCGTAATTATAATTCAAACGACCAAAGTAGGAGAGCATTCCCCATTGGCCTGCACCCACATTTCCAATCCTGGTATTAGCTGCACTTATCCATGAAATGTTATCATCAGGAAAATCTGAGCCCTGGATGTTACTGTTTTCATCAGAATATTTCTGAATAGATTGCCCCAGGAGTACATCAAAATTATGTTTTCCACCAATTGTCTTCTGATAATTTAATGTGTTTTCATTCAACCAGGTTGAATAACTGCTTGTATTATACGAGCCGCTCGGCGGTTGAGGCGGAGCAACAAACAAACTGCCATTCGCGGTAGATGGCGCAAAATACCGGTTAATCAGGTTATTGTTGGTAATTTCTATGCTTGATTTTACTTTTAGCCCATCAATTATTTTATACTCCCCAAAGGCCTGGCCGGTTAGGGTTGTTTGTTTGGTAATATTTGTAGTTTGCTGCAAAACAAGGTAATAGTTCGGGTTCCCGAACATACCGGGTTGATTGAACGCGATAGGATAGGAACCGTCGGCATTTTTATACTTCAATGTCGGGTCCAGTAAGTAGGCACCCTCAATTAAATTACGACCATTGTCCAAACCTGGCACAACCTGGTTTCTTTCTCCTACGGCGCTAAGATTTACCTGAAAAGTTAACCTGTCAGAAACGTGGTAAGTATTATTAGACCGGCCAGTGAACCGTTCATCCCATGAATTTAACATCACACCCTGCTGGTTCGCGTAACTTATAGAAGTCATGGATTGAACATCTTTGGTCCCGGATGTTAAGGTTAAATTGTATTTTTGTGTTAGTGCTTTACGCAATAGTATATCGAACCAGTTAGTACCCGGATCGTTAGCATATTGCGATGGATTCTTATAAATGTCCGGCACTCCACCGGTGTATCCTTCATATTTAGCGGCATCTTCGTAGTACTCTTTTTTGTATTCTGCAAATTCCTGGGCATTCATCAAGTCTGGCTTACCATGATCGGACACTCTTTCTAAACCTGTATATGAACTAAATTCCAAATTTTTCTGACCGATTTTGCCCTGTTTTGTTGTGACCAGGATTACACCATTTCCAGCGCGCGCACCATATAAAGATGAGGCTGATGCATCCTTTAAAACTGTTACTGTTTCTATGTCATCAGGATTGATAGCCTGTAGGCCGCTTTCAGACGGAAAACCATCAACCACGATCAGGGGGCTGTTACCAGCATTGATGGAAGCAGCGCCCCGAATGCGAAAACTCAATTCCGCTCCCGGGGTACCTGAATTTTGATTGATCTGGACACCCGCGAGTTTTCCTTGTAGCCGTTGTCCAACATTCGGAACCGGGTCGTCTTTCATCTCAGATTCATTAACCTGGGCAATGGAGCCGGTTACTTCATGCGTTTTTTGGGTGCCGTAACTTACCACAACAACTTCTTTTAAATTACCCGAAGATTGTTTTAATGATACGTTCACCACATCCCGACCACCTAATTTAACCTCTTGTGTTTCGTAACCTATAAATGAAAATACTAATGTCACACGGGCAGTATCTGCAAGATTAAGGGAATATCCTCCAGAACTACCGGTAACGGTACCAATACTGGTTCCTTTTACTATTATGCTAACGCCAGGCAAAGTTTCTCCTTTATCGTCGGTTACTTTTCCTTTTATGGTGAACGGGGCGGCTTCCTTTGAAAAGGTATCTGTCGCCTGTTTTTTGTCCGTTTCCTTTGGCGAAATTATTACTTTGTTGTTGGTTTCTATACATTCCAAATTAGTGCCCGCCAGCAGTGTTTTCAAAATAGCAGCCACAGACTTATCTCTTTCATCAATGTGTAAATGCCTGATTTTTCGAATCAAAGCGTCGTTATAGGTGAAACGTACACCACTTTGGCTCTCAATTATCTTCAACACGTCTTTCAAACTTTTGTCTTCCGTGTGTATGTTGATTTTCGTATTTTCTAATATTTGTCCGGTTGAAGTTTTTGCCCAGAGCAATTGAGTACCGAGCGCCACAACCAAAACCGTATAGAATGTTAATTTCATAATGCGTAACATTAATCGCATAAGGGAATAGGTATAATTTTCCATACCTTTGAAATGAATTAAGTGAATAATTTGGTTTACTGATTCGCATTGACATTCAGGAAGTGATTGGCGTTACTGAACTGAATTGTCAATTGTTCTAACCGATGCGAAACACTGTTTCTCATCGGTTTTTTTTCTGTGTAGACTTTATCTCATTATTGTTTGGTTTTAATGGGTTATATTATGGTTAATTTTTTTCACTGAAAAGTATTACCTGGCCGTTGATTGTGTAACTGATATTATTCGCTTTACAAATGGCGAATAATATGTCTTCTAACTTGTCTGTATTTTCAAATTCAGAGGTGAAGCGAATGTTTTTCAACTCTTCATTACTGAAAGTAACTTGTACTTTAAAATAAGACTCCAGCATTTTTCCAACATTTACCAACGTTTCATTGTCAAATAGATATCGACCCTGCACCCATCCAATGACGTCGCCAGAGCGAATATGCTTTTTTATAGGAGTTGTTCCCGTTGCTGTTGCAATTGTTACCTGTTCATCCGGCGTTAGTACAACCGGAACACCGTTATTGCTCCCGTAATTCTTTTCATCGTTTACAGATACTTTCCCACGGGTCACAGTTACCTGTACGCTTTTCAGAAATTTGTAAGCACGAACATTAAATGCAGTACCAAGAACTGTGATTTTCGTGTCCCTGGCCTTTACAATAAACGGTTTGGTATTATCATGCTTAATATCAAAAAAAGCTTCGCCCTCCAGTAAGGTGACTTCGCGTATTTTTTGGTCAAAACTATCAGGGTATCTTATTTTACTGCAACCATTAAGAATAACGGAGGAGCCATCGCTTAAGGTAAGTTTCATCTTTTGGCCTGCCGGAACAGTGGTCTCTTTGTAAACTATCTGCCTTGCCGGTAACTTGAAGAGCGTTTGATTCCTGCCAAGAAGAAACCCTACTAAACATACTGCTGCTATTGATGCTGCCACCAATAGCGATTTTAAATTTATAACACGGCCCCTTTTAATTAAAATACTTGCGTCGATTGCTTGCTTCAACTTATGATTTATAAGATCTTTTTCCCCGTCCTTCCATTTGAATTCATTTTGCTGCGCAAGGCTTTCATACCAGGCATTAAGTTTGGCTTCTTCATTGGGGGTACATTCACCGATCAAATAGCGATCTAAAAGATATTTTGCTTCCTCGTTGGTCATTGTTGTGATTCTTAAGTTAAGAGTAATTAAACCGCGATTGGTAGTATGTAGAAATTGCGATATTTTGCAAATGATTGAAAATGAGCAAAAAAACATTTTATTTGTTAAAAAGCGTTGGCACCGGAAGGGGGGGGTAATTATATACTGTCATAGTTCTTTGCAAGGGTTATAATTGAATATGAACTTGACGATCTGGTTAAAAAAACGGAGAGAATAGCAATTACAACAAGAACCACAGGAGGGTGAAAAACAGGATTTTGTCCGCTAATTTTAAGCGTAAATGTTTTAATACATTATTAATTTGTTTTTTAACGGTTTTGTCCGAAATCATCAACTTTTCTGAGATCATTTTATAGGAAAGATTTTCATTTCTGCTTAATATAAAAACCTCTTTCATTTTCGCAGGTAGTTGTTCAATTTCTTTATATATAATCACACGTAATTCATTAGCGTCCATTTCCTGGTTCACCTGGTCGCAGTCCTCATCAAAAAACATTTTTAATGAGTCTAGGTATGTCGCTTTATTTATATTATTTCTGATGTATTTAAGGCCACTGTACCTTGCCATACTGAATAAATAAGCCTTTAGGGAGATAATAGTAGCCGATTGCGCCCTGCGGGACCACAGGCTCACAAAAATTTCCTGAACGATATCCTGTGCTTCATCCCTATCATCCACAACCTTGTTCACATATACAAACAGGTTTTCCCAATAACGTTTGTAAATAAGGTCAAACGCTTTCTTATCATCCTGGCGTATCAAGATCAAAAGTTTATCATCCGGACAAACATTAGGTTCTTTTGGGAGCATAATTGGTACTCAGTATAGTATCGGTTTTGAAAGCTGCATTTTCAAGTCTTACCGGTATTCTTCAAAAGGCAATCTAATGGTCAACAATGGTTACAAAATGACCCTTTTGCTCTCTCACCGGCAAATCATCAACTTTAAACAGTGACCCAAAATGCCGCTATATTCAAATAATTGGTTCGATCGAATGTAACATTTCTATTGTGCAAATTTAAATTTAAGAATTAAATATCCATACTGGACTATGATGTCCGAGCGGGTTACTGACTATCCTGTTGATATGCCTGGTGGCTTAACCGTACGATCTGCTAAGTTGTCAATCCGGAAATTAAATAAACGGCCGGGTGACCGGCGCGAATTCCATCAGCATTGTCATTTGAGAGGCTGATCTTAATCAGGAACTCATCACGGACTTACAAGCACAATTCGAACGCGTGACGACCGAGCCGGTCGCCATGGTCTGCCTGCTGGGTTCTAATATGGATCAGCCCGGTCTGCTGGCGAACGCTGCCAAAGCACTGGCCAAGAATGAGATCAATATTATCAGCGCCGGATTGGCGAAAGGGGAGGTGAATATCCAGTTCCTGATCGCGCGTGAACAGTTTAAAACAGCGATCATCGCGCTGAATAAAGCGATCGGTTAAAAATGTGATAGGCTTTTATTATGACTGGTTAACAATCGATTATTTTATTTGTAAAATCTTTTATTTAAGTTCATTAAAAACTATTGTCTGTGGCAGATTACGCAGCTTACAGCGACCGGGAATTGGCCGTCAAGACGGGCGATGCTGATGCGTTTACTGCCATCTATAAACGGTACTGGGAAAAGATATATGTTATCGCCATCAAACGTTTGGCTGGCGAATACCTATATACATGGTAATGAATAATTTCAATTTCCGCAGCCGTAGCTTTTTTGAACGGCGATGAAGGTTATCCATCATGAAAAAGTTGCAGCACGCCTTGCGGCATAACTGCAACTTAACTAACATTTTATTTTACTACTAATAATTATTTACCTGGAAAACGTTGATGCTTCCGTTGCTTTCCAAACCGCCAATTACCAGTGTATTGCAAAAGAATGGTTTTATAATCCAGCTAAAGGTGGTGAGCAGGTTGCCGGTAGCTGCATCCCTTACCTCAAAGGTGTACCATTGTACAAGAACGGAATTTTTGCCGAATATTCTTTAAACGCGCTTTCTTGTTTATAAGCCAAACTGCTGAATTCTGTTTGCGTAGCACCGTTACGGCCAGGTTAATGGTTACTGGCTTGCTGTCTGGCGATAAATTGATAAAACGCCGCCTGATGTACTGTCCTTAAATGGGATTACTTAAAGGGAACATGCTTTAATGCATTGTTCCTTTTTTTGTGTCAAAACACAGATTGTTTAACTGGCGGGCATATAAACTTATCAAAATTTAGCCATAGATTATGAAATATATGATGTAAGAGCATATTATTATATATCATTTAAGCGAGAAGAAAGCACCTTTAACACCAGAAAGTCGCACTGCAATTGGTATTAGATTCAATATCATTAGCTATTCGGCGATGAGATATTGCAAAATGAACGAATATTTTTTAAAGCAATTTTATTATTAATAAGCACTTAATTTAAGGAGTTAGCTTGTGCTTAATCGTGCTGAACATCAGTGTAATACGGCTTGTATAATTCTCATTTTAATCTATTTATTTGTAGAAATTATTGCCCTGTTTGTGGTAATAAATTCCAATAATAAATGCTAATTATTTTTATCAACATTCCCACATTTTCTTTAGGCTGCTGCTATTTCAGCGTTTTGCGCAATAGAAAGGGCTTTGAGAAATATGTTTATACTATTAGTTAAATATTTTTTTTTCGTAGCATTCTTTTTGTACATCAATATATTACAAATATTTAATCCCTAATATATTGAAAACATTTGTACGTAATCTGTTCGCAATCTGTGGTTTACTGGGGCTTAGCAATACTGCCTTTGCCCAGGCACCAACAATAAGTTATGGCACGCCCGCACCTTCTTATGTTTTTCCGTTAAACGTAGCTATTACGCCAATAACGCCTACCAGCACGGGCGTTACCGGGTCGTTTAATAATACAACTACCACATTTTATAATGGAGCATTTGGTACAACCTTCGGTGTTGTTACTTATGACGCATTTTCGGGTAATTTTTATGCTGTGACCAATGGTAATCTTTATAAAATTACCGCTGCCGGCGTTGCCACGCAAATTAATACTACCACGTTAAACAATGCTACTGATGGCACGGGTATAATTACCGACGGCTTGGGAAATATATATGTGTCTGATGGTGGTAATAATAGTCTTTATGAATTTAATTCTACCGGTGGGGTAATACGCACTATTACAGGGCTTAACACTGCTAATGGTGTGGCTGTTGATGCCAGTAATAATGTTTATGTTGCAGATGCCAACACTAACGATATTTATAAAATAGCTGCAGGAGCAACCACAACTAAAACAGCCATATTAACTGGCTTTAGTACGCCTTATGGTGTTGCAATAAATACGGCAACAGGTGATATGTATGTATCGCAGAACGGAGGAACTAATGCAACGCGCAACATAATTAAAATAGCTAATGCTGTTGGTGGAGGGACCACAAAAACGACTTTCGTAGCTGGTGGCGCAGGTGTTTTTACAGCTCCGCGTGATTTGACTTTCGATTCATTTGGAGATTTGTTTTTAGCTGATGGCACAACGGTGAAGATGATCTCATCTGCAGGTACTGTCACCACCGCTTTAACTGGATTAACCACTCCAGGCCAGGTAGATTTTGATCCTTCAGGCAATATGTATATAGCCGATGGCAATCGAAACATAAAAGAAAGCGATGTTTCATATTATACCATAAGCGCTGCACTACCAGCCGGGTTAGCATTTAACGCAAGCACAGGTGTTGTTACCGGCACACCTACTGTTGCCGCAGGGCCAACAACTTATACAGTTACCGCCCATAACACTACCACAACAGCTACGGCGCAATTTACCATTCAGTGCAAAGTGGGGGCGCCTGTAATTACTTACACTACGCCGGTTACTATGGTAGTGGGTACCCCAGTTACATTAACACCAACTAACACAGGCAGCCCTATAACCAGCGCTTCTGTGGCACCGGCATTGCCCGCAGGTTTAACAATTAGCGCCACCGGAGTAATATCCGGCACGCCTACTACCGTTACCGCGGCAAACAATTACGTGGTTACCGCCAACAATGCAGGTGGTAGCGGTACCTTCACAATTAATATAACTGTCAACCCTAAATTGCCGGCAATTACTTATACCAGTCCCAATGTTTACACTACCGGAGTGGCCATAACACCGCTAAATCCAAACAGTACCGGGGGCGCTGTCGCAAGTTATGCAGTAAGCCCCGCATTGCCTGCCGGCTTATCTATCGATCCGGTAACAGGTATTATTTCAGGTACGCCTACAGGCATAGCTACCATAGCAACCTATACAGTTACTGCAACCAACGTAACAGGTAACGGTACTTTTGGCATTAGCATAACGGTCAACCCTCCCAAACCGGTTATTACCTATTCAACCCCGCAAACGTATGTGGTGGGTACGGCTATAGCAACATTAAGCGCAACCAATACAGGCGGGCCTATCACCAGTTTTTCAGTAGCGCCTGCATTGCCAGCCGGGTTAAATTTAAATACAACAACCGGCGATATAACCGGTACGCCCACCGCGCAATCAGTTGCTGCTAATTATGTGGTTACGGCCACAAACGCAGGTGGTAACGGTACTTTCACAATTAACATCACAGTTTTGCCCATGCCGCCGGTTATCAGCTATACTACACCCAATGTTTTTGTAGTAGGTACGGCTTATACATTAAACCCTACCAGTTCGGGTGGGCCTGTAGTTAGTTATAGCGTAAGCCCCGGGTTACCGGGAGGTTTGAGCCTCAATACCACTACGGGTGTAATTTCCGGAACGCCTACAACCGTAACTCCCGCAACTGATTATATAGTTACGGCCACTAATGCCAACAGCAGTACTACGTTCACAGTTAATATTACGATAAATAACCCACCGGTGCCCATATTTACTTATACCAATCCTGCCGCAATCACTTACGGCGGAACTGTTTCTGTAACCCCTTCTAATTCGGGTGGTATACCAACAAGCTGTACCATTAGCCCTACAGGCACAGGTATTACAGTAAACGCATCAGGCGTAGTATCAGGCACACCTAATGCAGCCGGAACAACAACTTATACCATTACCCCAAGTAATGCCGGTGGTACCGGCCCTGGTGCTACGGTTACTATAACAGTTAACCAGGCTGTATTGACAGTTACAGTCAACAACCAAACCAAAGTATATGGCGCGGCTATCCCCACACTTACTTTTGCTTACAGTGGGTTTGTTAACGGGGATACCCAGGCAAGTTTAACAACGGGTGCTACGGTAACCACCACTGCTACAGCTTCATCGCCAGTTAGCCCGCCTACTTACCCTATAACAGCCAGCGGTGTTGTCGACCCAAATTATACTTTCAATTACGTAGCAGGGGCTTTAACTATTACCAAAGCAGCTTTAACAGTAAAGGCAAATACCCAAACCAAAGTGTACGGAACCGCCTTTACCTTTGCCGGTACTGAATTCACAACAACAGGCCTTCAACCCGGCGATGCGGTAACCAGCGCGACATTCGCCAGCCCTGGCGCTGCCGCTACGGCAACAGTAGCGGGTTCGCCCTATACAATAACGCCGAGTGCGGCTGTAGGTACGGGTTTGTCAAATTATACCATTACTTATACAACAAATACTTTTACAGTTACCAAGGCTACCCTTACGGTTACCGCCAACAACCAAACCAAAGTATATGGTAACACATTTACCTTTGCCGGTACCGAGTTTACGGTAGGGGCGGGGCAACTGAAAAATACCGATAATGTAACCGGTGCAACCATCAGCAGCACCGGTGCTGTTGCAACGGCAACAGTAGCAGGCTCACCATACCCTATACTTATAAGTGCTGCTACGGGTACGGGTTTGGCAAATTATACAATTGGTTATGTGAACGGATCAATGGCCGTTACGCCTGCTGCGTTAACAATAACTGCCGTTAGTCAAACCAGGGATGTTGGCATTGTAACGGCACTCACACTAAGTTATGCGGGTTTTCAAAATGGCGAAACATCGGCAGATCTAACAACCCAGCCTACCGAAACAACAACTGCTACCGTTACCTCGCCGGTGGGTACTTATCCTATTACAGCAACCGGAGCAGTCGATCCTAACTATACCATTGGCTATGTAGCCGGTGTTTTAACCATTACAGCGCCCGGCACGCATACTTATACCTGGGACTGGACTGCCACATCCAATACAACCTGGGAAAATCCATTAAACTGGCAAATTAATGGTGTTCAGCAAACTACTAATTATCCTGGCTCTGCCACTAATAAAGATATTGCAGATATTGGCGTTAACGTATTTTATACATCAACAAAGAGCCCTTTTATAGCCGCTGCTACTATAAGTGTAACTTCAATTAATTTCGGAACCGACCATGCTGCACAGATAGGACTGGTTGTAAACGGCACATTAACCACATCCAGCGATATTACCCTAACAGTAGATAATAATATATTTGGAAGTGCTTTAACTGTAAACCTTAGCGGTACAGGTACTATAAATGTGCCTAACCTAAACCTGGTAAATAACGAAACCGCACTTGCATTCGAAAACTCCGGTATCAATTCATCGGTAGCTAACCTTAATGTTTCGGGTAACATAACATTAACAACTACTGCGTTTATTTTTGCGGGTATAAGCTCTAAATTTACAGTAACAGGTGGTACAACTACGGTTGGCGGCCAACTAAAAACATCAAATAATGCTGTAATTTTTGCTACTACTACTTCAACTTTCTCAGTTAACCCTACAACCACTGCAACACTTATTCTTACAAATGCCAATGCCATCAATTTAGATAATAACACCAGCGTACTGGATTTCGACCATGCAGGCTCTACGGTTACTTATAACGGCACAGCAGCCTCGCAAACAGTTTATACAAGTGCAACTGCCAACGCAAGCACCGGTGCTAATTATCGTAACCTTACCATTTCAGGCGCGGGCACAGGAGTTCCACAAGGCGGCACACTAACAGTCAATCAAGATATGCTGACATCGGGTAACGCTAATTTTGGCACTAATGCACCTACGGTAAATGTAGCCGGTACCTGGACAAATACATCAAACGTAACACAGGGCGCTGCAATTATTACTACAAATGCGTTAACGCCTGCCAGTGGCCTTATCACAGGCGGGGCGGGTACTTTAACAGCAGGAAGTATGCATTTTACAGGCGGTAATTTAACTGCTTCAAGTGGTACTATTACCTGTACCGGAACATATCTTAATGATGGCGGCACACTAAACTGCGGTACTGCTGCTAACGCCAGCGTAATTTTCAAAGGTACTTTTACTAATAACAGTGGCACTTTAACCGCAAACCCGGTTAGTACCAGTGCAGTTTTCTTTTCAGGTTCAAACCAAACGCTTACTGACAATTCAACTGCCGGAACATTATTTAATAACGTAACCTTTAACGGCATTAATACAGCTATGCATGCGGGTACAGGTAATTTTGGCGTAGCCAATACCGGTACGCTTACCATGGGCACGGGCACACAGCTTACAGCAGGTTCGGGTGGGGCTAATGTTGGCTATTTAACCTTGCTTTCCGATGCTGCTTCAACTGCAACTGTAGCTGCAATACCTTCGGGAGCATCAATTGTTGGTGCCGTGAATGTTCAGCGTTTTATAACCGGTGGTACAGGCACAAGGGGTTACAGGCTTTTAACATCGCCTGTTAATATTAGCGGCAATGCGAGTGGCGGTGGCAACCTTAGTTTGGCTTACCTTAATACAAATGCTTCATTTGGCGGTACAACTTACCTTGGCGCATTTACTGAAGGGCCTGGCACCGGTTTTACTTATAATGGTTCATTTAACCCTATTATATATTTGTATGATGAAAGCCGCCCAAGTACTAACCAAGGCTTTACAGCAGGCAAAAATATAGGGATTTACAGTATATTTCCTACTACAGTAACAACACTTACAGGTACAACACAAGCCGCTGCAACAATCCCGGTTGGTAATAGTTACCTGCTTTATTACGTAGGTGACAATCACATTACCGATCAAACCGCGGTGTTAACTTCGCGCGTACCTGATAATACCTCTATAACAGCTACAGGCTATATAAACCAGGGAAATGTACCTGTTAAATTCTGGAACACGGGCAGTACAAATATCCCTTATGATGTTACTACGGGCACCAGCTATCCGGGCCTTAATCAGGTAGGCAATCCATATCCAAGTACTATCAATCTTGATGTTGTCGCTACTGATAATGCAGCCGTTAACAAAGTATTTTGGGAACTGGTACCGGGAGGTAGCTATGTTTCTTATAATGCCAGCAACCATGCGGTTTCTGATGCAAGGGCCAGTAAATATATTTTAAGCGGCCAGGGCTTTCTTGTCGAAGCCCAGGCTACCGGCGAAACACTTACTTTTAAGGAAACAGAAAAGGTAGCTTACCCAAGTGGCTTTGCAAGCCCATTCAATACAGCGGCGAGCGCTGCACTGTTAATGGATATAAAAGCAAAACCGGATGTAAATGTTAATGATGTTGTTGCTTCGGCCAATGGCAATGTTCTTGCTTCGACCGACGCTTCGTTCCAGGTACTTTTACCGCCAACCACAGCACTTACAGGCCTGCACCTGCAATTGACTAAAGACAACTTTAATTTTGTGCAAACAGGGGTATATTTTGGTACCGGGAATAATGATAAATTCACCCAAAACGAAGATGCTGTTTCTGTTAATGGTTCCGGTGCGCAAGTTTTCCTGTCGAGCTATTCGTCTGATAATGTGAATGTAGGTATAAATGAGCTTGGTGATTACAGCACAGGCAAACGTGTAAAGGTATACGTTGGCGCAACAAGCAGCGGCGCATACAACATATCACTGGCCGATATAGCAAATATTGACACGATTAATTATAACGTGTTTTTGATAGACCACAAAATGAATGATTCGGTGGATATGGTCCGGAATAAATCATATGCCTTTACTATAAATAATTCAGATACCAGCACCTGGGGCGCCAACCGTTTCGTATTGGCTATTGAACATGTGGGTGTACCGCAATATTCGCTTACCTCGTTTAAAGGCGCCATATTTGCTGCCGGTATACGGTTAACATGGCAAACCTTAAACGCGGGGGATTACACAGGTTATATATTGCAAAAGCAGGATGCTGCCGGTAATTATAATCCTTTATATTCAATTCAAAGCGATAAAGGCGAAACCAGTTATAGCTATATTGACCAAAACCCAATAATTGGTAATAATATTTATCGCCTTGCCCAAAACGGCATTAACGGGCAAATAACTTATTCCGACCCTTTAACTATAAAATATAACAAGGCGGCATTAACACTTTCGGGTTTAAGCTTATATCCAAACCCGTCAAATAGTATGGTGAACATTATCTACACCAACAGGGCAAACCCCAACCCTTCACCAAATTACACCATTGATATTTTTAATGCAGCAGGTACATTTATAAAACATGAATCAATTAACAGCAATGCATGGACGGAAAACATCAACGCATTTAAATTAGGGGTTTACCTATTGCAATTAAAGGATAATACAGGTAATTTAGTAGGACAAATTAAGTTTATTAAAAATTTATAATCATAAAGAAGATGTTAAAGTGCGGAAAGGAAGTATCAAATTTTATTTATAAAATAGTATCGCTGATTATACTATCGGGCAGCATGTTGTTGCTGCCTATATCTTCTTATGCCCAGGGCGGCGATTTACCTTGCGGTGGAGATGACCCTACAAGTTCAAACCCGTGCCCGCTTGATACCTGGGTATGGGTGTTGGCTTTTGCTGCAGTAGTTTTTGGTGCTATATATTTGCAGCGTAAACAAAAGCTGCAAAGGCAGGTTTGAGAGATAATTAGCCTGCTTGCTGTTTTTTTAAAGCAGGTTCTTCTTTCAGCTCTTTCATTTCTATTTCGTAGGCGCGCATACGGGCATGTAGTATATCTACTTCAGTACGTAGCATTTGTATCTCGGTAATTAGCTTGGCCGATTCAGGTTTGTTGATGATCTTTTCGCCGGTTCCAAGTATAAGCCACTCCGGCGAATATTTTAACTGGAAGCAAAGCTTGCGGATGAGATAATAGCTCATCTCCTGCTTTCTATTGATAACTTTGCTGATGAAACCCTGGTCAACGCCAATGGTATTGGCAAGCCCGAGCTGGCCGCCATGCTCCTTAACAATTACCTTTAGTCGTTTTATTACTGCTTCATCAGACATATGGTTGCAATAATAAACAAACTCAGTATAAAAGTGAAATACTTATTTGTTGGTATAGCAGGAAGAGTATCCTGTTAGTAGCCTATTTGTTCAAAGTTCATTCCCTTAGCTTCGTTAACCATAGCAGTTACCTCGTTAAGCTTAGCGTTATATTCTTTAAGTTGAATTTCGCCGGCATGATAACTATTAACAATTTCGGTTAAACGGGTCGAGACCAATTGCCTTGCTCCTTCATTCATATAAACCCGCCCATCCTGTGCATCCGGTCCAACAGCTATATTGCCATATAATTTAACATTCAGGCTACGTAATTTTTCCTCAGCCGAACGCATTAAGAATAAAGGCTGCACATCACGGGTTTCTTTCAATATCTTATTCAGCCTTATGCTTTGTTTTTTATCAAATTTCAGTATCAAACCCATTGTCACTACGCAAAAAGCTAAAAAATAAATTATCGTTTCCATACCCTGTGCTAAATTAAACTGTAAATTAAAAGCTTGCGCTCGTCATCAACAGTAAAAGCTGTCGATGTTACCCTGTTTACGTTTTAGCTTATCGTCAGGTTACATAAAACAATATTTTTTTAAACTATTTTCAAATAAAAAAAGGCGACATCTTATCACCTTCATATTAACTAATAATTACAATGCGAATATCCTGGTCAGGCGCCCGTTATTTAGTTTCCCGGATTGCTATCCAGGATCTTTTCATAGCAATAAAAGCGTAAATTAGGCCTGAACTTCAACCCGATTTCGCCCGCAAATTCATAACCAAGCTTAGGAAAAAGTAACCGTGTTGCCTTATTGTTACTGTTGGTATCTATCCGCAGTTTAGTAATATCTCTTTCCAATGCAACTACTTCAGCCTGTTTAAGCAAGGCCTCGGCTATGCCCTGCCGTCTATGGTGTATGCTTACTGCCAATCGGTGTGTAACAATTGCCGGTTCATTAATATCCCAGCCAACATTTGCATATTCGGCCTCCTGGTCAGTAGTAATAGCCGTAAAACCACCTATTGTGCCATCAATATCAGCAACCCAAAGCTGCTTCAGCGCTACATCATTTTCAAACACCCCGGCATTAGGATAAACATCATCCCATTGAAAATTCCCCGAGGCCCGCATAACCGGCACAATTTCAGCCACCAGTTTCATTATCGGCTCAATATCATTTAAAGTTGCAAGGCGGATGATCATAGCTTGAATTAAAAATTCAAAAGTAAAAATTCAAAAGAAATGGTCAGTCACATGAAAAGCAGGTTTTGTAAAAATAAAATGATTCCACAACACTGGCTGAGTCTTGTGCGAACGTAGGCGCATGGGCTGACTTGTGCCCATTCATCTCCTCCGGGCTAAAAGGCTCCCCCGTTCTATGCCTTAGTCATCCTCCCTCACTATCCCCTCCACGACATCAAAATAAGCCAGCACTGTTTTATAAATATCCCGGTCGCGACCCTCAACCCATCTCAGCGAAACAAAAACCTGCTTCCCAAAGTCCGAATCGAATTTCAACTCAAAGATCAGCATGGCCGAACTTCTGCCCGGCTTAAGTCCAATATCCTCCACATCCTTCCAGTCCAGTACAATATTACGGATATAATCCTTAATACCCTGGTCATCCAGCACGAGTGCCACTTCGCCCTTCAAGGCCGGAACAAGCCGCGTAATTATCATCAACCCCAGCAACGCCCCTATCAACGCTATAAACACGGCGAATAGCACCCCACCCACCACATCATGTGTCAAAAAGCAGCCAATACAGGTTTTCAGTAGCAACAATATCAACGCACCCATTACAGCCAAAGCAGTATAGGCCGATCTTTTACTATAAGCAAATTTTATAACCTCAGGCAGCATAATGAAAAATATAATGTAATTGGCTAAATATAGCTATTTACCCAACCTTGTGCCATCCCCAAACAAAAAAAGCCATTCGTTTAAACAAATGACCTTCTAATTTGAAGCTCCTTTTAGCTTTCGCCTCACATTAATGATTATGTTTTTTATGAATGTCCTTCACTAAACACAATTTCTTTATTTCGGCAATCTTTATCACAAAAGGCGCATACTTTAACCGGTTACCTACCATCTCCGTCACATTGTCTGAGTGTGCTATCACCTCGTCCTCGTTATCCCCGGCCAGCAAGCGCTTATACATACGGTAATCACCCCATTCAATATAGTAAACCTCGCCGGGCAATATCTTCGTGTCGTGTATCACCTTCAATGCTACCCAGCAGCCATTCTCCAGGTATGGGTACATGCTATGCCCCCAAACCGGCAGCGCAAAGTCGCATTCCTCTATCCCCGGAAAATTCATCCGGCCTACTGGAGTCATATCATTAATATCATTATATACCACCACGCCCGATGCCGTTGCTACTACTTCATACATAGGTATTCCTTCCTCTATTTTTTTCGTTACAGTATTTTCTGCATTTCTACCGCTATTTAAAAACTCTTTGTATTTTTCTTTAAAAACCCGTAACTTTTCAGGGTCGATATTCTGCCTGCTCTTTATAATTTCGGTTATCGAACTGGCCGAGTTAAATCCCAACGCTTCAGCCAATTGCGCATTTCCGCTAAAAGCCTTTCCCCTAAGTTGGTTATATAGAATAATAAATTCCAGCGTTTCCGGGCGTACCCTTTTTATTTTATTAGGCTTGTTTTCTTCTTCCATAATATAAAAAATAAGTTTTCAACATTTCTTGATTTAAATAAAGATAATTCTTTATATTTGTATTGTTAAACGTTGCTAATCTAAACCGAATAATTAACATATCCAAATGATAAATAAAGAATTTAAAGAAATAATACAAAAAACCGATTCCAGCTAAATAATTGGGAATACTCCCACGCGAGCCACGCTCCCCGCCACACCAACCCGAAAAAGATAAGACGAAGAAAGATAACGAACCTAAACCATGTATATAGCTTACTCCGCGCTGCAAAACCCGCCCTCCTGCGGGCCGCAGCAACCCGAACACGATCAGCCGGCACCACCCGGCACCGAATTACAACTACGCTACCAGGCCTATCAAGCCGTATGCAGTAAATACCGCCACGAAATAGCCGCGATACGACAACACATCCCAGGCTGGCAACCCAAATTTTATTAGTGTCAAGTTGCAAGTATTAAATACCCTCCTTGTCTCTCTTGATACCTGAGACTAACTACTATATACTAAAAATTTTAATCTCAAAAAAATGATCAAACTATCACAAAAACTAAAAAACCAACTCTGGTGGCTCATTATCACCGTTGATTACGATTACAGCCGCATTACCATTGCCGACCATGAAATTAACGGCGATACCCTGACCTTATGGCTCGAAGACAAACAGGATTTCAAGAACTCGCTGGACGAATGCCTTCAGCTCGATCTGCCCCTAAAGCAATTCGCAAAAGTTATCAAGACTGAGAACATGAACAGCTATGAAGGTACCAGGTTACATCCAAAGAAAAGCTTCGCCTATCGCGCCCGAATTGAAATAAACGAAGCCATAAAATGGTATCAGGAAGATGCCTCCCTAACCGAACAGCAATGGGCTCGCGAAACCCTGCTGAAAAGCATCCTCACTCAGCTCGTCGAAACTGAAATATATGACGGCACAAACCAGGAATTATTTTATTAATATTATGCCAGTTAGCATTAAAAGCATAATTCAGTCTGAACCGAATCGCAATAGCATAAATCTGGAATAGCCGGGCATCACTTAATTAAACATTTCATAAATTTACCGCAAAAAAACACACGTGACCAACCCACCCCCACTCACCCGTTCACCCAAACAGATCAGAATAGCCACCGCCGCATTCTTTTTTGTTTCGGGCTTCGGTTATACTACCTGGGCCTCACGAATCCCATCCATCCAGCACGACCTTAAACTGAACGAGGCACAACTCGGTGCGGCATTATTCGCCCTTCCGGTCGGCTTAATGGCAACCATGCCCATAACAGGCCGGTTACTGGGCAAATACAGCAGCAGCCGCATTATGTTGTTCGGTGCATTATGTTTTAATCTTACACTGGGTTTGTTAGGCTATGCGGTTCATTACTGGGAGTTTTTGCTCGTACTATTTTGCTTCGGTTCATCACGTAACCTGCTCAATCTATCTATGAATACCGATTCTGTTGGCTTACAGGCGCATTACAAAAAATCCATCATCACCACCTTTCATGGCATTTGGAGCATGGCAGGTTTCAGCGGCGCGGCACTGGGTTATTTTATGGTAGCAAACCATGTGTTACCACAATGGCACCTGCTAAGTGTAAGCGCTGCATTGGTTACATTATCGCTGTGCTTCGCACCTTTCACCTTACACCAGCAACCAATATCTCAACCCGATAAACCAATATTTTCGTTACCTGATAAAACCCTGGTAAGCCTTTCACTTATCTGCTTTTCGTCAATGGCCTGCGAAAACATTATGTACGACTGGAGTGGCATCTACATGAACAAAGCCGTCCACTCCACCCATGCCACCGCAACAGCAGCGTTTGTAGTATTCATGACAACCCTTACCGCTTCCCGTTTTACGGGCGACAAGATAGTAAACCTCTACGGCATTAAAACATTAATGCAATGTAGCGGCTTATTAATAGTTTTGGGGTTTATGCTTGCGGTAGTCTTCCCCGCTGTACCCACAGCCATTACCGGCTTCGCTTTAGTAGGCATCGGGACTTCATGTATGGTACCATTGGTTTTTGCCGAAGCAGGCAAATCAACAACCATGAGCAAAGGCCCTGCCATAGCAGCGGTATCAACTATAGGCTATTTGGGCTTTTTGATAGTCCCGCCATTAGTGGGTTTTGTAGCCCAGGCATTAAACCTGCGCTGGTCTTTCGCTATAATAGCAACATTGGGTATAGTGATAGTCTGGATGGCTTCTAAACTAAAAACATCATCTAACTAATAATTCACCAGCGCGGCTACGTCGGATATTCAACGGAATGTATTCAGTCTGTTATTATTAACTCTTCGGGCATGGCACAAAAAAAGCCGGGCATTCCTGTCCGGCTTCCAAAATAAAATATTAGATCTTATAGTTTAATTATGCCTGAAACCACCTTTACCACCGCCACCATTAAATCCTTTGTCTTCGGCAACGTTTACCGTAATACGGCGGCCATAATAACTTTGGCCATTCATGCACCTTATCGCTTCCTTCGCCTCATCCTCATTCACCATTTCAACAAACCCAAAACCCTTACTCTCTTTTGTTTCACGATCTTTAATGATCCTGAGTGATTTTACCGGCCCAAAATCACCAAAAACAGCTGTTAACTCAGCCTCATCCACTTCCAGTGGCAGGCCTGCAATAAATACTTTCATCAATGTTTTTAAAATTTCTCAAAGATACACAAAAAAGCCCGCATTTGGGCACCCGTCCCACGAAATGGCCTACATGTAAACGCTTTTTTACTTAAGGGTTACTATTGTTTAACGTATTCTCTTTTCGGGAGGATTTTAGGTGAGGCTGATTAAAGTCACTCGTACTTGAGAAGATTTATGGAGTTAATTATTTTAACTTCAAACTAAAGGTTCCCTTTACTTTTACGGCAGGCGTGGTAGCCTTTTCATCTTTAGCCAAAAATGTATAGAAAGTACCTTTGGCAAGTACCGAATCTTGTTTATAAGTAGCAAGGCTCACCTTACCAAAATCCTGCGCAGCAACATGGTCTGTAAGCGCATATTGAGTCCCCGGCTTATTATCAGGTTTTAAAATTAGCTGGCTGCCGGCCACTGGTGTACTAAGGTTGCTCAGTGCATATCCTGCCGAACTGATGCCAAAGCTCATGTTATGTGCCTTGTTTATGGCGGTTATGCCAAAATACTGCTTATCTCCCGAATGCACGTTTACAAAAGCTATCGAATCTTTGGCAGCATCAAAACTGTAGGTGGTGTCCGGAAAGGTAACAGTAAGTGTTCCCTTTACAGCAAGGTAATTATCCGGGGCGGTAAATACACTGTCGGCTTTACTTGCATCATCTTTAATATCCTGGTCCTTCTGGCACGACATGATCATCCCCGAAAACAGCAGAGCAATAACGATGAAACATTTAGTAAACCTGGTATTAACCATAATAATCCTATTGGTATGTATACAGATGACGTAAAATTAGCTAAAATAGTTGCCCGTTGAAAGTTTGTCACAACATTTTTAACACTTTTTAACGCAATTGTAAAAAACAATCATAAAAATAGCCAAAAGCATGGTATACAGGCTTTTTTAGCAAAATTATTTTGCTTTTAGTCGGGTATCAAAGCTAAATTTATTAACCGCACTTATTTTTATTTTTTCAAAGTCGGGATGCGCCGGGTTAAACAGGTAATTATATTCCAGGTCGATGATAGCCGAGGGCACTTTAAGTATGGCTGTTTCCTGATCTTTAAGCCAATTGTTTCCTAATTTTTGGGTGATGGGATAATTGATAACCTTTATCCAGCTATCATTAATTTTTGCAAGTTCTCTAACAGTAATTTCTTTTATCGCCAGCCGGTCAGGCACATCAAAAATGGTAACTGAAAAATCGCCGGCATACAATGATGTACCCGGCGTGTGCGCCAATTTTTCCAAACACGATAAAGCCAGCGATCCGCCTGTATAAATAACATATGCACCCAGCAGGTTCCAGCGCCCATCAATGCCCGACCCTTTCCTGTCGCGCGCGTATTTGGTTTGGCTTATACGATAAGTGTACATATTAATTCCTGAAGGAATGAATTATTGATTTATTGATTTGAATATTGGCGAATAAATAAAGATTTCTCAAATTCCTGCAATTCAATAAATCAATAACTCTAATTCAAAAATTAAACTAAGCTGTAACCCCATAATCAATCCGGATAAGCTCATTCATTATTATGCCTATGCCGGTAATAGTATCAAGTAAATCAAATGGCTTGGCGTCAATGCCGATATTATAGCTTTTCAACCAGCCTTTGAATTCACTAAGCGAGCCAAAGGTATCCATGCCTTTATTAAACAGCTCAAATAGTTGAATGATGTGCTCGCTTATGCCCGGGTTCAGGCCTTTAGTACTTTGTATATGTTTGCGTAGTGTGGGCTCAGTAATATCAAGCCATTTGGCCACATCTATTTGCGTGGCTCCAGTAACATGGATAAGGTCAGTAAGCGCATTTGCTTTCAAGCCATCCTTTATAGCCCCAAGCTTTGCTAGCGGCGATTCAAAAAGGGTTTCATAAGGCACTATATATTCATGTACCATCCAATCCTTGTTAGGTTCATCGCTTGTTACATATGGCTTCGGCTCTTTCTTCATACACAAATGTAATATTTTTCTTTTATAAAAGAAATTATTTTCTAATTTGTTTTTTTATTCTTAAATAAATATTTTTTAAAAATCTCTTGCCAATACTAAAAAAATTAGTTATCTTTGAATCTCTACTATGCCATTCGGCACACTAATCATAACATGAACAGTAAATATCCTAAGTTCACTGCCGATGAACTACACATCAGCATTGACCAATACTTCACCTACATTAAAGGTAAATTCCGCACTACAAAAGCCCCGCCGAAAAAAACCGGCGACAAGCCCACGCGCCAAAAAATATGGGATCGCGATCCCGAGCCGCCAACAATCACCGGCCTCGCCCTGTTTCTGGGTTTCAGCAGCCGCCAGTCGTTCGATGACTATGAGCAAAAAGGCAGGTACGCACAATTACTTCGTCGTGCCCGCCTCCGCATCGAAGCCGAATACGAAAAAAAACTACACGACCACTACACAAGCGGTCCCATATTCGCGCTCAAAAGCCTGGGGTGGAATAATAGTAAAAATACCGATATTCCAGTATCAAAAACCCTGAATATAAAAATAATCGAATCAGGCCCCATACCTGCAAGCAATGAAAAAGAAGTTATTGTTGAAGACTGAAAAATACTATTTAAAAAAAATTACCACACTACATCAATGAACTAATGAACCAGTGAACAAATGAGCTTTCTATCAACCATCCTCTTCAAACAAAATTACAACGCTATGGCACACATTGTCGTAAACCAGGGCGGCACAAGTTCAGGTAAAACCTTCTCAATTTTACAGGCTTTGTTTTGCATCGCGTGTAAAAATTCAAAGCAGGTGATAACCGTTGTAGGCCAGGACATACCAAACCTCAAGGCTGGCGCCTTGCGCGATGCTTTAAGCATTTATGAAAGCTCTGAACTGATAAAAACAAGGGTGAAAACCTATAACCGTTCCGACAGGATATTTGAGTTTCATAACGGAACTTTGATCGAATTTAAAAGCTACAATGATGCTCAGGATGCGAAGTCGGGCAAACGCGACTACTTGTTCGTAAACGAAGCCAACGGCATCAACTGGGACGTTTATTTCGAGTTAGCTCTCCGAACACGTCACCGAATTTTCATCGACTACAACCCCAACAGCAATTTTTGGGTACATGAAAAAGTAATAGGCCGGGAAGGTGTACAATTGATCATATCCGACCATCGCCACAACCCCTTTACTTCGCCCGCGTTAAGCGATAAGATTGAATCACTAAAAAGCGTGGATTACGAACTATGGAAAGTCTACGCCCGCGGCCTCACCGGTAAAATAACCGGGCTTATATTTAACAACTGGCATATCTGCGAATCCATACCCGCAGGCGCGCGCCGCGTAGCCGCTGGCCTCGATTTTGGTTATACCAACGATGAAACCGGCTGCCTTGAAGTTTACAAACAAAACGGCGAACTTTGGGTAGATGAGCTATTTTATGAAACGGGCCTTACCAACCACGACATTTCAAAACGGATGTCCGAAACTGGCCTCGGCAAAAACATGCTAATTATTGCCGATAGCGCCGAACCAAAATCTATCGAAGAACTAACCCGGCTCGGCTGGAACATACAAGGTGCCAAAAAAGGCCCCGACAGCATCCAGAATTCAATCGACATCCTGAAGCGATACAAAATAAATGTAACCCGTAGCAGTGTAAACCTCCGAAAGGAATTGAACCGCTACAAATGGCGTATCGACCGCTCCGGCAAAACCATAAATGAACCGGTCGACTCCTGGAATCACCTTGTCGACCCATTGCGTTACGTGGCACTCAACAAACTAAAAATAAACAATACTAAAAACCCCGTATCACGCCTGCCATATCAACCAACAGGTTGGCAGCACCCCATCGCAAACCTTATAACTGTATGATAGAAAAAACATTAAAAACCACTGATAGCAAATTACTGGTAAAAATACCAACCACCCTAAGCGAAATAACCCTCGGGCAAATGATGGATATGCAGGAAAAGCAATACCTTAATGATCTTGATGCCATCAGCATTCTGTCGGGCATTCCTATGGATGAACTTAAAAACGTTCGTAACATGGATGATTTCCAGTCTTTCGGCGAGGCAGTTTTATCGCTTTCAAATCAAATAAAATCCATCTACAACAGCGATGCTATCCCCCGCAAAGTAGAATTCACATTGAACCAAAGAAAGGTAAAGGTAAGCGTCGCTAACAATCTCTCTGTCGAACCTGCCGGCGCCTTCATGGCCGCACGCGATATTATTGCCGATGAGATTAGCGAAACCATAAAACAATACGGCGAAGAAGCATGGAAGGAATATTTTAATCCGTCGTTAAAAGCCTGCTGCCATGTATTGGCACACTATTTCTACTGCCGTGCAACCGGCAAACCATACAACGAGTACCAGGCAGAAGAATTCACCGCCGAAATAAAAAAACTCAGGGTAACGGAGGCACTGCCCCTAGCCAAACATTTTTTTACCTGTTATCCCAACTTATTGAAGCCGAAGCGCAGCTTCTTGCAGCGCCTGCATCAGTATTAGAAAAAAAAGCAGGGATCCAGTCGTTTGAAAAGTTCAAATACATCAACACCATCAACTCCCTCGCCGGTGGCGACATCACCAAATGGGATACCATTCTTGCCATGCCCTACGAGCGCGTATTAACCAAACTGCTATTAAACAAGACCGAAGCCGACTACCAGCGCCGCTACTCAGAATTAATAAACGCGCAAAAATAACACCACGAAACTCAACAGGCATTGACTTACGAAGTTTATAAAACTTCGAAGTCTGTTAAATATTACAAATAATCTAAACTATGATCCGCAATCAAATCCAGGCCATCACCCAAACCCTCACCGCCGCCCCAGCCTTTATCTACGGCACCGCAAATGAGCTTAACCTTCTGGCCGACGACGCATCCTTTCCTTGCGTCTTCATGTACCCGTTACAACCCGTCGAAGTATCGCCCCAAATAAATGGTTCGGTCGACAATACATTTTCTGTCTACCTCGAATTCCTCTACAAAACCGAATTCGACCAATACTCAGCTGACAATGAAACTTATGTAACCCAAGCTCTCCAAATGGCCAATGAATTTATCATAAAAGCGTCCACTTACCGCGAAGGCGAGGGCCGCTACTTCAAAATAAAAGCCGGCGACAAAGCCCGCTGCCTCCCAGTCTACAATAAATTCGACGTAAACACCACCGGCGTAAACCTAGCCATCACACTCGCCACAATGTATTACCCCATGTTATAATTTATAACATTCACTTTACCCTCTTTCCACCGCAGGTGAAGAGAGGGTGGACAAGCGCAGCGAAGTCCGGGTGAGTAAACAGAGCACGCAACCCAACATAAAGAAAAATTCGCCATCTACCTAATGAACCAATGAACCAAACCGCACAAATCCTAACCACACTTATCACCACCCTAAAAACCGACCTCATCAACTCCTTGCAATCCAAAGGCATAACCAGCAGCCAAACAATAGAGCAGATAAAGGTCATCAACAATGGCGACCAGCAATTACAAATCCCGGGCTATTTGCAAATAGTCGAGAAAGGCCGAGGCCCCACAAGCAAAAACCCCATACCCGGCAACCCGCCCATGATACAGCGCATACAGCAATGGTGTCGCGAAAAGGGCATCTCAGATAAGGCGGCCTGGGCCATAAAAACCAAAATCGACAAGGTTGGCTATGCGGGCAAACCAGGCACTTTATCCCAGCCTTTGGGCGATGAAAATATTAATAACAGGCTTAACCAGGCTACCGAATTAATAGCCCATGAACTTTTAACACAAATACTTAACTCAATAAATATATGAGCATTATAGCACACATAACATTAGTTGGCACTTCCGTAAGCGGCACCAAAACCTATGGTACATTGGTCATTATGCTTACCGATGCGGCTACTGGTTCGCCTGTTAATGGCAATGGCATAGCTGTTGATTACGAATTAAATCTAAATGGTTCAATAACTACCGGCACCATTTACATGCTTGGCCAGCAGATCAACCTGTACACAGGCGAAATTGCCGATTCAAACACACTATCATCATATTTTGTAAAATATTATGCCACAGTAAACACCACAAAAAAACCACTCCCACCCCTCCCACTTTCCTGCGATCTTAAAATAAACACCATTCTTGTTGATAGTTCCGAAAGTAGCGTCGGCGCTTCCGATGCGCAAATAACAGTTAATGCCACGTCAAGTTATTTACCCATTCAATACAGTATTGATAATGTGCATTTCCAGTCCTCGCCAACATTCACCGGGCTGCCGGGTGGCTTAATAACGGTATATTGTACCGATGCCAACGACGGTTGCGCCGCAAATAGCTCAACTACCATCCCCACCACCGCCAATTTACTCATTGGCGACCCTACAGTAACTATCAACGGCAGTACCAGTCGCTGGAATGCAGCCTTTAATCCAATTATATTCACCTATCAGCGTCGCGATTTTGAAGTAACCGCAGCACTGATTGACACAGCAACAGGTAAATTACGCCTCTCAGTTAATGCCGATCTTAGTCCGCTTACTGCTCAACTCCGCGCCCAACCCAACTCTGCAATTTATGTATATGTCAACGCCGCTCCTTACATTAGCACTTACAAAGTTGTTTCTGCCGATAATGGTTCGATAGTTTTAGATACACCGCACAACAACGGTTCTGATCCCGTAACCGGCTTCATAAATATAAACCTGCTGCGGCCTTATTATAAAATTTATACTTATATTACTTATTTTGATCGTATTACGGGCGCCCAGAGTACAATCATGGCTACCAACAGGCCCGATAACCAAGGCGTTATCCGTGCCGATATTTCTAATTTCCTGCAAAGTATTTTAAGTGCAAAAGATAATAGTACTTACACCGCCGCAAATTTCCGCGATACAAACCTTTCGGCATGTTACAGTATTCAATATGCCGAAAATTACGACGATGGCACCCTCGATGGTAAAACATCCGGCATTATAACCATAGCCGAACCATATTATGTAACCTATACTGCCCGTCAATTGCGTTCGCCCAATGGCGGAAATATGGCGCAATATGTACCTTTCCCTGCATCAACCACACCGGCAAAATGGCTTACAGATTTTGCCGAACCGGCTTACAGCAATGGCTATCCTTTCGACTTATCATTCATTTATTCCGAAACACTTGTTGGCCGACAACTATACTACAAAATTGCTCTGCTCGATATAAACCGCCAGCCCCTGCCCGGTGGCGACATCACATCTTACTTGTTGAATGAAGATGGCTCATGGCTCCTGAACCAGGACACATCCAAACTCGTTATCTCACGGCAAACCTCATCGTCAGCTGCCATCCCTCAACAAATCGGCATTAACCGCTTACTGGTTAGTATGGATATGCCGCTTGAGGCATGGTATTTTAACATCGCTGTTTATTATAACGATGATGATAGCAACCCCATCCAGGTAATGGAAACCCAAACCGTGCGCATCGACCACGCCCCGGATATAAATGCAGTTTACATGCGCTGGATAGGCCTTACCGGAAGTTGGAACTACTACCGTTTCAATTACAACCAGGAAATATCGCTCGATGTGCAAAATGCCACCATCATCAAAAATTATGTGCAGGACTGGCAAAACCAGGAAGGCATTGAAGAAGTAATAAGTAAAGATGCCGGCCAAAAAATAAAGCTCATGGCCGAGGACCTCAGCGTAGCCGATATCAAAGGCTTGCAATCCATAAAATATTCACCAAAAGTGCAAATATTGCTCAACGCCAACCCGGTACAATGGCAAACCGTAATACTCAACACCGCCACTTTCAGCGAATACGACACCATCAACGGCCAGGCCCCGTTCAGCATCACCTTCAACCAGCCATCTATCAATATCCAAACACAGTAATTATAGTATCAAGTCGCAAGTATCAAGATTGCTCCATCTTGCTTCTTTACTCCTTGCCTCTTGATTCTCGTCTTGATACTTGATACTAACTACTTGATACTAAAAAATGAACCACATCCAACTATACCTTAACGATCAGCTTGCCGATCTTTCCGACGACAGCCCCATTGCTCTCACTTTCCAGATAAATAATCTGGCCGAGGTACAAAATCAACAAGGCAATACCAGTAATCAGTTCAAGTTGCCGTTAACACAAAACAACCGGCAAATACTCGGCTTTCCCGATGATATAACTATGGCAACACAAACGCCCTATACAGCCTTGTCCGCCCGTATCATCCAGAATGGCATCGAAATACTCCCCAATGCTATTGCCGAAATAAACCAGGTCGACAATGATACCGCCAGTATAACCATCCTTTCGGGCAATGTCGATTTCTTCGACGCCCTTGGTGGGCAAATAGCCGATATGGGCGACAGTACCAGCCGCTGGAGTAATTATGGTGCCAGCCTCCCCTGGAAACCTTTTGATCATGAATGGAACCTACAAAACGCATCCTACAGCCAGCTCAATACCGAAAAAGACGGCTGGATATACCCCATAATTGATTATGGCCTTATTAGTTTAACAGACTTTACAAAGCCTATTGATGTTCGCAATCTGCGTCCGGGGTTTTTTGTAAAGAAAGCGGTCGACCTGCTGGTGCAATCAACCGGGTATACTGCCAAAGGCTCCCTACTGTCCGATCCATTGTACCCTTTACTGATAGCCCAATTTAGCAACGGCAGTTTTGATCATGGTATTGATTTCCAGAATCAACCCGATGTAAAAGGCATTTTAGTAAAAAACACCGTTTCACAAACTGTCTCGCATCCGCATACTTATGATAATATGGGGTATATCAGCTGGCAAGATGTAGTTTATGATCAATCACAATGGTTTCATGGCATTAACTATACTCCTACTGAAAGGATCTCCGTTGAAGCGATAGTTACAATACCAAAACTATTTTTTAAAGGCAAACCCGGCACAAGCGACCCCGACAGCCTTAACATATATATCCGGGTGGTTGATAGCAATGGTTATGCTAACCTGGCAACCGCAACGTTTGATTTTAATGATGGCTTTGACGATTATGATCATAGTACCGATGGCGCCGGCAAAGTCGTATGGAAAACATTTTATAACACCACTTTTTCCATTCAAACCGAATTAAGCCCTGATACCCGCGAATCTTTGCAAATTGTGTACGAATTTATAGGCTTAACCGGGCAAATCTTTACTATTTATCCCGGTGCATCATTTCAAGTAAAATCGGTTAATGACACCGTCAAGTTCGAAGAAACCGTTCAGTGTGAACGTATACTGCCCGATATGTCGCAAAAAGATTTTTTAAAAGATACCTTCCAGCGCTTCGGCATCATTTGCCAAACCGACGTTTATTCAAAAACAATAAATTTTTCTTCGTTAAAAGATATTGTCGCCAATATTCCGATAGCCAAAGATTGGACTGCCAAATGCGTTGACCAGGGCAAACAAATAAACTACAAACTCGGCAGCTATGCGCAGGTAAATAATATGGAATACCAAACCGATCCCAATATCCTGCCGTTAAAATTCGGCTGGGACTCCATTATTATTAACGATCAAACGCTAAACAACGTACCATCCGACATGATCGTCAGCAAATTCGGCCCGTCATTAAATCGGCCTTATATTGGCGGCACCATTGCACAAATAGCAATGATTGATGCCACATCCGATAGTACAGATTTTACAATTTCAGTACAGCCGCGTCTCCTGGTCGATCAAAAATTAAAGCTGAATGGCAACAGCATAACTTTTATTGATGGCGTGCACACACCGGTAGTGGTTAACGATTATATCAGCACCCCCTATTTTTATAAACCTGATGGCGCATACAACCTTTGCTGGTGTGATATGGAAAGTTCCATCTCAAACCAAAAACTGCTCGGCTTAAAAAGTAAGTATTATACCGACTTGCAAAAAATATTGCAAAACACCAAAATACTTGTCCGCTACTTCCTACTCGCACCGCGCGATATAGCCGAACTCGACCTACTTATCCCTGTCTATCTGCAACAGCACAATGCCTATTTCTATATCAATAAGATCGACAGCTGGCGCAAAGGGCAGCCATGCAAAGTTGAACTGGTTAGGTTAGGATAATTTTACTATTAGCAAATCAGCATACTACAATATGTAGTATAAATTGCTAATATTTTTTGCAATTTTCAATTTTAATAATTATTTTTATCCCAATTAAACTTTATCAAAATGAAAAAAATATTATTTATCGCATTCTTATTAATTCCATTTATTGGATTTTCACAAACTACTAAACCTATCGACGGTGTTTTGGGTATAAAGTTTGGCTGTAGTAAAGCAGCATTCATTGCAGCCATTAAAGCTAAAGGCGGCGTTATTGACAAGGCACATACCAATGCCGGCCAAATTGCTTTTAAAAATATAAAATTTGGTCAGCATGCCCCACTTGGTTTAGCTGCACGCTTTTTTAATGATAAATTTTATTTTGCAATACTATTGTTTAAGGCTGATCTCGATCCAAAAACAATCGAATATTATGATAGTATTGTTGCCGACTTAAATGACGTTTACGGGGCCGGGACACCTACAAAAACTTTCAGCTCAGGATTTGCAGATGGTGATGGAAACGAAGTTACAGCAATTGAAGGCGGATATGCTCAATATTCTACCGATTGGGAATCTGATAATAATAATTCAATACACGTTTCAATTAATAATAACTTATTGATCATGCTTTCTTATCAGGATGGCGACATTCGCGCTAAAGCTGACGCTAAACAGGCTTCAAAAGACAAAGCCGATTATTGATCATTACGCTCTGAATAATAAGCCGTTTCCGGCTTATTATTTTTCTATAAATTATGCCAATTGGCATATTAAACACAATACTAAAACCTTAATAAATATGGCCGACGATTTAAACAAAAACATAATCATTAACATCACTGCCGAAACAGGTAAGCTCGAAGAAAACATTACAGGCATATCTAAAAGCATTGATGGATTACTCGATCAGCAGAAAAAACTGGTCGACTCAGGCAAACAAACTTCAGATACATATAAAAGTAATTCTGAGAAGCTTGACGACTACCAAAAAAGCCTGCAAAGCGCAATAACGCAGCTTAATAATTATATTACCGCTGTAAACTCCGCGATAGGTACTTTGCAGAAAGACCAGGCACTTATAAATACCTTAACCGCAACCCGCGATAAGTATGCCAAAACGCTTGGCGACAATTCAAAAAAAGTTAAGGATTTGAATGACGCTATTAAAACCCTTACCACCACCAGCCAACAGCAAAATTCACAGGCAGCCCAAAGTCAGTCTGCACTTGATAAGCATGGCAAGTCGATGGAAAGCAGTACCAGGCAAGCTGCAGATCTCAAAGGTAATTTAAACGATGTTACCGATGCATTAGGACAGCAAAAAAAAGACGTTGACGAAAACGCGAAATCTTTCGACGCCCATAAAGCCGTCATGGACCACCTCAAAACATCTTTTGATGAAATAAAAGGTGTTTCAGGCGAATTTGGCCCGAGTTTACAGGAAGCCTCCAAAGGCTTCGATATGATGAAATCTGGTTTATCAGTTGTCAAAGATGGCATAATGGGTATGGGCGACGCTTTAAAGGCGGATGGACTGGAATTTCTTTTAACCATTTTACAAAAGATTTTCGATGCTTTTATAAATTCATCAACAGGTACAAAAGTTTTACATGGCGCAATTTCCGCTATTGGGGTCATAGTCAATAAAGTCAAAGGTTTTTTTGGCGATTTCATGAATGGTCTGATAAATGCTGTTAAGCATCCTATTGATTCGCTAAAAAACTTGGGCACAGCAATAGAACAAAACATAATTAACCGCTTTACGGCATTCAGCACAATTTTAGATGGTCTTCTGCATCTTGATTTTAAAAAGGTAGGCGAAGGTGTATTACAAGCGGCTACCGGCATAACTGATGTCGCGGGCAAGATCACAAAATTTGTTAAAGGTGCCACCGATGAAATTATTCAAACCGGGAAGGAAATAGGCGAAGCCTATACTAATGGATATAATGAAGCAGGCAAAGCCCAGGCAAAGTACCATAAACAAAGAACAGGAAATGGGAGAACAAAACCGGCAACTCCTCAAAGAGATACCACACCCTTGGGCCCCGCATCCTCTGTAGGTATTTCTGGAACTGATAACCAACCCGCAGACACCATAAGTACATACAATCTTGCCGCAACCCAAAGTGACGCTATAAAGGTAGTTGACATACACAAAACCGCCCTTCAGCAAATTGCCGATTACGCCAAAAAAAACGAACAAAAAATAGCCATTGATGCGTTAAATACACTTAGCAACAGCATAAAACAACAGGCAGCTGCAAAAGTAGCAGCCCTCGAAGCACAAAAAAATGCCGAATTAAGCAACACGACGCTAACCGGCTCGCAAAGAGCTATTATTGAAGCCAAATACAAAAAGCAGGAAGACAAAGTTAAAGCCAAAGCTTTCAAAGAAGAACAAGAAATTTCAATAGCACAGGCCCTTATTAATGGTGCGGTTGCCGTTACCAAAGTCAGTTCACAAGAGGGTGCAATCGCTCCTTTCCATATAGGCCTTATAATAGCCGAAACCGCCGCTCAGGTAGCCAAAATCGCATCCCAAAAACCACCCGCCTACGCCACCGGCGGCCTTCACTACACCTCCGACGGTAAAGGCGGCATGCTCCCCGGTTACAGCCGCACCGATAACACTAATGCATATCTCCGTTCCGGCGAAGGCATAGTAGTATCCGAAGCTATGCGCGATCCCTGGGCGCGTAACTTGGTAAGCGCCATAAACGTAGGCTTCGGCGGCCGCGACTTTTCCACCACCGCCACCGGCCGGGGCTTTGCCGTAGGCGGCATCTTTACCGATGGCGGCGACGCCAACCGCTACTATAACGCCCCCGTTAACGACCAAAAAAACCTTGCCAATAGCATCGCCTATCAAATGGTCAACAACTTCCCCCCAGTCTATGTCGATGTAAAAGACATCAACAACCAGCAAAACATCCTCGCCCAAACCATTAATCGGGTAAACTTATAATACTCTAAAATTGCAGCTAATATGCCCTCTTAAGAGAGCACGCGCCAGAAAGTGCGGCCGCAGGGGTGTGTTAATGAAGCATACCAATGAACTAATGAACCAGTGAAACCAATGAACATCCAAACCGCCAACACCCTCTTCAACGAAGGCACTTTCACCCAAATGTACAAAGCCGGGTTTATCACCTATAAAGTATTTCTCTACCGCGAGATCTATCTTTGGATACAGGCCCAAATGAAAACTCGACACATAACCAAAAGCCAGGCAGTAACCGAAGCTCAGGGCAAATTCAACAAAGACGCACGCACCATCTGGCGTGCCCTCAACAGCTTTAACGAAACAAAATAATTCCCCCACCCTCATTCCGTCGCAGGCGCAATATTATTAAGTTAAGCGTTTTACCCTCTTTGTGCGCAGCAAAGAGAGGGTCGACGAGCGGCTTAGCGAAGTCGGGGTGAGTCCGACCGTTGGCAGGTAAACGTCATGTAGCAGCTTAACTTAATGATATTGCGCCTGCAGGCGAAGAGAGGGTCGACCAGCGCAGCGCAGTCGGGGTGAGTAACGGCACGCGTTCATCATCCATACAATAGCTATCCACCCCGCTTAACTGGCTGAAAAAAATTAATATATTTGTAACAGCCATCACCTTAACAAATCTAAGGTGATAAACACAGTTTATCATGAAGTGGAATTTTGCATTTAAAAAGAAAACAAAATCAGCCGTAAAAAAATCAAAAACCCGCGAATGGATCGATGCCCTGGTATTTGCCATAGTAGCAGCTACCATCATCCGCGGCCTCTTGTTTTCAGCCTATGCAATCCCTTCCGGCTCTATGGAAGGCACCGAACTAACCGGCGACTACCTGTTTGTAAGTAAGATAAGCTATGGCCCAAGGATGCCATTTACCCCCTTGTCCATACCTTTTACTGAACCTATGATGTATGGTATGAAAACCTACTTCAGCGGCTGGCAGCTCGGCTATCACCGTCTGCCCGGCTTCACCTCGGTAAAAAAAGGCGACATAGTAGTATTTAACAAACCATCCGAAACCGGTACCCCGATAGATCAGCGTACCACGCTTATAAAGCGTTGCCAGGCAACAGCCGGCGATACGCTCACCATAGTAAATGCCCAGGTATATATAAACCGAAAAGCTGCACCAAATGCACCAAAGGCGCAAACATCATACACCGTAGTAACCGATGGCCAGCAGCTTAACCCCGATGTATTTCAGGATCTGGTAATAAATCAAATGTCGCCTACAACTTATGAAATGATCATCCCCGTTGATGAAATGGCAACTATAAAAGGCTTCTCGGGCATAAAAAGCATTACACCATATATTATGCCTGCAGGCACATATCAATCTGAGGTATTTCCAAATAATCCCAAATTCAAATGGAATCAGGACAATTTCGGCCCGCTTGTTATACCCAAAAAAGGTATGACCATTCCGTTGAACGATTCTACCATCCTACTCTATAACCGCGCCATCGAGCAATACGAAGGTAATCGCCTCGGCAGGCAAGGCAACAAATTTACCCTCAACGGTAAAGTAACCGCCACCTATACCTTCCAAATGGATTACTACTGGATGATGGGCGACAACCGCCATAATTCTCTCGATTCACGTTTCTGGGGCTACGTACCCGAAGACCACGTAATAGGCAAAGCCGTCATCACCTTCTTCAGCACCGACCCCGAAAAAGATCTGTTCCACAAGATCCGCTGGAGTAGGATATTGAGGCCGATAAATTAAGAGCGGTATTTATTTGTCCTCCTGCGCGACAGCGAAGGATCTTCTTCGCCATATATAATGAAGCGGCAGGTAAATGGGCGTTTCCGCTTACCAGCGGCCAGGCTGTGCGCTCATACGCTCACAGGCATTAAGCGCGGCTGTCACACTAAACCACAGCCCGGTATCCGCTACCATCCTTAACGCAAAAAATACTTACTGACAATATAGTGTCAGTACTTTAACAAAACATTATACCGATATTTGTAATGCACCATTACCGAAGTTAAAAGTCTCCCCTACCGGGGGAGATTTAGAGGGGGCTACCACTGACAAAACACTGTCAGTACTTTAACAAAAACTTATACCGATATTTGTATATACCATCACCAATCAATGCAATCCCCAAAATAACACCTACTGACAAAACAGTGTCAGTACTTCAATAAAACATTATCCCGATATTTGATTTATGCCAATCGGCATAATCAGCCATCCGGTCAAAAACACCACTACCAACTTTCGGACTTTCGGTCTTCCCCGACTTTCCGACTAAAAACCTACAACTCACAACACGCAACACACAACTAAAAAATGAGTTACAAAATCTACCTCTACGACACCGACCAGGACTGCATAGGTTCCGGCACCTTATCATCATCCTACATCCAATACCAGCTCGAAACCGCAGCCGGTCAGGACGTAGAAGTTCATATCAGCTCCGTAGGTGGCAGCGCGTTCGATGCCATTGCCATTTACGATCTGTTAAAGAAATATCCCGGCAAAGTCACCACTTCTATCGATGCTTTGGCAGCCTCAGCCGCCTCAGTGGTGGCGATGGCCGGGCAAAGCGTGGTAATGAGCAAATACGCCCTGCTCATGATCCACAAACCAATGGTAGGCTCAGGCGGCAACGCCGATGAACTGCTGAAGGATGTACAAATGCTAAACATTGTACAGCAGCGCCTGGCGCAGATATACGTGGATAAAACCGGGTTGGACGGAGCTACAGTTAATAGTTTGATCAACTCCGTCACCTGGTTATCCGCCGATCAGGCCCTTAGCCTTGGCTTTATCGATGCCATCGAAGATTACAGCGCCGAAATAACTAACAGTGCCCTTATAAAAAACTACACCAGCGCCGCCCCCATGGCCTATCAGCGCTGCATCAACAAGCTCTTAACCCAAAATAACAATAACAACATGAACATGGAGAACCAGCAACTGATCGAAAAAACCACCACGGTTTTAGACAAGATCATGAACTACTTTAAAAAAGTAGTGAACAAACAAACTATTACCGACAAAGGCACCCTGCATCATTGCGGCGCATTGGATGAAGGCACCGAAGTGTACCAGGATGTCGACATGACCCAACCCGCCCCGCCCGACACCTACACCACATCAACCGGTAGTAAAGTGGCCGTAAAAGGTGGCCAGGTACAAAAAGTAACCCCGCCCCTGTCCGATCCCGATACCGACCCGGATACTGCCCAAGATGATGACAGCGATGCCCCATCCGATCAATTCAAAAAAGCAAAACCCGGCGATGTACAAAACAAGATCGAATCTATCCGTGCTAAACTACATGCCCAAAACGCTCTGCTAAGCGAAGCCCGCGCCGCCCTCGAAGCAGCTAACACCCGCCTCAGCAAAACCCGCGAAGAAGTAAAGAACGAGATCAAATCAAACTTCACTCCCGAAGGTTCCAAACGCAGCAACAAAGCCAAAACCGAACAAACCCCATTCTTCGCCCCTACCAGCACTCTCGCCAAAAACGCCGTTAAAAAAGCAATCTCTAAATAAGTAGCAAGTAATTAGTAGCAAGATTTTCAAATTACTCCTAAACCTTACACTTTACCCAAAAAAAGTACTTGATACTTGATACTAGCGACTTGATACTACCAAACAAAAAATCCTATAAATAAAAAATGCCACAATTTACATTCACAAACAACACCTATGCCGGCGAAGCGCTGGCCGGGTTTATGGCCAGTACCCTGCTTGAAGCCGACTCGGTAAAACGCGGACTGCTAACAGTTATCAACGACGTAAAATCGCGCAAAGTGATACTCGACGTTGACGACGATGTAGTTCTGCAGGACCCATCAGGCATCTTCGCTGATCAGGGTACAACCGCCCTGCAAAACGAAAGCTACCTCGATCCGGTAGTATACGAATTCATGAAACAGGAACAATGGGACAAACTCATCCAATCATGGGAAGCCCAAAGCCTAAAACCAGGCGCCTTTATGGATTATGAAGGTATCGTTGACCTGTCGGACTTCATGGTACAACGCTATCTTACCAAAATACAAATCGCTAACGAGCGCTTATACTGGCTCGGTAAATCCGCCACCAAAGAAGCCGCTTTCACTGCCGGTTTCACAGGCCTATTACCATCTATCTCAGCCGCTTCTGGCGTTTACAAAGTAGGCTTGGCAAAGCCTGCCACCTCGATGGCAGCAACAGCTATTGACGCTACAGGTTCGGTAACCGTATCAAGCACCGCAACCCTTGTCGACGGCGATGTAGTAACCATCACCGCTGTAACTGGTACCAGTAAAGATACTACTAACGGTGGTACAGGAATAGCCGTACAGGGCCAGTCGTATTTCATCCAGGTAACAAGTGCCACAACCTTTAAACTGGTGCGCAATTACAATGAGATCAATACCCGTAAAGCTGCAACCTTCTCAGGCACAGCAACCGCTGCAACAGTTAGCTATATCAATGCCAGCAATGTACTATTAGTGCTAACCAGCGTATATTCACAGCTCGACCCCGCCGACAGAAGCCAGGATGATTTCAACCTGCAGATCCCGTTACATGTTGGCTACGCATATGCCCAGGCACAGGCTGACAAAGCAGTGAACGTACTAAACGCCTTTACCGACAGCAAAAAAATGGATTACCTCGGCGTACCATTACAACTGATGAACCACTGGCAGGCCAACACCATCTTAGGTGCCCGCGCGTCAAACCTGTTCTTAGGTGTCGACCTGTTAGGCGATGAATCCGAACTCTCAACCGTCTACATGAAGCCCTACACCAATGATAACGTAGTCCGCATGAAGGCCCGCATGAAAGCCGCCGTAAACTTCAAATTCGCCAACGAAATATTCTATTTATCTGCCTAACCTTAAACCAATTCTTTTCAAAGTCTCCCCTACCGGGGGAGATTTAGAGGGGGCTTAAATCCAAACAAATGTCCATCTACAACAAAATAAACGCCGGCTTCGCCTTAGGAACAGCCGAACCCGTAACCTCCGGTATCGAGGATGTAATATACATCTTTAACCAGGATGATATCACCCTAACTTTCGATACCACAAACCCGCTGATAGTAACCGGTCTTACCACCGTAAGCGCAGCCAAAATTTACAAATTCAACGGCACGAACAACAGTTTCAATACCATATCAAAACTCGCCAAAACATCAGTCGGGCCGCGTTATACCGAAGAAATTGATTTCAACATTGCCGGATTATCTGTCGACATCAAAACGCAATTACAGGCAATGGGCTACGGTCGCGTATGCGCAATAGCGGTAAACAACTATAATGCAAGCGATTCAGCCATCGAACTATTCGGAGCAGTAAACGGCCTGATATTAACCGACGCCGAACGTAGTGCCGCCGATGAAACCATGGACGGTGGTTACAAACTAAAATTAACCAACCCCGACAAGCTAAGAGAACCATATCCACCACGCGCGGTATCTATCGCCCCTGAATCAGGCTCCGCAACCTACGTCAGCACCATCGCCGCTATCGAAGCATTGGTAGCTGCATAATCAACAGTCATTGGTCATTAGTCATCATCATGGCTAATGGCCTCAATTAACCAATTAAACCAATGGCACAATGACTAATGACCCAATGACAAAAAAATACATCCTAAAGCCCGGTAAGCACCAGTTCGCCCCGGGCTCACACGCTACGCATCACAACGATAACCTAACCGATGCCGAAGCCGAATGGTATTTAGAAAGATACCCACACATAGCCACTCTTTTCGAAGCTACCCCATTTCCCGAAGTTAAATCGGTGAAATCACCAAAAATAAAATCGGTGAAACCATCATCCCAAAAACCAGTGAAATCCAAAAAAAATGAAGACCTACCTGCCACAAATTGAACGCCGCATATTAGTACGCCCAAACCAAACCTTCGGCATACTGAATTACGACATGGACAACGCCTATCCGCAGCGTATGCTGGAGTTGGTAGCCGGTTCACCCACAGCCAAAGATTGCTGGAACAAGCGCGCGAAATTCATAGCCGGCAACGGTTTTGAGGAGAAAACTCTTGGCAAACAGGTGATCAATACACATGGCCTCACTATTGCCAAACTATTAAAAGCAGTTGCCTCTGATAAAGCATTGTTCACCGGTTTCGGTATACACGTAAACTACAATGCAAACTTTAAGATCGCATCGGTAAACTACATAAAATATGAAGATATCCGCATAGGTGATACCGACAGTCCTGAGACCGCTACAAAATATGCCATCTACTCCGATTGGGGCCGTAAAACCTGGAAAAACATCATGCGCAGTAAGATCACTTTCCTCGATCAATATAACCCCGATCCCGAAGTTATAAAAGATCAGGTGATAGCGTCTGGTGGCTGGGAAAACTATAAAGGGCAGCTATTCTATTTCAATCCCGAAGTTGATGACTATCCCTTAATAGAAGCCGACAGTGTTTGGGAAGATTTTGAAACCGAAGCAGGTATCAAAATATTCAA
>Ga0207671_10000421_pt1 | contig 58859 bp, 71 predicted proteins | sample KBSC24metaG_FD_184352 | JGI IMG/M metagenome (GOLD analysis project Ga0207671, IMG submission 184352) | Corn rhizosphere microbial communities from Kellogg Biological Station, Michigan, USA - KBS C2-4 metaG (SPAdes) (version 2) | ecosystem: Host-associated > Plants > Roots > Rhizosphere > Soil... | reverse complement strand
CGGCCGACGCGGCGGCTGGACCTGGTTCGCCATGATCGCCCTCCTCAGTGGCGTGAAGGATGCCGTCAGACAGGCCGGTGCCGCCGACCCGCTCGGCAGATCCTCGCTGTGCCCGATACGAATCGGGTCAAACGTCGCTGTTTACCTTTCGGCGACGGGGAGACACCTCGCCATCGAAGGAGGATCACGATGCCCGAGGTGGAAAAGCGATTCGTCGAGATCTATCTCAACGACCACTTGGCCGGCGCGAGCGCCGTGCGCGCCCTGGCCCGCCGGATGGCGCGCTCCCTCAGCGATCCGGCCGATCGCGAGGTACTGAGCAAGATGCTCGGCGACATCGAGGCGGACGGCCGGGCGCTGCGGACGATCATGCGAAGTCTGGACGTCCCCGTCGCCCGGCGCCGCATCGCCGCGGGCTGGGCGGCGGAGAAGCTGGGACGGCTGAAGCCGAACGGCCGGCTCGTGAAGCGCTCGCCGCTCAGCGACCTGGTCGAGATCGAGGCCTTGTCCTCGGGGGTGTCCGCGGATCTGGCGGGATGGACGGTGCTGCGCGATCTCGCCGAGACGACGCCGCGATTGGACCCGGGGGAACTGGACAGACTGATCGGCAGAGCGGAGGGCCGGCTGGTCCGGCTGGATCGTCTTCACCGGCGGGTCGGCTCCGCCGTCCTCGTCGGTCATCTACCATCCGGACTGGGTCGAACGGCGTGAACAGGTCAAGTACGAGCACGTACTGGACTTCGCCGAGCGGCTGCCCAAGCTGCGTGCCTGGTGCACTGAGGCGCTGGCGGGCCGAGGACTGACCCGCGAGCGGGTGACCGCGACCGCCCTGCGGCTGCTCGACCTCGGCCTGTTCCGGATCGGCGAGGACCAGTACGACCGGGACAGCGGTACCCGAGGGCTGGCCACCCTGACCGGTGACGACGTGCGGTTCCGCAAAGGCCGGGCAGTCTTCCGCTATACAGCGAAGGGCGGGCTGACGCGGACGTACGAGGTGTCCGATCCCGATGTGGTCTCGGTCCTCAAAGCCCTCCGCCGGCGAGCCGGACGCGGCCGGCTGCTCACCTACTACGCCTCCAAACGCTGGCACGCGCTGCACTCCTCCGACATCAACGAGGCTCTGCGCGCGGTCGTGGGCATGGAAGCCTCGGCGAAGGACTTCCGGACCTGGCACGCCACGGTCCTGGCCGCCGTCGCCCTCGCGGTCTCCGAACTCGCTCCGGACAACCCCACCGCCCGGCGCCGCGCGGTCGCCCGGGCGGTCACCGAGGTCTCGGCCTATCTCGGCAACACCCCGGCCGTCTGCCGGCGCAGCTATATCGACCATCGGGTGATCGACCGCTATCTGGACGGCGAGACCATCTCGACGGCGCTCGACGCGCTGGGCCGGGACAACGCGCCGGGAAGCGCGGCCACGGACGGGCCGGTGGAGCGGTCCGTCCTGCGACTGCTGCGCGGCGCATAGCGTTCTTTGCCGGTGCCGAAGTGTGTGCTTCCGTATGGGTTTGCCCGGCCGAGATGCGGTTACAGGCGTCGGCTCCAGGGCCTTCAGGAGCGGCCCGACGAATCTGTGGAAAGGGAGGTCCGGCCATGGGCGAGAACACGGCCGAGACCGGCAAGATCACCGGCACATTGGACAAGGACTACAACCTGCTCTGGTACACCCAGGCCTGCTTGGAGAACGCCCTGCGTCTGGAGACGTACCGCCACGACGCTGAGCGCGCCGAGGACACGGACCTGGCCCTGTTGTTCGAGAAGGCCCAGGCCGACAGCCGCAAGGGTGCGGAGATCGGCATGCAGATGCTCGCCGACCGGCTGACCGGCGTGGCCCCGCCGGCGACGGCGGCTGCCTCGTCCGACGGCGACGGTGAGACCTCCGGGCAGTAGGGATCCGGAACACCGGAGCGCCATCGCGGCCCGGCCCAGTCGTGGGCCGGGCCGCGATGCGCGATCAAGCAGGCGCGAGAAAGTCGTTTAATCCAGACAATTCCGGCCAGAAGGGGACGAACGCCGATTCGACTGCTCGGTGTCCGACCGCCAGAAGGGACCTCTCATGGCCATCATCCTTTTGATTCTGCTGCTCGCCCTCATTTTGGGCGGCTTGGGATTCGCCGTTCACCTCCTGTGGTGGATCGCCCTGGCCGTGCTGGTGGTGTGGGTCGTCGGATTCCTCGTCCACGGCGCGTCCACCGGTGGCCGCCGCCGGTGGTACGGACGGTGGTGAACCTGCCCGGCGGAGACCGGGCGGCGCGTGGGGCCGGAGTCGCGGATCGCGGCTCCGGCTCCTTTCACGACCGCCGCAGAGCCCAGGGGAAGACGAACCACAACAGCCCGAACAAGGCGGCGCCGGCGCAGGTCACGACGACGGCGGCGACCCGTCCGAGCACGACGTCGACCAGGACGAACACCACGCAGTCCAGTGCCATGGCCAGCAGCAGCATCCCGGCCAGCGCCAGCTTCGTCGACACCGTGACGATCAGTTCCTTGCGCCCGCGCCGGAAGAGCCCTCGGTGTACGGCCACGGGAGTGGCGAACACGGCGGCCGACAAGACGGACAGCAGCAGGGCCGCGAGGTAGACGTCCTGCTGGGTGTCAGTCAGCTGCGGGAACCGTGCGGTGAAGGCGACTCCCAGTAAGAACGCGAAGATGATCTGGACCCCGGTCTGCAGCACCCGAAGCTCCTGCAGCAGCTCGACCAGGTTCCGGTCGGCTCTCTCCTCCCGTGACTCGTTGCGGCCTTGGCGGCTGGAGCGCGTGAGTGTGTCCATGGCGGAGTCTCTTCTGCATGCGGCGCTGCTGGATCGATCGTTCCTGGTGGATCAACGGCTGTACCCGGCAAGCGCGCGATCATGCATCATCCGGCGTTCAGCAGGAGCAGGAGCAGGAGCAGGAGCAGGACCAGGACCAGGACCAGGAGCAGGAGTGGGAGCGGCATCCCCCCGATGCGCCCGCATCGATTCTCAGGACGTTCCGCGAGCAGCGAGATCCACATGTCGGAGATCGACCGTTTGGAGTCGCTGATCCGGGCTATGAGGCCGCCGACCGCGCGGACCCGCTTTCCGTGCGGCCGACCGTATCCGCCATCGGTCATGGGTGGCGTGTGCGCGATGAGGAGGAGTACCGGTGCCAGAGTTCGTCCGGACCCTGAGAGTGCGCCATCCCCAGGTGCCTCCCGGGTGCGGGTGGGATTCGGGCCTGGTGCCGGACTCCTCCTCGCCGGCCGTCCCGGGGGCCTCGGCGTCCGTGCGACCTGTGTCCATCTTTGCAGGAATGAATTCTCATGAACTTTGTTTCCTATGTAGGCTGTCCCGGTGACCTCCCAGCCTGATCGAACGTCCGTCGCGGCCGAGGCGGAGACCGTCGTGATCCAGGTACCGGCCGATGCCGACTACCTGGGCGTCATCAGGTCTGCCGCCGCACACGTCGCGTCGAAGGCGGGCTGCACCCTGCCGGAGGTCGCCGATCTGCGCCTGGCCGTCGACGAGGCCTGCAACCTCCTGCTCCGCCACACGGTTCCGGACCGGCGTGCCGACGGGCCCGGCGGCCTGGAGTGCCGTTTCGTCCTCGACGGTTCCGGCCTGCGCGTCGTGCTCGGCGTGCGCGCCGGCGAGGCCGACCGGCCGGACGGCGACGACTTCGGCTGGACCATCCTGGCCGCGCTGGTGGACGACATCGTCTGGCGCGTGGATGGACCGGTCGTCCAGATCGAGATCCTCAAGCACCGCGCAGCCGGGAGCTGAGGATGGACGTGCCGGCCGAGTCCGACGAACGGTCCCGGGAAAGGGCCGCGGCCCGCGAAGCCTTGAACCGCCTCAGGCGCATGTCCGCCGACGATCCCGAGTACGAGGCTCTGCGCGAATTCGTCATCGGCGAGTACATGTCCTATGCGCGCTTCGTCGCGCACCGCTTCCGCCTACGCGGCGAACTGGTGCAGGACATCGAACAGGTCGCCTACTTGGGCCTGGTCAAGGCGGTCGACAACTTCGATCCGGACTACGGCGCGGCGTTCCTCACCTATGCCACCCCGATGATCGCCGGGGAGGTCAGGCGGCACTTCCGGGACACCACCTGGGACGTTCACGTCCCTCGCCGCGTCCAGGAGAACGCCCTGGCGGTGCGGGCGGTGGAGCGGGAGCTCACCCAGCAGCTGGGGCGCTCGCCGTCGGCCGCCGAGATCGGCCGGCGCCTGGACCTGTCGGCCGACGAGGTCGCGGAGGCCTACGAGGCCGGCGTCGCGCACAGCACCGTCTCGCTGGACGTGCCGGTCTCCATGGCCGACGGCGACGGGGCGAGCATGGGCGACCTGCTCGGCGGCGACGATCCAGGCTTCGAGCTGGTCGTCAACCGCGAGGCGCTCAAGCCGCTGCTCGCCGAACTCGGGCCGCGGGAGAAGCGGATCCTGCTGATGCGGTTCTTCCGGAACATGTCCCAGGCCGAGATCGGTGCTGAGCTGGGTGTGTCGCAGATGCAGGTGTCCCGGCTGCTGTCGCAGATCCTCGGGCGCCTGCGGGACCGCTTGGCGAACGAGAGCTGAGAACCGGGGCGTCGGCGCCACGGTTCGACGCGCGCTGTGGCGGCAGAACGATGTACCGCGCCGGGCCGCAAAGGCGTGACCCCCGGTCCGCCAGGCGGCCGGGGGTCACTTGTCACTCAATGTTCTGACTCAACGTTCTGACGCTGCCGGTCTCACATCGGGTCGGTTCCGCCGGGCCGCATCGACGTCTGCGGACCGGTCGGGTCGGTTCCGGCGGACCGCATCGCCGTCTGCGGACCGGCTTCGCCGCGCCAGGCTCCGGTCTCGGTGTTGCGCTCCTCGATGAACTGCTTGAACCGTTCGGCATCGGCCTTCACCTGCCGGGAGTCCAGCCCGATGGCGCTGCCGGCCTTCTCGGCCAGCCCTTCGGGCTCCCACCCCAGCTGGATCGTGATGCGGGTGTGAGTGTCGTCCATGCGCTCGAAGCTGACGTTGCCGGCCTGCTGGACGTCGCCGGCCACGGTCTTCCAGCTGATGCGCTCGTCGGGGCGCTGCTCCGTGATCTCGGTGTCGAACTCCCGCCGGACACCCCCGACGCTGACCACCCAGTGGTTGTGCAGGTCGTCGACCTGCCGCACGTGCTCGACGCCGTTCATGAAATGCGGGAACGACTCGAACTGGGTCCACTGGTTGTAGGCGGTGTCGACGGGGACGGCGACTTCCACGGATGCTTCGACGGTGCTCACAGGTCTCACTCCTCTTCCGCCGGCGCCGGTCGCGATGGCCGGCGGTATCGGCACTCGGTGGTGAGCAGTCCGCGTGCCCGGCGCCGGCGGACTCAAACGGCGCCGTTCACCCGTTCGTCGCCGCGGACGGCGTGGCCGGCTGCCGGTAGCGCTGGGCCTGGGTCGCGACCCGGGCCCCGAGGTGGCGGGCCGTGGCCAGGTCGGCGGCGTGGACGGCGTCAGGGCCCTGATCGTTCCAGGTCTGGGCCCCGGCGCCGAGGTAGAACCCGAGCCGGTTGTCGTCGTGTTCGCTGCTGGTCGTGGTGTTCCAGCCGGGCATCAGGCCCAGGCTGACCCAGTGCATGCCGTGCTGGGCGGCCAGCAGGGCCAGGTACTGCAGCGTGTGCAGCTTGTCGCCGCTCATCGAGCCGGAGTTGGTGAATCCGGACGCGAGTTTGTCCAGCCACTGCTGGGTCATCCAGCGCTTGGAGGTGGCTTCGGCGAAGGCGTGGAAGGCCCCGGACGCCGATCCCATGTACGTCGGCGTTCCGAAGATGATCGCGTCCCCGGCGTCGAGGATCTCCCACTTCGCGTCGGTCATGGCGGCCACGTCGACCATGTCGGCGCGAGCCCCGGCCACCGACTCGATGCCGTCGCGGACGGCTTTGGCGATCTCAAGGGTGTGCCCGTAACCGGAGTAGTAGGCGATGGCGATGTGCACGGAGGGCATGGCAGTTCCTTTATGTCGTTCGGGATCGGTTCAGGACTCGCGGGAGTCCGCGGTCTCGGTCATGTCGGGGTAGCGATCGCCGACCACCTGGGCGGCGATCGAGTCCAGGCGGGCGATCTCGTCGCCGGTGAGGGCGATGTCGAGCGCGGCCAGGTTCTCGGCCGGCCGCGCGACATCGTGCCGTCCAGACCCGTGCCGCCTAACCCGACCTGCTCCAACAGCTTGCTTTCGAGCACTTCCGCTCCCTGCTTCCGACGATCTTGATGACGCTGTCAACGCTAGGGTGGTAACAGTGTCAATGTCAACGTCACCAGATTTCCGTTATCGTTGTCACCGTGAAACCTGACGAGCGACGCGCCGGCCCGGACGACCCCCGCGAGCAGATCCTGAAGGCGGCGGTGAAGCTGCTCGCCGAGGCCGGGCCGGCCGGACTGTCGACCCGGGCCGTCGCGGCGGCGGCCGGGGTCCAGACGCCCGCGCTGTACCGGTTCTTCGCCGACAAGGACGGGCTGCTCGACGCCGTGGCCGGTTACGGCTTCGAGAGCTACCTCGCCGCCAAGCGCGCGTTCGAGCCCGGCGCGGATCCCGTCGACGACCTGCGCCGGGGCTGGGACGTCCACGTCGAGTTCGGACTGGCCAACCCGGCGATCTACACGCTGATGTACGGGAACGTGCGGCCGGGGCACCGGCCCGCGGCGGCGGCGGAGAACCGGGCGATCCTGCGCGGCATGCTCGAGCGCGCCAACGTCCAGGGCCTGCTCCGGGTATCCGTCGAGGAGGCCACGGTGGCCATCGAGGCGTCCACGACCGGCGCGGTCCTGCTCCTGCTCGCCCAGCCGGAACACGCGCGCCGCGCCGAGCTGATCCGGCCGCTGCGGGACATCGTGCTCGACGCCGTGACGGAGCCGGGAACACCGCGGGCGGCCGATCGCTCCCCGGTCGCCGACCGCGCCCGGTCGTTGCTCGGGATCATCACCCCCGCGGGCGACGCCGACCCCGTGACCGCCTCGGGCTTCAGCGTCTCCGAGGCCGGCCTGCTGCGCGAATGGCTCGCACGTCTCGACCGGGCCCAAAGGTCTGGGCACGCCGAGCATGGATCGCCGGGCCTGGGCCGAGACGTTTGATCCGGGGTTCAGGGGTTATGCCGACGCCGAATCGACCGCCCCTGAACCGTGGGAGGATCACTATGGGTGACCAGGTATCGGATTTCGTCCTCGACCGCGTGCGGCAGTGGGGTGTGCACCGGATCTTCGGTTACCCGGGTGACGGCATCAACGGCTTGCTCGGCGCGTTCGACCGGGCCTCGGGCGATCCGGAGTTCATCCAGGCGCGGCACGAGGAGATGGCCGCTTTCATGGCGTGCGGCCATGCGAAGTTCACCGGCGAGGTGGGCTGTTGCGTGGCCACGTCCGGGCCGGGCGCCATCCATCTGCTCAACGGGCTCTACGACGCCAAGCTCGACCGCCAGCCGGTCGTGGCCATCGTGGGCCAGCAGAAGCGCAGCGCCCTGGGCTCGCAGTTCCAGCAGGAGGTGAAGCTGGAGCTGCTGTTCTCGGACGTCTCCGAGTACTGCCAGGTGGTGATGGAGCCCGGGCAGGCCCGGCATGTGATCGACCGCGCCTTCAAGACCGCGCTCACCCGGCGCGGGGTCGCCACCGTCATCATCCCCGAGGACGTGCAGGAGTCCGACGCCGTGCCCTCGCCCCCGCGCGTGCACGGCTCGATGTTCTCCGGCGTCGGCTGGTCCCGGCCGCGGATGCTTCCGGACGAGGCCGAGCTGCGCAAGGCCGCCGACGTGCTGAACGCCGGCGGGAAGGTCGCGATGCTCATCGGCCAGGGCGCCGCCGGCGCGGCCGACGAGGTGGTCCAGGTGGCCGACCTGCTCGGCGCCGGGGTCGCCAAGGCGCTGCTCGGCAAGGCGGCGCTGCCCGACGACCTGCCGTACGTCACCGGATCGATCGGCCTGCTCGGGACCAAGCCCAGCGACCGGATGATCAACGAGTGCGACACGCTGCTGATGGTCGGCTCGAGCTTCCCCTACGCCGAGTGGCTGCCGAAGGAGGGCCAGGCGCGGGGCGTGCAGATCGACCACGACGGCACGATGATCGGCGTGCGCTACCCGATGGAGGCGAACCTGGTCGGCGACGCCAAGGAGACTCTCCAGGCCCTGATCCCGCTGCTCGAGCGCAAGTCCGACCGCGCGTGGCGGGAGGGGATCGAGGCGGACGTCGCCGAATGGCACAAGGTCATGGGCAAGCGGGCCGAGCAGCACTTCGGGGACGAGATCAACCCGCAGTCGGTGCTCGCCGCGCTCTCCTCGCGGCTGCCCGACGAGGCGATCCTCACCGCGGACTCCGGCTCCGGCACCAACTGGTGGGCCCGGCACGTCACGATGCACGCCGACACGCTCGCCTCGCTGTCCGGGACGCTGGCCACGATGGGTCCCGGCGTGCCCTACGCCATCGCGGCGCGGTTCGCCTACCCCGACCGTCCGGTCATCGCGATCGTCGGCGACGGCGCGTTCCAGATGAACGGCATGAACGAGATGATCACGATCAAGCGCTACCTGGACCGGCTGTCCCACACCGCGCCGTTCGTGATCTGCGTGCTGAACAACCGGGACCTGAACCAGGTCACCTGGGAGCAGCGCGCGATGGGCGGCGACCCGAGATTCGAGGGCTCGCAGGCCATCCCGGACTTCCCCTACGCGCGCTACGGCGAGCTGGCCGGGCTGGCCGGCGTGTACTGCGAGGATCAGGACGGCGTCGGAGCGGCCTGGGACAAGGCGCTGGCCTCCCGGCTGCCGGTGGTGCTGGAGTTCAAGGTGGACGCCGGCATCGCGCCGATCCCGCCGCACGCGACCTGGGACCAGCTGTCCAAGACCACGCGGGCGCTGATCCACGACCCGGACCGGGCCGGCCTGGCGCGGCGCGGGCTGGTGCAGAAGGCCACCGAGCTGGCGGAGAAGCTGCCGGGCGTCGGGGACGGCGGCGACTGACCTTCGAAGCCGGCGTTAGAACCAGTGCGGCGGGAGCCCGAGGTCATTCCACGACGCCCGCCGCCACCCGCAGGTCCGCCACGAACGCGGCGAAGGCAGTCTCGCGGTCGTCGGCACGCAGCACCGCTGAGGGATGGACTGTCACCACCACAGCGGTCTCGGGCCCCGATTCCTTGTCCTCCCGAGGCGCTGACCAGCTCTGCACCGTCCCCCGAGCGTCGCCGACCCGGAACGAGGAGCCGAAAAGGCTCTTTCCGGCGCTCGCGCCCAGCACCACGACGACCGAGGGACGGACCGCGTCCAGTTCGGCGAGCAGCCATGGTCGGCACGCGGTGATCTGCCCCTGGCTGGGGCTCTCGTGGATGCGGCGTTTGCCGCCGCCGGGCGCCGGATGCCACCGGAAGTGCTTGACCGCGTTGGTGCGATACACGTCCTGCTTGTCGATCCCGGCCTCGGCCAACGCCCGGTCCAGGAGCCGGCCGGCGGGCCCGACGAAGGGCTCGCCCGCGCGGTCCTCCTGGTCGCCGGGCTGTTCGCCGAGCAGCAGGAACCGGGCGCGCTTCGGCCCCGCGCCGAATACGGTCTGTGTCGCGTTCCGGTAGAGCTCGCAGCCCTGGCACGATTCGGCGGCCTCGCCTAGCGCCTTCAGGCTGCGCGAATCGGGGACGAAGGCTGCGGCGCCCGCAGCCTTCGTCCCGTGATCCGGTCGCCGTTGGTCGGATGCCATGGCGTTCTCGTTTTCCTATGGGGTCACTGCGAACCGGCACAGCGCGCCCACGCCGTGCGGCGGTGCGCCGTCCAGCCCCTCGGGCAGGATGCGGATGTCCGCGTCCGTGAGCACGGCCGAGCGGACGAGGACCTCGTCGAGCGGTCCGTGGCTGGGCCGGCCGTCGGGGACGAGGACGCCGGTGCGGTGTTCGGAGATGTCCGTGGGCTGCGGGCCGAACCACGCGGTGGCGGGTTCGGTGGGCGTCCCGGGTTCGGGCGGCGCGAGCAGCAGCGTCTGAACCTGTGCGCGGGCCAGCGCGTGGATGGTCGGCGTCGAGCCCTGGACGCCGAGCCCGCCCGGGCCGGACCGGTCCTGGATCCGGCTCAGCGTGCGCAGGCTTTCCTCCTCGACGTGCTCCTGGACCGCCGCCTCGATCTGGTCGTCGCGGTGGGCCTGCGAACCGTCCGCGCTGCGGCTGCCCGGGATGGTCTTGATCGTGACGCCGGAACGGACCCGCGCCGGGAGCTGGTCGAGGAAATACTGCTGAGCCCGCACATCGCCGCCGACGATCAGCAGATCGGCCTCGGCCGCGGCCAGCGCTTCGGCGACCGCCTCGGCGGCCCGTCCGGCGTTGTGCTGCCAGGAATCCTCGGCGCGGTTCTGGTACCGCGACTGCGAGGGACCGCCCGGGGCGTTGCGCTCGATCACGTCGTCGGGCCCCGTGACCTCGGCCCGAACCGGCCGCGCGGCCCCGGCTCGCCGCACGACCAGGTCGGCGCCGGTCCGGTCGAGCATGACGGTCGCGAACGCCGGGTGCCGCTGGCGCCAGCGCAGCAGCGGCAGCACGTGCGGCAGCGCCGCGCAATGCGCCTGGTCGGCGACCTCGGCCCCGGGAAGCGCGAAGATCCGGGTCTGGCCGTCGCCGCCGACGAAGACCGCGGCCGGCGGCCCGCCCGGCTCGGGCTGCCGCGCGGCCAGGACGGCACCGAGTGCCTCCAAGGCGTCCGACGACGCGCCGGACCTCCGCAGCTCGTCGAACATCGCCCGTGACCGCAGATCCGTGTCGTCGATCCCCGGTCCCGGCAACGGGGCGTTCAGATACACGGTCAGGACCGGTCCCTGAAGCTGGTAGAGATCGTGGACCAACGGGTTGTCGGTGATGGGGGTGGCCATCGGCGCTCATCCTTTCACGACAGGCAGATAAGACCCCTCGGCGGGGGAGTGGCGGAGCTGGACCTTCCGGAATACTCAGAGCACGGGAGCCTGGTCCAGGCCCTGATCGACATCCTCCGACTTCCGCTCTTCGAGCAGGTCTGTGAGGAAGACGATGCCCACGGCCCTGCCGTCCTCGACGACCGGGGCCTGCCAGAGCGCGTGCTTCCACATCACGCCCGCGGCCTCGTCCACCGAGTCGTGGGAGCGCAGGCATATCGGGTCCTTCGTGCAGGCCGTCGCCACGTCGGCCATCGAACCCGTCCCGTCGGCCAGGGCGCGCCACACCAGGTCCCGGGCGGTCACGACGCCGACGAGGTCGTCGGAGCCGTCGGTGACCAGCACGGCGGCGACGTTCTCCTCCCGCATGAGCCGCGCCACGTGCTCGATGCTCTGGTCCGGGGCCACCTGGACCGGCGGCGCCGTCATGATGTCCAGCACTGTGGGAGTCATCATCCTTCCTCCTTGTCGGTCGGCCCTCCTCCTCGGCGGGGCCGGAAGTGGGGCCGGGTGTGCCCGCTTCGGCCGGGGTCAAACAACCCGCTCGGGGCTGCGCGCCTCAGCGCGGGACGCGCGAACCGCGATGCGGTGCTCGTGGAGGCACCGGCCGGTCAGCGACCCGAGGTAGATCACGAAGCCGACGCCGATGAGCCAGGACACCACCACCAGCACGACGCCGACCGCGCCGTCGGCCTCGGCGGCGGACACGATCATCGGATCGAAGACCAGCTTCGAGAAGGCGCGCAGGCCGCTCAGGCCGACGACCGTCGCGATCGCGCCCGGAAGCAGCGGGCCCCACCGGACGCGTCCGGACAGCAGGAAATGCTGCCCCCACCAGAAGAAGAGGAGTCCCGCGGCCGCGAACAGGACGATCCGCACCGCCGATTCGGCCGCTCCGTGGTCGAGCAGGATGCCGCTGGCGACTTCGAACGTGACATAGCCGGTCAGCGCCGCGAGCCAGATCACCAGGCGCCACGTCCGGCGCCACGAGCGGAGCAGGGGCGCCGTCGGCAGCCGCCAGATCTTCTCGTAGCTGAGCTGGACCTCGGCGACGAAGGTCAACCCGAACACGGCCAGCAGCGCCAGGCTCAGGGCCCCGGTCTGCCTGGCCACTTTGTGCGGGGTCGTGAACACCCGCAGCAGCGGTTCGGCGGTGTCGGCCGGAAGGCCCATGCCGTCGGCGACCCACTGGCCGAACCCGCGCGGCGAGAGCGGGTCGACCGCCGCCACCAGGATCAGCAGCGGGATCAGCGTGACCAGCCCCAGCGTCGCGAACGCCATGGCGCGCCGCATCAGTTCCAGCTCGGTCCCGTCGCGCCAGATCCGGTGCAGGACGCCGGGCGTCCGGCGGCGGGATTCGTCAGTCATAACCCACCTCCGACCTCGCACGGAGTCCCGTGCCGGGACTTGTCCCGGCATGTCCGGTACCCAAAAATCCCGATTTGCCACGTTTATTACCGCACGAGGCGGTGACCAGGTTTCGAAATCCCGTGACACCGATCCGAGGGACGAACCATGAACAGCACCAAGTGCGCCGCCGCAGTGGGGGCCGGCTACCTGCTGGGACGCTGGCACAAAGCCCGCTGGGCGCTGGCTCTGGCCGGCATGGTGGCCGGCAAGAAGATCAGTACCAACCCCAAGGCTGTCCTGGAGCAGCTCATGGAAGCTTCGCCCCAGCTCCAGGACCTGGCCGACAACGTCCGCGGCGAGCTCGCCGACGCCGGCAAGAAGGCCGCCGTCGCCGCGGCGGGCAACCGATTGGGAGGGATCACCGAGCGGCTGCGGGAGCGGACCGATGCGCTGAGGAACGGGGCGGAAAGCCACAGCGACGAGGCCGAGGAAGACGAGCCGGACGAAGACGAGCCGGACGAGGACGAGCAGCAGGAAGACGAAGAGGAGCAGGACGGCGACCAGAAGCGAAGCCGGTCGCAGACATCGCGCAAGGCCTCCAGCGGCAGGGCGTCGAGCGGCAGGGCGTCGAGCAGCAAGCCGTCGAGCGGCAGGGCGTCGAGCAGCAAGCCGTCGAGCAGCAAGGCGTCGAGCAGCAAGCCGTCGAGCAGCAAGGCGTCGAGCAGCAAGACGTCCAGTGGCAGGGCGTCGAGCAGCGGGGCGTCCAGTAGCAGAGCGTCCGGCGGCAAGTCCTCCGGTTCCGGCAAGTCCTCCAGTGGCAGCCGGTCCTCCGGTGGCACCGCCACCCGGTCTGCGGGTGCCCGCAAGCGGCCTTCCAGCAGCAGCGGTTCCGCGTCCTCGTCCTCCTCCCGGCCGCCGAGCCGGACTGCCAAGAAGACGGCGGCCTCATCGTCATCAGGCCGCAAGACCACTAGCGCCTCCACCCGCAAGAGCAGCGCCAAGAGCAGTCCTAAGAGCAGCCCCAAGAGCAGCACGAGGAGCAGCACCAGGAGGAGCACGAAGAGCTCCTCGACAGGCAAGCAGGAGTGAGTGCCATGGCCAAGCAGTCCAAGCAGAGCAACGGCGGGTCCGCGGTTTTGGAAGACCTGCCCCTCGACGAGCTGAAAGACCAGGCATGGGAGCTGGTGGCGGCACTGGGGGAGCGGGCCGTGGCGGCCACCACCGACAAGGTCGGCGGCCTGACGGGCAAGCTGGTCGAGGCCGCGAACGGCTCCGGCGGCTCGTCCGGCTCCGGCGGCGGGTCCGGCTCTCTGGTGGGGAACCTCCTGGGTGCCGGTGCGTCCACCGTCAAGGACAAGGTCAAGGACAAGCTCACCGGCGGCTCCGACGGAGACTCCGGCGGGTCGCACGGAGGCGACAAGTCCAAGCTCACGAACATCATCGAGCAGATCGAGGTCGGCGTCCCGGTGAAGGTCGCCTACAACCAGTGGACCCAGTTCCAGGACTTCCCGAAGTTCACCAAGCGCATCGAGTCGGTGAGCCAGGAGTCCGAGGAGGAGGTCACCTGGAAGGCCGGGATCTACTTCTCCCACCGCACCTGGCGCTCGACGATCATCGAACAGATCCCGGACGAGCACATCGTGTGGCACTCCGAGGGCGACAAGGGCTACGTCGACGGAACCGTGACGTTCCACGAGCTCACCCCCGACCTCACGAAGATCATCGTGGTGCTCGAGTACCACGCCCAGGGCCTGTTCGAGCGGACCGGCAACATGTTCCGCGTCCAGCGCCGGCGCGCGCGGCTGGAGCTCAACCACTTCGCCCGCCACGTCATGACCCAGACCATCCTCGACCAGGACGTCGAGGGCTGGCGCGGCGAGATCCGGGACAGCGAAGTCGTGCGCTCCCACGAAGAAGCCATGGAGGAGGAGGACTCGGAGTACGACGAGGACGAGGGCGACGTCGACGAAGACGAGTACGAGGACGAACTCGAAGACGAGGGCGAGCCCGAAGACGACGAGGACGAGCCCGAAGACGACTACGAGGACGAGCCCGAGGACGAGGACGAGCCCGAGGACGAGTTCGAAGACGAGGACGAGCCCGAGGACGAGTTCGAAGACGAGGACGAGCCCGAGGACGAGTTCGAAGACGAGGACGAACCCGAAGACGAGCCCGAAGACGACGAGGACGACGAAGAGGACCGCGCGCGCACCGCGAAGCGCGGCCGGCGCCGCCAGCCCGCGAGGAGCAGGTGAGAACGATGACGATGACTCAACGGTCCGGAGGCTACGTGGCCCGGCCCTCCCCGAGCGGCCTGGTCGACGTGGTCGACCTGATCCTCGACAAGGGCCTGGTGATCGACGCCTACGTGCGGGTCTCGCTCGTCGGCATCGAGTTGCTGACCATCGACGTCCGCGTGGTCGTCGCCAGCGTGGACACCTATCTGCGCTTCGCCGAAGCCGTCAACCGGCTGGACCTGAAGCAGGACCCCGAGAAGGGACTGCCCGACCTCATCCAGGACATGCAGGAAGGCGGCGCCAAGAAGAAGACCACCGGCGCGCTGGAAGGCGTCGGCGACACCGTCGGGAACATGATCGATCGAGTCCGCGGCCACGGGGACGACGAGGACGATGATCTGACCGACGAGGACGAGGACGAGGACGAGGAAGACCAGGAAGACGAAGAAGACGAGCAGGAGGAAGTGGAAGAGGAACCGGCGAGGCGGCCCGCGCGCCGTCGTGCCCCGGCTCAGCGAAAGAGGCGTGAACGATGAACTCCGCCATCCCACGGCAGACCGGAGAGCAAGACCCCGCCTGCTACGTCTACGGCGTGGTCTCCGATTCCGCGCCCGAGCCGGCCGCCGCCCAGGGTGTCGGCGATCCGCCGGCGCCGGTCGTCCTGGTCCGGCATCGGGGCGTCGCCGCGCTGGTCAGCGAGGTCGACCCCACCGCAGCGCTGGGTTCCCCCGCCGATCTGCGGGCTCACGCGAACGTCCTGGACACCGTCGCGCAGCACGCGCCGACCCTGCCGTTCCGCTTCGGCGGCGTCGTCCGCGACGTCCAAGCCGTGACCGACGAACTGCTCGACCCCTTCGGGGACACGTTCGCGGCGGCGCTGGAAGACCTCGGTGATCGCGCTCAGTTCGCGGTGCGCGGGGAATACCGGCAGGGCGCCGTCCTTCAGGAGATCCTCGCCGCCCGCCCGGACATCGCGAAGCTCAACGAGCAGACCAAGGAGCTGTCCGAGGAGGCGGGGCACTACCAGCGCGTCCAGCTCGGCGAGATGGTGGCCCGGGAGATGGCGGCACGCCAGCAGGAGGACACCTCGGCCTTGATCGAGCGCCTCGCCCCGCTGACGGCGGCCGCCTCGGCGAACGGGGTCTCGGCCGACCTGGCCGTCGACGCCGCGTTCCTCGTCGACTCCGGCCGGCGCCGCGAGTTCGAGGCCGCCGTCGAGGAACTCGCGCACGATTGGGCCGGGCGCATCGACTTGCGTCTGCTGGGGCCGCTCGCGCCCTACGACTTCGTCGCCGACCTCATCGAGCAGGCCGGGGGAGGACCCTGATCATGGGCTTCATCACCGGGCTCCTGACGCTCCCGCTGGCCCCGATCCGCGGGACGGTGTGGCTCGCCGAGCGCCTCTACGAGCAGGCGCAGGCCGAGTTGAGCGATCCCGCGGTCCTCAGACGGCGCCTGGCCGAAGTGGACGCCGCCCGGCAGGACGGAAGCCTGGACGAGGACGAGGCCGCCGAGCAGGAGGCGCTGCTCGTGCGGCGTCTGTGGGAGGCCAGGGGCCCCAGGGGCCCGAACGAGGGCTGGAAGGTGTGAGCACCGATGGCCGAACGTGAATCCCCTCCGCACCGCACGTCCGGACCGCGGAGCGGAAAGAAGAGCAAGCCGGTCCGGCGGGCCGACGGCATCGACGCCCGAGGTGCCCGGGCCGCCGCCGCCCGCTATGCCCAGGAGCTGACGGGGCGCCCGCCCGAGGGCCTGACCTCGCTGGAACGCACCGATGACGGATGGCAGATCGGCGTCGAGATCGTCGAGTCCCGCCGGATCCCCGACTCGATGGACATCCTGGCCGTGTACCTGATCGGCCTGGACCACGACGGCGAACTCGTCTCCTACCGCCGTGAACAGCGCTACTACCGCAGCCGGGTGGAAGGGGGCAGCAGTGAGTGAGTACAGCCGGAACGGCCTGCTTCCCTCCACCCCGCGGACCCCCGCCGCACCGCAGCCCGCGAACCTCGCGGACCTGCTGGAACGTGTGCTGGACAAGGGCCTGGTCATCGCCGGCGACATCCGCATCAACCTGCTCGACATCGAGCTGCTGACGATCAAGATCAGGCTCCTGATCGCCTCGGTGGACAAGGCCAGGGAGATGGGCATCGACTGGTGGGAGCACGACCCCACCTTGTCCTCCGGCGAGCGGGACCTGGCCGGGGAGAACAAGCGGCTGCGCGAACGGCTCGCCGAGCTCGAAGGCGACCGGACCACGACCAGGCGGAGCGAGTCGTGACCGCGGCGGCGTGCGTCTGGCTGTACGCGGTGGTGCCGGCCGGTCCGTCGCCGGGCGGCGGCGGTTCCGTGGAATCCGCACTCGCCGCCATCTCCGGCGTGGCGGACGAGCCCTTATACCTCGTGCCCGGGCCGGGCGTCGCGGCCGTCGCGGGCGCGGTGCCGTGCGAGGACTTCGACGAGGAGCCGTTGCGGACCCACCTCGCAGACGTCACCTGGCTGGAACGGACCGTGCGGATCCACCACGGGGCCGTCGATGCCCTCGTCCGCGCCGGCCCCGTCCTGCCCATGCGGTATGCCACCGTCTATCGCGAGGAGTCGAGCGTCGCCGCGATGCTCGAAACCCACCGCGAGCGCCTGGCTGCCGCGCTGGAACGAATCACGGGCCGCACCGAATGGGGCGTCAAGGTCTACCTGGCGCACCGTTCGGCCACTGAGTCCGACGGTGCCCGTCCCGCAGACCAGAGCAGTCCCGGCACCGCCTACCTCCTTCGTCGCAAAGCGCAGCGCGACGACCGCCTGCAGACGCGGCAGCGCGCCGGCGAGGAGGCTGACCGGATCCACGAAGCGCTGGCTGCCGCGGCTGTCGAGAACGCTCGGCATCCGTTGCAGACGGCCGAGGCCTCAGGACGCGGCGAGCCGATGGTGCTCAATGGCGCCTACCTGGTCGACGACGAACGCCTGCCGGCTTTCGAGAAGGCGGTGGCTTCGTGCGCGGCTGATCACGGCGCGCTGTGCGTGGAGGTGACCGGCCCCTGGCCCGCCTACTCCTTCACCGACATCGGCGAGCTGCCCGAGGGGGAGTGAGCATCGTGTCGCTTTCTTCGACGGTCGGCGCGGGCCGACCACGCCCGGTCTGGACCGAGGACGTGGCGCTGGTCGACCTGCTGGACCGGCTGCTCGCCGGCGGTGTCGTCGTGGCCGGCGAGATCACGCTGTCGATAGCCGACGTGGACCTGGTCAGGATCAGCCTTCGGCTCCTGATCGCGTCCGTGCGCGCGGCGATCGGGCCGATGGAGGCAATGGAAGGAGCGGAGGGACTGGAGGGAGGACGCCGTGGCGCTGCCTGAGCGTGAACCCTCCGACCGCCGGCGCATCGCCGTGGACCCCGAGACCGGGGCCCGCGACCTGGTCTGCCTGGTCCTGACGGTCGTGGAGCTGATCCGCGAGCTCATGGAGCGCCAGGCGCTGCGCCGCGTCGATGAAGGCGACCTCTCCGATGAGCAGGTCGAGGCCATCGGCCAGACGCTGATGGCCCTCGAGCAGCGTATGGCGGAGCTCAGGGAGCATTTCGGGCTCTCGCCGGACGACCTGAACATCGATCTCGGGCCCCTGGGACACCTGCTCGCCCCGGAAGGCTGACCCGGATCACGCAAAGGCTGGCCCCCTCACGCAGAAGGCTGACCCGGCTCACGCAAAGGCCGGCCCTCACGCGGAAGGCCGGCCCTCACGCGGATTACCTACCACTGTTCCGCCGCGTCGACGGCCACACGATGCCCTCTTCCTCTTCGACATCCTCCTGCGGGACGTCCTGCCGCTTCTCGATGTAGGTGTCGCCGTACTTGCTCCGCAGGCGGTCATCCGGCGACAGGTTCACGTACTGCGGGAAGACCCGGTCGTCGTCCGGCGGCTCGGGGGAGTCCAGGGCCTCCACCTCGCGGATCCTGGCGTCCGGTGCCATCGCTTCGGGGTGCTGCCGGGTGTTGATCGGCGGGGTCGAGTCTCCGTCGACGGTGGCCCGGGGGCCATAGGTGTTGGCCGGGAACTCCTCTGTGAAGGAGATCGGCCGGCCGACGCGTCGCGGCAGGACGGCCGCCGCGAGCGCGGTGAGCACCACGACCGCGATGGCCACGACGATGAGCACGCCGTTGCCCACGATCAGCGCTATGCCGAACAGGACCGCCGCGGCGATGACCGCGCTCACCATGATCCACGGCATCCGGTTCGAGTGGTCGGCTTCGACGGCAGGGGTCGCGTTCATGACAAGCTCCGTTCCTCACACTGTCGGGTGCTGACGCGCGGTGCCGGGACCGGCGACGTTCTCTTGCGGGGGCGGCTGCGGCACGAACCTCGGCAAGGCGTGGACCGTCAGTCTGGTCATGTCCAGGACGACCAGGCCCTTCATGCTGGTGATCGCTCTGGTCGGCGCCGAGACGACGAGGTCCTCGACCGCGTCTCCGACGTTGACCAGCAGTGCGGTCAGCTGCCCGGGGAACTTGCCGACGTCGACCTGGCAGCCGTGGACGCGCCCGACGGCGCCGTCGCAGGCCAGGACCCGCTCGCGCAGGCGCAGGTACGTCTCCGCCCGGGTGTCGGTCGCGTAGATCAGGGACAGGAGTCCCCATCCGCCGGTGTTCTCGGTGATGTCGAGTACCCGGCCGGGTTCGGCCGGCGCCAAGCCCCGGATCGACACCGCCGTGCACGAGATCCGGACGCCGTCGCCGCTCACGCCGCAGATCAGCTCGAACGGCACGACCCGGGCCGGCTCGACGGATCCGCCGACCACGATCGCGCTCACCCGGAGCGTCGGGGAGTCGACGATCAGCCCGCACAGCTCGGCCCGGGTGCCGTCCTCGCAGGTGACGGCGCTTCCGAGGATGAGCGGCCCGTTCCTGTTCATCGTCTTCATCGTCGCCTCATTCCTCGCGTTCCTTCTCGGGGATCTCGATGACCTCCTGGCCTCCGATGGTGCGCAGCTTCTCGTGCGGACCGAGATTCACCTGCTGCGGCTTCGAGCGCTCGCGGTCGGGGCCTTCGGGAAGCTTGCGGGCCGGGATCTCCGGCACCTTCCGGTAGGGCCGATCGTCATGCGGGCCGCCCATGGGGCTGCCGGAGCCGGCCGAGTCGGGGAAGTTCACGCCGAGGGACAGCGGGGCGCTGAGCCCGACGCGGGGCAGGACGAAACCGGCGATGGTGGCCACCGCCACAGTGACCGCGCCGATGACGCCCAGCACGAGGCTTCCGGCGATGATCGCCACCCCGACCAGCACGGAACCGGCCAGAAAGACGGCGACGACGACCCACGGAAAGGTCCGCTCGGTCCGGTCGTAACTGGTCACGTCCTCTCACCTTCTCCCGGCTTCCGATCTCTTCCGTTCTGCTTCCATCTGCTTCGATCAGCTCCCGATCTTCGGCCGGCAACGCGTACCCCCATGTGCGCGGAACATTCGCCCCGGTATTTCCGGCCGCGACCGGGTTTCGCGGCGGTGGTCCAGGGCACAGGTGGGGCCCGACAAGCGTCGGCCCGCCGCCAGGGCCGGGGTGTCCCGGCGACGCGGATTTTCCCGAGAGGCGCGAAGGGATGGCCCGGACATGGACGCGATCGCGCTGCTGAGCCGCGACCACCGGAAGATCAGGCTGTTGTTCGGTACGTACCGCATCGCGGGCACGGATCGACAGCGCCGCCACGCGGCCGACGCTCTGATCCGGGAACTCTCCATGCACCTGACCGCCGAGGAGCGGGTTTTCTACCCCTACGCCGCGAAGGTCCTCGACCAGGACGCGACCGCGCGCTCCCGGCAGATCTGCTCGGAGATCAAGCGCCACCTCGCGGTGCTCGACAGACACCGGACGGCCGCGGAAGACGACCCCATGTCCATGGCGCAGCTGGAGCACGACGTCGCGGACCACATCGACGAGGACGAGCAGAGGCTGATGCCCCGGGTGCGCGGGGTGTGCGAACCCGACGCCCTGCGCCGGCTCGGAACCCGCCTCGACCAGGTCGAACGCGGAGCGCCCACCCGGCCGCACCCCTGCGAGCCGGATCGGCAGCCGAACGGGCCGCTCACCACACCGTTCATCGCGCTGTACGACCGGGTCCGCGACCTGGTCCGCGGACGGGGGAAGAGCTGAGCGGAGAGGGGCTGAGCAGAGAGCGGCTGAGCGGCCGAGCAGGTGAGCGGCCGGCGGGCGGGACCATGGCCTTCCCCGAGCAGGAGAACCGATCACCGGCCCGAGACGAGTCGGCTCAGGAGAAAGCGGACCGGAACCTGGCGGAGCTGCTCCAGGAGCTCCGCGTCCTGTAGGCCGGCGTCCGGATCATCTTCGCGTTTCTGCTCGGCATCGCCTTCACGGCGCGTTTCACGCACCTGTCGCAGACGCAGCAGGACGTCTACGCCGCCTCGATCCTGACCTCGGTCGCGGCCCTGGCCGTGCTGGAGGCGCCGGTCGCCCTTCACCGCGGGTTGTTCCGGTGCGGGATGAAGGAGCGGATCGTCACGCTTTCCGCTCATTGCGTCCGGCTGGGCCTGTTCCTGGTCTCAGTGGCCCTGGACTGCATCGTGTTCCTGGTCATCGACGTGGTGCTCGGCCGGGTCGCGGCCTGCGTGATCACGGGCGGTGCCGCAGTGGGGTTCCTGGTCTTGTGGTTCGCGTTTCCGTGGGCTCTGCGGAGATTCTGAGCCCGGCGGGCGGCTCCCTGATCTCAGTGTGCCGCGTTCTCAGTGTGCTGTGTTCCCGTCCGGCTCCACGGCCAGCCATCCGAAGTGGCGAGCGGTGTTCTCCAGGATGTCCATCAGCTGAGGTGCGATCCCGAACCGTTCGCCGTTGACCGGCAGGCTGTCCGCGAGGTCGCCGGGCGGCGAGGTGCGTTCGGTGGCCGCCTTCCAGTCCGCCAGCATCTCGACCAGGTCGACCAGCGTCATGCCGTTGACGCCGTCGGCGAAGTGCTCGGGGTGGTGTCGGTTGTTCGCGTAATGGTGTCGCAGCCCTTCGCCCATCGCGTCGACCAGGGCCCGGTGTTCCGGGCTGCCGTAGGGCGTGGCGCGCAGTCGCGGGACGACGTCGTCGTAGACGGCCAGCTCCGGCTCGCGGGTCTTGCTCAGGTCGTGGCGGATCGAGCGGTCGAGCAGCTCCTTGATCAGCTCGCCCATCAGCTCGGCGACGCGCAGGCTGTGGCGAAGAGTGTCCGGTGTGGAGTCGAACGACATATCTTGTCCCCCTGGTGTGGCCTTGCCGTCGCCTGTCAGTCCAGGACGCGCTGGCCCGAAACGGCGTCACCGAGCGACGCGGGCATCCCGGTCAGCAGCGCCAGGAACGGCCCCACCGGCAGATCGCGCTGAGCGGTGTGGCGGAAGCCGAGGTCCACGTTCACGGCGTACTGGTTGCGGCGCCCGACCCTGGTCCTGGTGACGTATCCGGTGGCCTCCAGGTCGGCGATGATCGCCGCGGTCGCCCGCTCGGTGATGCCCGCCGCCGCGCCCAGGTCCCGGATGCGGGCGTGGGGGTTGCGGGCGATCTCCACCAGGACGTGCCCGTGCGAGGTCAGCAGCGTCCACGCGTCACGTCTGCCACCTGCTGTCACGCGGCGATGATAACAGGGGGATCGCGGACGGCTCGGCGCGCCGGACGGACCGTTTCCCCCGGATAATCCGGGGCATCACGGGCCGCATGATCAAAATCGGCTACACGATGATGACCGAGCAGGCGGGCCCGCGGCAGCTGGTCGAGGACCTCGTCGGCGCCGAACGGGCCGGCTTCGACTTCTCCGTCGCCTCCGACCACTACTTCCCCTGGCTGGACGAACAGGGCCACGCCCCGTACGTGTGGAGCGTGCTCGGCGCCGCCGCGCAGGCCACGTCACGGATTCCCCTGATGACGTACGTGACCTGTCCGACCTTCCGGTACCACCCGGTGGTCGTGGCGCAGAAGGCGGCGACGGTGCAGCTGTTGTCCGAGGGGCGGTTCCGGCTGGGCCTGGGCTCGGGGGAGAACCTGAACGAGCACGTGGTCGGGCGCGGCTGGCCGGCGGCCAGCGTGCGCCAGGAGATGCTGGCCGAGGCGGTGCAGATCATCCGGCGGCTGTTCGACGGCGGCTACGTCACCCACCACGGCCAGCATTTCCAGGTCGAGGCTGCGAAACTGTGGGACCGCCCCGACACCCCGCCGCCGATCGGCCTGGCGGTCTCCGGCAGCGGCTCCTGCGAGCTCGCCGGCCGGCTGGCCGACGTGATGATCGCGGTGGAGCCGAAGTCCGACCTGGTGTCGATGTTCGAGGCCGAGGGCGGACGCGGGAAGCCGAAGGTCGGCCAGGTCCCGGTCTGCTACGACACCGACCGCGACCGCGCCGTCAAGCGTGCGCACGAGCAGTTCCGCTGGTTCGGCGGCGGCTGGAAGGTGAACGCCGAGCTGCCGGGCACGGCGGGTTTCGACGCGGCCAGCCAGTTCGTGACGCCCGAGAACGTCGCCGAATCGATTCCCTGTGGAGACTCGGTGGAGGACTTCGTCGAGGCCGTGCGGCCGTACGCCGAGGCCGGCTTCACCGAGGTCGCGCTGGTACAGGTCGGCGGGGACCACCAGCAGCCGTTCCTGGACTGGGCCGAGAAGGCGCTGATCCCGGCCCTGCACGAGCTGTGAGCGAGGAGCCATGACCGCGTCCACGAAGTCCACCGAATCCAAATCCACGCCGCCCGTCAAGGCCGGCACGGCCGCGCTCCTCGATCTCGACGGGACCCTCGTCGACACCAACTACCACCACGCGATCGCCTGGTACCGCGCGTTCCGCGAGCACGGGATCGTGCTGCCGGTGTGGCGCCTGCACCGGCACATCGGCATGGGCGGCGACCAGCTCGTCAAGGCGGTGGCCGGCGAGCAGGTGGAGCGCGAGCTCGGTGACGAGCTGCGAAGCGAGCACGGAGATCAGTTCCACCGGCTCATCGACGAGGTCGCGCTGATGGCGGACGCCCGCACCCTGGTCGAGCGGCTGCACGACCGCGGCGCCGCGGTGGTCCTGGCCAGCTCGTCGAACGAGGAGGACCTGAAGCGCTTCCGCGACCTGCTCGACGTCGACGACCTGCTGACCGGCGCCACGTCGAGCGCCGACGTGGAAGCCGCCAAGCCCGAGCCGGACATCATCTGCGCCGCCTTGGAGAAGGTCCCCGACGCCGAGCGCGCGGTGATGATCGGCGACTCGACGTGGGACTGCGAAGCCGCCCGCCGCGCCGGCGTCGCTTCGGTGGCGCTGCTGACCGGCGGCTTCTCGGAGCAGGAACTGCGGGAGGCGGGCGCCGCCGCGGTGTTCGCCTCGCTCGAGGAGCTGCTCGAGCATCTCGATCAGACACCTTTTGCGAAGTAGGCAGTGGAAAGGAGACCTCTGATGCCTCGTGGCCAGTGGAGCAAGAAGCGTGAACGCCAGTACGAGCACATCAAGGAAGGCGTGATGGACCGCGGCAAGTCCGAGGACCTCGCTGAGGAGATCGCCGCCCGGACCGTGAACAAGGAACGCGCCCGGCACGGCGAGGCCAAGGAGTCCAGCCGCCTGTCCAGGGAGGACATCTCGTCCAGCCGCAGAGGCGGGCTGCGGTCCCACAAGGGATCCGGCGGCCGCACCTACGACCAGCTGTACGAGGAAGCCAAGGACCGGAACATCCAGGGCCGCTCGAAGATGACCAAGAGCGAGCTGTTGAAGGCCCTCGGCGGACGGTGAGCGGAATTGCCGCCGTGTAGACCGTTTCGTGCCCATGCGATGGGTTACGAGGACGCTTCACGAGGATGTACCCGACACGCCAGAAGGAGATCCACGATGAGCGTGACCGACAAGGCCAAGCACGCCGCCAAGGACGCCAAGGGCAAGGTCAAGGAGGCTACCGGCAAGGTTACCGGCAACGAGCGCCTGCAGGCCGAGGGGCACGTCGACCAGGCCGAAGCGCATGTCGCGCACAAGGCCGACAAGGCGAAGGACTCCGCCAAGAACGTCGGGCAGGAAGCCAAGGGCAAGGTCCGGCAGGTGGCCGGGGCGGTGACCGACGACAACAGCCAGGAGGTCAAGGGCAAGGCCGAGCAGGTGAGCGCCCGGGCCAAGGAGCACTTCAACAAGTAACCGAACAGAGTCGACGAACAGCGTCGAGAAGCACAGATATGCTGACCGGCCCCGGGCCTCACCGCCCGGGGCCGGTCGCGCTCAGCCGAACGCCGACGCGCTCAGCCGAACGCCGACGCGCTCAGCCGAACGCCGACGCGCTCAGCCGAACGCCGACGCCGTCAGCCGGCGCACTTCGGCCACATCGCGGACGACCTGGACGGCCCACTCGGAGCCGGTGGCGCCGGGCGAGCTGATCGCCGCGTGTGCGGCCGCGGCCAGTTGGAGCAGCACCTCGGTGTTCACGTCGACGGGCAACGCCTGCTCGGCTGGGGTACGGCCGCCCCACAGCGCGGTGACCTGGTGTACCGCCTCGGTCTCGGCGGCCTCCCAGGCCACCGTCTCGGTGACGCGGGCCGCGGCGATGAGCCGGGTGAGCAGATTCTTGGTGACGGACGTGCGGCGGGAAGGATCGAACACGCTGTTCTCCTGAACCTGGACACAAGCTCAGCCGCGGCCCGCGTACCACTGGGGATTGCTGATCAACTTTTCATGCTTAATTCTGCATATGAACCATAGCAGAGGTCCGGCCCCGGTTACGGTGCGGAACGCGGGGTACGCGCCGCGGCATGAACGCACCGGCCGTGATCGTCATAGACATGATCAACTCCTATGACCACGAGGACGCCGACCGGCTGGTGCCCTCGGTGCGGCGCGTCGTGCCGGCGATCCGGAAGCTGATCGACCGGGCGCGCGAAGCCGAGGCGGAGCTCATCTACGTCAACGACAACCTCGGCCCTTGGCGATCCCGGATGGACGACGTGGTGCAGGCGGCCTCTCGCGGCCGGCATCCCGATCTCGTGGAGGCCATAGCCCCGGACGACCGGTCATTGTTCGTCGTCAAGGCCCGGCACTCGATCTTCTACCAGACGCCGCTGGAGTACCTGCTCGCGCAGGACGGCATCGACCACATCGTGCTGTGCGGCCAGGTGACCGAGCAGTGCGTCCTGTACTCCGCCCTGGACGCGCACATCCGCGGCATCGAGGTCACGATCGCCCGCGACGCCGTCGCCCACATCGACGCAGACCTCGCTCAGGCCGCGCTGCGGATGATGGAGAGCAACATGGGCGCCAGGCTCGCGGACGCCGCCGAGATCACCTTGAGATGAGCCGCGGGCTCTCGCGCAGTCCGCTCCGTCCCCGCTCCCAGTTGCCCAGTAGCTGCCCGGCCAGCGCGTCGTCGACGTACCCGGAGGCCGCCAGCCCGAAGGCCACGTCTGCTTCCAACTCGGGCTCGTCCCGCAGCAGCGCGTCGAGCACCCCACGCCGCACGAGCTGGTCGTGGACCGCGTCGGCCTCGACGTGTTCGCTGTAGAAGCGGTAGCCGGCCTCGGCGACGTCGTGCCGCCGGAAGGCCTCGACGAGCCGCCGGGAGGACGGCGACGACCCGATCTCGGCCCGGGCGAACTGCCCGAGCAGCGCGCCGCGGTGCGCCCGGTGCAGACCGAACAGCGACATCAGGTTCACCACCGCCATCGCCTGCCACGGCGCGGCCTCCACCTGGGCCCCGTAGGCCGGATCGAGGTCCCAGGCGCTCATCATGTCGGCGAACAGGCGCGCGTGGACCCGTTCCGGGCGGCCGCCGCCGTACTCGTCGTACTGCAAGGCCACCAGGGCGGACTGCGCGTCACCGTGTGTCCGCGGGATCGCCCAGGTCTGAGGGTCGGCCTCCTTGAGGTGGTACAGGGACCGGGCAGCCAGATATTCCTGGATCTGCCAGGGCTTCCCCTCATCGCGCAGGAAGCCCGAAGGGCTCCCGTCTCCGTCGGACGGCGCGAGCATCCGGCCGATCTGCTCGGCGGAACCCGGCACGGTGCCGAGCTCGTCGCGCAGCCGGTCCTCGAAGCCACGCTCCAGCGCCCCACGAGCCGCCACCAGGTCCGGATCCCACTCCCAGCCGTCGTCGACGCCGTCGAAGCCCCGATAGTGCAGTTCGTAACAGAGGTACAGAGCCAGCTGGACATCGTCGCCGCAGACGTCGTCGAACGACGGGAGCGGCTTCGCGCTGCCAGGCTCGGCGCGCAGCGAAGCCGTCACCATCTCCGACACGGGGCCGCGGGGCTGCGGCAAAGGCGGAGGGGCCGAGACGATGCCCATGGTTGCTCATCTCCTTCGGCAGATGTCGTATCGGCAGAACGCCGGTGAGTGCGGCACTACTTCGCTGAGCGCACATGGCGCCGGTGGCTGGTGTCGCAGAACGGATAGCGCTCACTCAGCAGGCACGTGCACAACGCCACCGTCGGCCGCTCGCTGGTGACGACGCTCCCGTCGGGCAGCCGCACCGTCACCGGCCCCCGGACCAGGATCGGGCCGCGGCCCTGCGGCAGGGTCACATCGGCCGGCTCACTCCCGGACACCGCGGACCACCACCAGATCTTCGTTCAGAGCGCCTTTGTCGATGAGTCCTTGCTCCTCGAGCCACGGCGCGCGCTCGCGCATCACGGGGCCGAACGCGCCGGGGGAGCGGACCATCACTTCCGGCCGCAACCCGGAAGTGCGCAGCAGGCCGCAGGTTTTCGCCACGTCGGAGACCGACGACTGCACGATCAGCAGGACTCCGCCGGGCCGCAGCATGGGCCGGCTCTGAACGCACAGCCGGTCCAGAACCTCGCGCCCGTCGGGCCCGGCGTCCCAGGCACGCGATCGGAGATCGGCGACGGGAGGTTCGGGGAGGTATGGGGGATTGGACACGATGAAGTCGAACCGGCGTCCGTGCACCGGAGCGAACAGATCGCCTCGGCGCACCCGGATCCGGCGTCCGCGCAGAAGCCCGTTGACGAACGCCGATGCCAACGCCCGCCGGGACACGTCGACCGCGGTGACCACGCCGCCCCGGACGGCCGCGGCCACGGCCAGCGCCCCGGTACCGGTGCCCACGTCCAGAATGTGCGAACCGGCGGGAACGTGTTCGGCGGCCAGGCTTGCCAGGAGCACCTCGGTGTCGGAGCGGGCGGCGTAAACGCCCGGGAGACAGACCAGCTTCATGATGACCACGTCCCTCAGGACAGGACGGTCCGCGCCGCGAGATCGTCGACGACATCCGTCAGTTTCCTGCGACGCCGGTACACGGCGCGCTGTTGCTGGGCTCCGGTGCCGACGCGCGCGACCCGCTCAAGGAGTTCCTCGACGATCCGCAGCTCGCCCAGAGCCCGCAGAGCCGGTGTCGCGACCTCGACCAGGGCCCGGACCCCCGCCGAGAGCGGCATCACCGCCCCGGTGGACGGATGCGTCCACATTCCCGCCAGCCCGGAGGCGGCGGCCTGCCGGTGGGCCTCCCGGACCTGGAGGTCCGTCGGCTCCGGGCACGGCACACCGGCCCGGGCGTCGGCCAGCAGGACCATCGACAGGGCGCGGACCAGCAGCGCGATCAGCAGATCCACGTCGACGTCGGCGTTCACGTCGGCGACGCGGATCTCCAGGGTCGGCACGTGCTCCGAGGGCCTGGCGTACCAATAGATCATCTTCCGGTCGAGCAGGACGCCCGAGACGACCAGGTCCTCGGCGAGCCGCTCGTACTCGTCGGCGCCGACCCGCGGCGTGGGGCCGACGGTCGGCCACGCCTGCTGCTCGTAGTGCCGCCAGCTCTCGCAGCCCCGGAACGAGCCGCCGGCGAACGGGGAATTGACGGCCAGCGCCTGCAGCACGGGCAGCCAGGGGCGCAGATGGCCGGCGAGCGTCATCGCCTCGCAGGTCTCCAGTTCGCCCACGTGCACGTGGCACGCGCAGGATTCGCTGTCGGCGTGCATGGCGGCAGAGGCATAACGCCTGACCATGCGCTCGTACCGGGAACCATCGGCGATGGGGAAGGGCTTGCTGGTCAGCACGGCGCTGGCGGAGGCCACCAGCACACACTCGGCGCGGGCGGCCGCCTCGGCCAGGACCCGCCGGCCTTCGACCAGCTCGTTCCGCAGCTCCGTGGCCCGCCGCACGGGGCTGGTGTGGCATTCGATCTGGCTCGCGTACAGCTCGTTCGTCACTCGTCCGTCCAAGCACTCCGTGGCGATCTTGCGGACCTCCGGAGCCTGCGGCGCCGTGATCCGGGTGGCGGGATCGACGAGCAGGAACTCCTCCTCCACCCCGACCGTCAGGGACTGGAACCTGTGCGAGCCTGTGAGCCCCATGGCCGTCTCCGTCCTGGTGAACCGCGTTCTCATCGCTTCTGACGCGGTCTGGCTCGTGTGCCCTGATCAGCGGATGGCAAACAAAGAGTCGAACGCTTTGCGCCGGGCGGGCACGGCCGGTGACGTGGGCCGGAACAGCGGGAAGGGGACGGAGCTCCGTCCCCTTCCCGGCAGCCGGCGCGTCACCCCAGATCGGCACCGACCAGGAGTTCTATGTGTCCCGGATCCGGCTGTTCAAACGCGCTGAGCCCGTCAGCGGGCCGCTCCCAGCGCCACTCGTTTGTCGTCGATCATGGCGCGCACGTCGTGGAACGCCTCTGTCCCGCGCCGTGCCCTCTCCTCTTCCGACATGCCGGCGATCAGCTTCGGGCTCACCCCGGCTTTGACGAGCGCCGCCAGGACCCGCCGCGCGGCCGGCAGCTGCCGGTCCAGGGTCGGCCGGACCCGGCCGCGAGCCAGGAACGCCTCGGTCGTGTGCGGGCTGAGCAGCACGGCGGTGTCGCGGCCGACGACCTCCTCGACGTAGCGCAGCTCCGACTGCCAGCCGTCGATCACGGTCAGGCCGGACCACACGCAGCGCTGGGGAGTCGCACCGCGAGCCGCCAACCGCTCCCATCCGGCTCCCGAGAACACCGACAGGCTCTCGGCGTGCACCAGCTTGGCCGTGGCCACCCCCAGCGTGCCGATGAGCTCGGAATTGCGGCCCATGACGCGCAGCCGCAGATCGGCCTTCTCGTCCAGCACTGACAACGGCACCGAGGCCACCGAGGTCACCGATCGCGGATCCCCGCCGGCGTCCATGAACCGGAGCAGACCCCGCCGGTAGGCGCCGGCTGTATCGAGATAACGTCGCGGCGAGTGGACCCCGGTCGCCATCACGCGCAGTCCTCGCGCGGTGGCCTCCTCGATCGCTGTCAGCCCCTCGCCGACAGCGGCGATGCCGACGAGAAGGTTCGCACGGTTCACCGCGTCGGAGAGATCCTGCGCCCGGCTCACCGTCTCGGCGGCGTCGCCGGACCAGCCCGGGTCGACCTCGACCGCGACCCAGCCGTCCAGCGGGTTGTCCCCGAGCGGGCTGTCGAGCAGCAGGTCGCACGCCTGCCGGGCGTCGTCCCGGACCAGCTCGCGCCGCAGTGTCTCGGTGTCGTCCGCCGGCGAAGTCCTGATCTGTTCGTCGTACGCCGTCGTATGGGCCAGCGCCGTGGCCAGTGCCGCCGGATGGGATACGACACCGGTGATTCCGCATCGCACCAGGCGCGGCAGTCCGTGGACGGGATCGTGGATCCATTCCCTGCTGAGGTGGTGGACCCAGGGGCTCTGACCGTCCTCGGCGAGTCGCTGCAGACTGGTGCGCACCGTCGTTCTCCCTCGCGCCGGGTTCAGCCCGGCCCGGCCGCCCGGGCGCCGTCGTCCAACACCACCGCCAGCAGCCGGCGGTTGATGGCCGTGTCGACGGCGCTCGCGCGGCAGACGACGTCCAGTTTCCGGTAGATGTGGCGCAGGTGGACCTTGACGGTCTCGCCGGACAGCGACAGGCGCTCAGCCACTTCCTCCGAGGTCAGCCCGTACGCCACACCGGCCAGGACCTGGCGTTCCCGCCGGGAGACGAACGGCGCGGCGGGCATGGGCCGGCGCGCGATCAGCCCGGAGGCGTGCGCCAGCGCCACGGCGTGCGCGGCGTTGCGTGCGCCCAGGGCACGGTAGGCGCGGGTCATGTGGCGGGAGACGGTGCTCGTCGACAGGCCCAGGCGACGCGAGATCTCGTCCTTGGTCCGGCCGTCGGCGATCAGCCTGAGCACCCCGAGCTCCTGCGGGCTCAGGTCGCGGCGGTGGGGATCGTCGGCGTCGACCCGCAGCCGGACCAGGCCGGTCCGCGTCACCGGCGCTCCCTGGGACGTCCGCGTCACCGGCGCTCCCGGGGAGACGAGGGGCGTGACCAGGCCGCCCGCCTGCCTCGGTTGGACGGGGTTCATGAGCGTCATGGCTGCGGCTCCGACTATTGGTAGGTGCTTTCAGGCGGGGGCCCGCCCGGGCTTTCGCCACCGCGGCCCGGCGGCTGTCGGACGGCTTTCATGACCCGAGCGGCCAGAAATATGCATGCCGGTTTGCGCCAGGCGTTCCGGCAGGCCGGCGCGCATGGATCGCGGCCGGTCGGGTAGGGCAGGCGTTCCCGTCCAGCCGGGTCCGGGTGCTCCGTGCCCGGCACCCCGCGACACAAGGAGGACTTTCGAGATGCGGGACACCCTGGAGTACATGATCGGCAGCCGGGTCCGGTGCGCCGGAGAGGAATGCGGCGAGGTGGGCATTCGGCGCGGCGAGCGCGTTCACGCCGTGGATGGTCAGATCGGCCGGGTCAAGGGCCTGGCCGTGGTTCCCCCGGACAGCGTCGTGACGCATGTCCTGCTCGACGAGGGGCATCTGTGGGGCCGTAAGCGCGTGGCGATCCCGATCGGCGACGTGACCGGGATCGACGACGACGGCGTGGCCGTCCGGCTGAGCAAGGACCAGATCAAGGACTTGCCGCCGGTCGACACCCGAAGTCGGTGACGGCCCCGCTTGCCTGAGAAGTCCGCAGCCGTCGAGGAGGAGCAGTGGCCGCCGAGCAGCGGAACGACGGATCGCCGGCCCGCGACGAATCCGCCGAGGAGCGCGCCGACCGGAACCTGGTCGAGCTCCTGCAGGAACTGCGCGTTCTTCAGACGGGCATCCAGATCCTCTTCGCGTTCCTGCTCACCATCCCGTTCACCGTCCGCTTCACTCAGCTGTCCACCACACAACGGGACATCTACGTCGCCACTTTCCTGACGTCCCTGGCCTCCCTGGCCGTTCTGGTGGCACCGGCCGCCATCCATCGCGGGCTGTTCCGCCGCGGCATGAAGGAGCGGATCGTCATCATCTCCGCGCGCTGCGCGAGATTCGGCATCCTGCTGCTCGCGGTGGCCCTGGACTGCGCCCTCTTCTTGATCATCGACGTCGTCCTCGGCCGCCTGGCCGCCTTCGTGACCACCGGCTGCGCGGCGCTGATGTTCTTCGTGCTGTGGTTCCTGCTGCCATGGCTGCTTCGGCGAGACTGAGAGACCGGCGGCCGGCGCTCATACGGAGGCGGCAGGTGTCCCCTCACCGATGCACGGCGGCCGCCCCGGACTCCGGAGGCTGATACACCAGGCCCCGGTCGAGGTCGGCGATGCTCCGGGCGCCGCACAACTGCATGGTCATCCGCAGCTCGCGCGCGAGGATGTCGATGCAGTGCCGCACCCCCGCCTCGCCGGCCGCGGCCAGCCCGTACAGGTGGGCCCGGCCGAGCAGGACGGCCTTGGCCCCCAGGGCGAGGGCGGCGGTGATGTCGGTGCCGCGCCGGAAGCCGGAGTCGACCAGCACCTCCGCGCGGTCGCCGACGGCGTCCACGATCCGCGGCAGCACCTCTATGGTGGCCGGGAGGTGGTCGAGCTGCCGGCCGCCGTGGTTGCTGACGATCACCGCGTCCAGGCCGTGGTCGACGGCCTGCGCGGCCTGGCCGACGGTGGTCACGCCCTTGAGCACGATCGGGCCGTCCCACATGCGGCGGATCCAGTCCAGGTCCTCCCACACGACGGTGCCGTCGAACATGTCGGGCATCACCTCCAGCGAGCGCTGGTCCGGCGGGCCGATGTTCGGGAAGCTCACCGTCGGCGAGGTCAGGAAGCGCCAGACCCACGCCGGATGCAGGGCGCCCTCGAACAGGGTGGTCAGAGACAGCTCCGGCCGCGGCAGCGTCAGCCCGGCGTGCTTCTCCGGGACCCGCTCTGAGCGCACCGCCGTGTCGATGTTGAGCAGCAGGGCCTCGAAACCGGCGGCCTTGGCGCGCGCCACGGCCTGCTTGATGCGGCTGCGGTCGCCCCAGACGTACATCTGGAACCACAGCGGCGTGTCGGTCTGCGCGGCGACGTCCTCCACCGAGGTGTTGCCCAGCGTGGAGATCCCGTACGGGATCCCCGCGTGCCGGGCGGCCCGGGCCACCGCCAGCTCGCCCTCGTAATGCATCAGCCTGGGGGCGCCGACGGGGGAGAGTGCGAAGGGAAGCGGGATCCGCCGGCCCAGAACGGTGGTGGAGGTGTCGACGTCGCTGACGTCGCAGGGCTGCCGCGGCTGGAACCTCACGTCGCGGAACGCGGCGCGGTCGCGCCGCAGCGTGTGCTGCCCCTCCCCGCCGTTCTCCAGGTAGGACCGCGCCCCCAGCGGCAGGCGCCGGCGCGCGACGCGGGCCACGTCCTCGATCGTGACACAGCGGGCCAGCCGCCGGGCTCCGTACGGTGCCGGCGGCCTGGCCACGCGTACCAGGTGAAAGATCTCCGAAGGCTTCATGGCCATGTGGGGTACCCCGTGGCGCCGGGATGAACCGGTGCTTTTCGAGAGCGCGAGCGGCCACGTTTACCCGCTGCCGCGCCGGGCACGACGGCGGAGCCGCCGACATGATCATGATCGACGGCGACGCCGGCGCCGGCGAGTCCGCGATCCATCGCTCGATGACGGCCGAGCTCATGGCCCGATGACGTAAGGAGCATGAGATGCCCGAGTACGGATATTTCCTTTCCTGCGAGGAGTTCCAGCCGCAGCAGCTTCTCGACCAGGCCCGTCTGGCGCAGCGGGCCGGCTTCGAACGGCTCGCCATCTCCGACCACTACCACCCGTGGACGGACAAGCAGGGCAGCAGCCCCTTCGTCTGGTCCATGATCGGCGCGCTGAGCCAGGCGGCGCCGCTGCCGGTCACCACGCTGGTGACCTGCCCGACCGTGCGCGTCCACCCGGCGGTGATCGCGCAGGCCGCCGCGACCTCGGCGGTGCTGACCGGCGGGCGGTTCCAGCTCGGGGTCGGGACCGGGGAGGCGCTGAACGAGCACATCCTGGGCGGGCGGTGGCCGGCGTTCGGGGAGCGGGCGGACATGCTTGAAGAGGCCGTCACCGTGCTGCGGCGGCTGTTCGCCGGCGGGATCGTCGACCACGACGGCCCGCACTACACGGTCCAGAACGCGCGCCTGTACACGATCCCGGACGAGCCGGCGCCGATCCTCGTCTCCGCCTTCGGGCCGGACGCCGCCGCCCTGGCCGGCCGCATCGGCGACGGCTTCGTCACCATGCAGCCCGACAGCGAACTGGTCGAGCGCTTCGCCGAGGCCGGAGGCGCGGGCAAGCCGGTCGTCGGCGGGCTGAAGGTGTGCTTCGACCACGACCGGGAGCGCGCGGTGCGCACCGCCCGGGAGCTGTGGGGGATCGAGTCGCTGCCCGGGGAGCTAAACCAGATCCTGCCGACGCCGCGGCATTTCGAGCAGGCCGCGTCCGTCGTGACCGACGAGATGGTCCAGAAGGGGATCACGTGCGGCGACGACGCGGACGCGGTCCTGGAGGCCGTCCAGAAGTTCGTCGACGCGGGGTTCACCGAGATCCACATCGGCAACATCGGACCGCACTCCGAGGAGTTCTTCGATTTCTACCGGGAAGCGGTGGCGCCCCGGCTGCCCTCGTGAACGCCACGCGGAGCTGGAGGCGTTCACGATTCATGAGTCATGGTTCTTTTATCATGCTCCTGACACCGTTCACCATCGCGGGAACGGGACATGCGCCGACAGTCCCGTTCCCGCACGGCGGTACGCCGATCCGGCCCTGTGAGCGCATTCGGGGCGGCTCTGTGGCCCGCCCGAGGAACAGCTCCAGATTGAGGATTGGTCTTGCCCGATGCCGTCGAACCGTACCCAGGCACGTCCATGACCGGGCATCCCCACGTGCACGACAGCCAGGCCCGGCGCGCCGAGACGCTCGCGACGCTGAACCGCCTGTGCCGCCTGGCCCCCGACGATCCTTCGCGCCGCCGGCTGCGGGACGAGGTGGTCGCCGGGTACATGCCCTACGCCCGCTACCTGGCCAATCGCCACCACCTGCACGGCGAGGCCCACCTGGACCTGGTCCAGGCCGCCTACATGGGCCTGGTCAAGGCCGTCGACAACTTCGATCCGGCGTACGACACCGCCTTCCTCACCTACGCCACGCCGATGATCACCGGCGAGATGAAGCGGCACTTCCGGGACACCAGCTGGGACGTCCACGTGCCGCGCCGCATGCAGGAGTTGTCCGCCCAGCTGCGGATCGCCACCGCGGATCTGACGCAGAGTCTCGGCCGCTCGCCGACGATGGCCGAGGTCGCCGAGCATCTGCGCGCCGACCCCGGTGAGCTGGTGGAAGCCTACGAGGCCGCCCGCGCCTACTCCGCGGCCTCGCTCGACGCCCCGGTGCCCACCGGCGACAGCGGCGGCGGCGCGGCGCTGGGCGAGCTGCTCGGGTCCGAGGACCCGGCGATCGACAAGGTCGTGAAACGGGAAGCGCTCAAGGAGGCCGTGAAGCAGCTCGGCGAACGGGACAAGCGCATCCTGCTGCTGCGGTTCTTCCGGGGCATGACACAGGCGGAGATCGGCGATGAGCTGGGCGTGTCGCAGATGCAGGTGTCCCGGATACTTACGCAGATCCTGGGCCGTCTGCGCAGCAGGATCGTGCGCTGAGCGGGCCGCGCTGCGTATGCGCTCCTTCGTGGGGCGGGCGAGCATGGGACCCATGGATCCGGTCGAAGCCCTGATGCGGATCGCCTTCCTTCTGGAATGGCGCGGCGCGTCCAGCTACCGGGTGCGCGCCTTTCACACGGCGGCCGACGCCGTCCGCACCCTGCCGCCGGGGCCGGGGCCGGGGCCGGGGCCGCTCGACGCCGCGGACGTCGCACAGCTGCGCGGGGTCGGCCCGGTCACCGCCGAGGTGATCGCCCAGGCGTCGTCCGGTGCCGTGCCGTCCTACCTGGCGCGCCTGGAGGCCGACTGCGGACCCGAGGCCCTGGCCGGCTGGGACTTGGCGGCCGCGAGCACCGGGGACTGCCATCTGCACTCGGACTGGTCCGACGGCGGGGCTCCGCTGGAGAGCATGGCCGAAGCGGCGCGCGACCTGGGTCATCAGTGGGCTGTTCTGACCGATCACTCGCCGCGCTTGACGATCGCCCACGGACTGAGCGCCGACCGGCTGCGGGATCAGCTGCGCGAGGTGGCCGCGGTGAACGCCCGGCTCGGGCCGGCTTGCCGGCTGTTGACCGGCATCGAGTGCGACATCCTGGAGGACGGCTCGCTGGACCAGGAAGAAAGTCTGCTCGCCGAGCTGGACGTGGTCGTGGCCTCCGTCCATTCCAAGCTGCGCTCCGACCCCGAGCCCATGACCGCGCGCATGGTGGCCGCGGTCCGCAATCCGCATGTCGACGTTCTCGGCCACTGCACGGGCCGCATCATCACCGGCCGGGGCCGCCCGCAGTCCCGCTTCGACGCGCAGGCGGTGTTCGCCGCGTGCGCGCAGTCGGGCACCGCCGTGGAGATCAACTGCCGGCCCGAGCGGCGCGACCCGCCGGACGACCTGCTGGCGCAGGCCTGCCGGGCCGGCTGTCTGTTCGCGGTGGACACCGATGCCCACGCCCCGGAGCAACTGCACTGGCAGTACTCGGGCTACGCGCGCGCGGCCCGGGCCGGGCTCGGGAAGGACCGGCTGGTCACGACCTGGCCGCTGGCCGAGCTGCGGCGGTGGACGGGCCGCACCGGGCAGAGCTCGGCCGGCGACGGCGGGGACTGACGCCGAGTAAGCGTCCTGCCGCTACATCCCACTCGCCGCCGAGGCATGGGGGTCGCTGGTCAGATGGTCCAGGTTGACCACCGTCAGAATCGTCTCGGCGGGCCCGCCGGTCGGCGCGTACAGCTCCAGGCTCGTGCCGCTGGCGCGGTGCGAGGCGGTCAGCCGGTGCAGCGCGGCGACTCCGGCGCTGCCCAGATGGCTGACGCCGGTCAGGTCCACGGTGAGGTTCCGGGTGCCGGCCGCCCCGGCCAGGCGCAGCGCGGCCTCCACGGGCCCGGTGGTGTTGATGTCCAGCGGGCCGTCGACCCGGGTCCGCGCGCTCGGGGCCCACGGCTGGTCCAGGACCAGCGAGGGATCGGCGGTGTCGGCGGGGCCGCCTGGCACGGTGGCCCCGGCGGGGGTGCCGCCGGGACGCAGCTGGTCGGCGGTCAGCAGCCGAGCCGGGCGGGTGAGCGGGTGCCGGACGGTGGCGGTGGTGCCGGCCGCGTCGTGGGCGATGTGGAAGTGGTCGAGGACCTCGGCGGCCAGTTGCAGTCCGTGTCCGCGCTCCGCGCTGGGCGGCCGGGGCTCGCGCCACCGGCCGGCGTCGCGGACCCGGGCCGTGAGCACGCCGCCGCCGTCCACGACGGCGGTCAGGCGGCAGAGCCGGTCGGCTTCGGCGACGGGGGAGTCCGGGGCGCTGTAGGCGTGTTCGACGGTGTTGGTGGCCAGCTCCATCACCGCGTGCAGCACCGCGTTGTGGGCCCGGCGCCCGGCGCCGTGGTCGGTGAGCCACTCGGCGAGCTCGTCGCGCAGCTCCGCGAGGTGTTCGGGCCTGGCCGGGATCGCCAGGTCGAGCGGCTCCGGCGGGCGCAGGCGCTGGGCGGCCAGCAACGTGATGTCGTCGCTGTGGCCGGTGACGCCGGTGAGCAGTTCCGGCGTCCGCTCGCAGATCCGCTCGGGCAGGCGCAGGCCGTCACGGTAGGCCCGGCCCGCGACGAGGCCGCCGACCGCCTGGGCCAGCTCGACGCTGGACTGCGGGAGCGTGCGTCCCGGCCGCTCCAGGATGCCGTCGCTGTAGAGCAGCACCGTGGTGCCGATGTCCAGCCGCACCATGCCGGTCTTGTCCCGGTCGAACTCCTCGCCGACGCCCAGCGGCGCGGCGCCGGTCGCCGGCAGGTAGACCGCCTCGCCGCCTCTCGTGACGAGCAGCGGCGCCGGATGGCCGGCGGTGCAGTAGGAGACCCCTCCCGAGCGCGGGTCGATCAGCGTCACGCACACCGTCGCGGCCTGCGCGCCCGGGATCCATGCCGCGGCCTCGTTCAGCGCGGCCAGCGCGCTGACCAGGTCGCCGGTGGCCGCGAGCCGTTCGCGCAGGACGACGCGCAGTTGGCCCATGGCGGCCGAAGCGGTCACGCCGTGCCCGACGACGTCACCGACCACCAGGGCCACCCGGCCGTCGCCGACCGGGACCGCGTCGAACCAGTCGCCGCCGGCCGCCGTCTCGGAATCGGCCGGCAGGTAGCTGGCGGCGATCTCCAGCTGCGGGAGCACCGGCAGGCCCCGGGGGAGAAGTTCGCGTTGCAGGGCGTCGACCATGCTGTGGACGTGCTCGTACCGCTGCTCGGCCGCCGAGGCGGGCCCCGGCGCGGGCCGGCTGTGGCGCACGGGTTCGGCGGTTTCCCGCAGCCGCACCACGAGCCCGGTTACCGCGCCGTCGGGTCCGCGCTGCGCGCTCGCGTCGAAATCCATGAACGCCTCGGTGGCCGGGCCGGAATCGCGCCCGCCGATCCGCACCGGCACCGCGGACAGCCGCCCCGGGTCACCGGTGGCCAGCACCTGGTCGAGCACCGCGGTGTCGGCATGTCCCATCGGGCCGGCACCGATCCCCGAAAGCGGCGACCCCAGCAGGTCGTCGCGGCCGAGGAAGCGCCGGCACAGGCCGGTGACCGCCGTGATGCGGTGCTCCGGTCCGGTCGTGCCGAGCATCATCAGCGGCATGGCGTCGAACAAGCCGTACACAGACTCCGTGTCGCCCGCGTGCCTGTCCGGTTGTCCGCTCTCGTCGTCCCGCATGGTTGCCTAATGTAAGCGCAGCGCTGCGTGGACGTTGTCGAACGTCGGGACCGTCTCGTCAAGATGAGCGATCTGGACCACGCGGGCGGCGATCGACTCCGGCGGGATCGAGAGCCGCACCTGGAGCCCGGCGCGCCGGCAGACGGTGGTGATCTCCCGGAGCAGCCGGATGCCGGCCACGGCGAAGAACTCGACCGGGGCCAGGTCGACGACGACGAGCCCGGGAGGGCGGAGCACGGCGATCGTCTCGAGGATGCCGTCGGCGGTGGCACGCCAGGTGGTCGCGTCGACGACGCCGGTGACCGTGAGAATCGCGGCTTCGCCCACGGACCGTCCGCTGACGGACCTGATGAGGGTGATGCGGGCTTCGTCCATGAGGGTCCGCGATTCGTCGAAGGCGGCGGCCGGCAGCCGGGGCGGGGCGTGTCACACGGCGACAGCTGTCGAACCGACTGTGACAACCACAGTAGCCGTCTTTGCCGTCCGCGCCCGGTTTCTCCCCGGCGCTTCTTCGTGTCGGCGCGGTGCGCTCGCCGAACCTGGGCGGAAGCGCTGCCCATGGCCTGCAGGATCTGCCTGAGGTCCAGACCGCCCCGGCCGTCGATGTTCCCGAGCTTGTCGAAGCGGACGGTGTGCCGGTACGGCTCGCCGGGCCGGGGACGGCTGAGATAGCCGGCCTGCTCCAGATCGGTGACGATCGCCTGCACGGTGTCGTGTGCGAGACCGGACGCGGCGGCCACCTCGGCGGTCTGCGCATGCGGATCGGCGCCGCCGGGTCGTCCACGCACACGCGCATCACCCGGCGGGCGATGACCCCGCAGGCCGCCTTCGACGACGTGGAGTACCGCTTCGACCTGGGCTTCGACGGGGCGGCGTCGAACCTGCGGCGGGTCCGTCTGGACCGCACCCGGGACGACCTGCGCGATGCCACCCCGGCAGACGGGGTGGCGGTCACGAAGATCGCCGACCGGTGGGGGTTCGCCAAACCCGGCCGCTTCGCCGAGCTGTGCCGCGCGGCCTACGGCGAGACGCCGAACCAGACGCTGCGCGGGTAGCGCCCGACGGGTCAGCGGCGGATCAGGAAGACGATGAGCACGATGATCAGAATCACGACGAGTGTTCCGACTCCGATATACACGGTTGCTTCTCCCTTGCTGTCGCGGGCCGGGTTTTCCGGCCGGCCGACCTGATGGCCGCGCATCGGCGGTTCAAACAACCGTTCCCGCGATTGGCCGAAGCCGGTCGGTGGCGAGCCAGCGCGTCCCGCACGGTTCGGCGGCGTATCTGCGCAGTTGCGCGAGCCTGTTTGCTGTGCATGGCCTGGGGTACCCGGCTCCGGCGTCGAGGACGCCCGGTACAACAGAACACCTCAGGAGGCCCGCCATGTCGACCACGTCACGGTCTGCGAAGCCAGCCCACATGCCCAGTGACGTGACACCGAACCTCTCGCTGTTCGACCGTTTCGCGACCGCCGCGGCCGGGTTCGCCTCGCGGGCCTGGTTCTTCGCGTTCTGTGTTCTGCTGGTCGTCCTGTGGGCGCCGACGTACTTCGTCATCGGGACGGTGGACACCTGGCAGCTGATCATCAACACGATCACCACCATCGTGACGTTCCTGCTGGTCGCACTGCTCCAGAACACCGAGACACGCGCCGACCAGGCGACGCAGGACAAGCTGAACGCCCTCGCGCAAGGCCTGAGCGGGCTGATGACGCACATCGCCGACATCCACGACCGGGACGATCTGCGCGACGAGGTGACCGAACTGCGCAAGGCCGTCGGGCTGGAAGACAGCGAGAGCGCCTGAAGGCGACGTCCCATGCCGATCCCCCATTTATCGGCATCTCCCTAGCATGGTGGGACAATAGTGGTGATGGCTGGTGGGTGATGCCTCATGGCTCCCGGTGGTGGGACGCCGCCGAGGCCGGCGCCGAGCCCGACCTCGCGAACAGTTCGCAGCTCGCGGGTGTCATGGACGCCGCGATGCAGGTCGGGAGCACGTTCATGGGCGCCGCGCACTATTTGCACCCCGCCGACGACAGCCTGCACCTCACGGCCCACAGAGGGTTCGACAGCCAGTTCACGACCTACTCCCGGATCGTCAGCGGACCCGGCACCAGCTGCGCGGCCGCGGCCTCCGGCATGCAGCCGGTCTACGTCGAGGACGTGACCGCCTCGCCGGTCTTCGCCGGAACGCCGGATCTGGATGTCGTCACCGCCGCGGGCGTCGGCTCGTGTGCGTCGATTCCGATCCTCGCGCACGGCTGCGGGCTCCTGGGCGTGGTGTCGATCCACCGCCCCGCCGCCGGACCGTGGACCCCGGCGGAGCGGGACCTGCTGGACCGGGTCAGGGCCTACGCCGTCGAGACGCTGCATCTTTGAACCCGCGGCCTCGACTCCGGCGTGCGCGATCCGCACCTGTGAAGTCGGTTTCACGCATAACTTGACGCGTGTCACGGCGCGGTTGAGGATGAAGACGAGCAGAAGTCCAGGTCGGACTGTTCGTGCCGCGTCAACGGAGCTGCCGATGACCACTCTCAACCTGGATGTGCGAACGCACCGCGGTCACTGCCCCGCGACTCTGATCCAGGCGGCGGGCGAGATCGACATGAACTCGGTCGCCCGGCTCCGGCTGGCCGTGATGGGGGCGGTCGGACGCGGCTCGGTCGTCCTGGACCTCACCAAAGTCACGTTCTGCGACTCCAGCGGTGTGCACCTGATCTATGAAGCGGACGGCGCCGCCCGGGCCGAAGACGTCGCCTTCAGGCTCTGCGTCTCCCCGGAGGTCAGGCAGGTTCTGGATCTGGTCGGCGGCGCGGCGGTCCTGAAGATCGTGCCGCGCGTGGACAGCGCGTTCCAGAGCTGAGTTCCACGCCGCGTCACCATGCTTCGGACCGGTGCGCCGGCGTCTGGCCGCTCAGCAGAATCAGGTTCCGCAGTCGCTCGGCCGAGGGACGCCGTGCGGGCTCGTGCCGCAGCGCCGTCGCGAGCACCGCGCGCCACCGCGGGCTCAGCCCCGGCGGGATCAGCGGCGGCCGGTTGACCACCCCCGCGATGCGTTCCATCGGCGGGCCGACGTACTCCGGTTTGCCGGTGAGGGCCTCCAGCAGGATCAGACCGAGGGAGAACACATCAGAAGCCGGATTCGCGCCGCGCCCCTGCGCCTGCTCCGGTGCCATGTACCCCGCGGTGCCCACAACCAGGCCGTCGGCGGTGTGGACCGACGCGCCCCAGACGTGCGCGATGCCGAAATCGGCCAGATGGATCCCGCCGCCGGCCGCCATCAGGACGTTGGCGGGCTTCAGGTCGCGATGGACGATGCCGTGGCTGTGGATGTGGGCCAGTGCGTCGGCCAGGGCGGCTCCGACCCGCGTGACCTCCGCCGGGTCCAGCGGCCCGCGTTCGAGGACCGAGGCCAGGTTCTCGCCGTGGATCAGTGGCATGACGAGGTAGCGCCACGCGCCGTCCCGGCCGGCGTCCAGAAGCGGGACGAGGTGGGGGTGATCGACCGCGGCCAGCAGCCGCGCCTCCTGCTGGAAACGCTCGGCGTGCGAGGCGCGGTGGTCGTCGTTGGTGAGGATCTTGACAGCGACCTTCCGTCTGAGCAGGACGTCGGCGGCTTCGTAGATTTCGGCGGCTCCGCCCTGGGCGATGCGTTCACCGAGCCGGTACCGGTTTCCGAGGAGGGCATGGCTCACGGCCGTAAGAGTCACCCCTGCCGGATTGCCGCGATCCGGCGATCTACACGTGCGGTCCGTCGAGCGGTCCTTTTTTTCCCCGATTCGATAAGATCGCTGTATGGCGCAAGACGGCAAACGCGATGCGTGGACTTTGCTGACGTCGCACGGCCATATCCTGGTGGAGATCGCGCGCAATCCCGATTCCAGAATCCGGGACCTCGCCGCCGCGGCGGGGATCACCGAGCGCGCGGCGGCGGGGATCATCGCCGATCTGGAGGCCGCCGGCTACGTGACCCGGCAGCGCGTCGGGCGCCGCAACCGGTACATCGTCCACCTGGACCTCCCCTTCCGTCACCCCGCGCAGCGCGATCTGCTCGTCGGTCCCTTCCTGGAGTTCCTCGCCGATCTTCCCGGTCAGTCGACGCGGTCGCCGAAGCGGGATGTCGTCTCCTCCTCGGGGATGTCGGTATAGCGATCGCCTGTTCTGTACCGCGGATAATGCCTGTGCAATTCGCAATATGCCGCGCTGGTGGCGGAATGACGAACAGTCCGTGATCACGCAGATACGGACTGGGCGCATCCGGCGGGATTATCCGACGGCGGCTCGGCGCCCGGTGCGGGGTCGTCCGTGTCCCATGGATGCGTGGGGCGTGATCGCCGGTGCGAGATCGGCCGCCAGCCCGGCGGCCAGAAGCCGGTAGCGGCCGGCGACCGCCTCCCAGTCCAGCGTCGGCGCGATCTGCGCGGCCCGTCGCTCCATCGACGCGGCCAGCCCGGGCTCGGTCAGGACTCTGCGGATCGCCGTGGCGAGCGCCCGGGGGTCACGGTGGGGGACCAGCAGGCCCGCGCCGTCGGCCAGCATCTCCGCGGCGTGCGGGAAGCCGGTGGCGATGATCGGCCGCCGCGCCGCCACCGCCTCGATCAGCACGCCCGAGGCGACCTGCTCGCTCGATTCGTAGGGGAGGACCACCGCGTCGGCCGAGGCGACCAGCGCGGCCAGGTCCCGGCGGCCCCGGTAGGCGGCGTCGAAGTGCACGAGGTGGCCGACTCCCAGGGCCGCCGCGCGTTCCCGCAACGCGTCGCGATAGGCCTCGCCCTGCTCCTGCAGCACCTTGGGATGGGTCTGCCCGGCGACCACATAGCGCGGCGCGACCGGCAGGTCCTCCAGCTCGGCCAGGGCGTCGATGACCCACTCGATCCCCTTGCCCGGCCCGATGAGCCCCCAGGTCAGCAGGAACGGCCGGGACTGCTCGTGGTCGTGTTCGCCGGAGACCGGAAGCAGGCCCGGAGCGTGCCAGGAGTCTGTCTCGGCGCCGTGGGGGATGACCACGACCCGGCCGGCGTCGGCGCCATAGCCCTCGACCAGCCGCCGCGCGGCCGTCTGCGACAGGACCACCACGGCGTCGCAGAGTTCGCAGATGCGGCTCAGGACCGTGCGCTGCCCGCTGGTGGGCGTGCTCAGCACGGTGTGCAGCACGGCGACGACCGGCACCCGCACCCGGTTCAGCACCTCCAGCACCTCCGCACCGTCCGGCCCGCCGTAGATGCCGTACTCGTGCTGCACGATCGCCATGTCGAAGCGGCTCAGCGCGGCCGCGGCCGCCGCGGCCGCCCCGGAATCGCCGTGCGGCAGCTCGGCCACCACCTCCGCCGCGATCGGAAGCGGCCGCTCACCGCTGATGACCTGCACCACCGCGGCGGACGACCGCGAGCCGGCCTGGTTCAGGTGCCGCACCAGCGCGGCGCTGAACGTCGCGATGCCGCATTGCGTGGGCGGATAGGTGCTGAGCACTCCAAAGCTGGTCACGGCTCGTGCCTCTCGACGAAGGGGCGAAAGCGCACTCGTCCCGCCGGCCGGTCGCGCCGAATGCCGCCGAATGCGCAGGAGGGTGGATGTCCAGCGAGGTGCGGGTTAAACGAATGAGGCCTCTGACTCGTCGAAGTCGCGCGAGAGGCTACGTGTCCCAGCGCTTCTCGCCGCTCGTACTTCCCGCCGAGTGCCGAGTTTGCTTTCCAGCATCGCGGGCACCAGCGATGCAGGCCGAATCGAGGTGCGGCCGAGCCAGGAGGCGATCATGAACGGCCACGGCGACAGCCCGCGCGACGGTTCGCGGTGGGGAACCCATGGCAAGACCGTGGTCGTGGCCTCGGGCCGCCGCCGGGTGTGCATCCGGAAGTCTTCGAGCCGGAAGCTGCGCGATCTTCCCGAGCTGGACCTCAGAACGCCTTCGGGGCGTCTGCTGCCGTTCTGAGCGGTGCGGCAGTGCGGCGGCCCTGACCCGGCGCCGGGCAGCCCGTGCCGGGTCCCCGCGCTGGGTCAGGGCCATCCGGTCTCACAGTCGCATGCCACCGGCGGCCGAGACGCGCCAGCGACGCGGGCTGTAGCCCGCGCGAGCCGCGCCGACCGTGATCTGGCGCTCGTCCAGCGTCTCCTGAGGGCTCCAGGCCTCGGCGCCGGCGGGGTCGAGGAAGTCCAGGAAGGACCTGGCCCATCGGTCGACGTCGTGGGTCATGACCTGCCGGTGCAGAGCCCGCATTCGGGCGCGCTCCTCCTCGGGATCCATGGTCAGGGCCCGCTCCAGGGCCTGCGTGACGCTCCCCAAGTCATGCGGGTTCACCAGCAGGGCACTGGTGAGTTCGGCGGCGGCGCCGGCGAACTCGGAGAGCACCAGAACGCCGTCCAGGCCGCGCCGTGTGGCGACGTATTCCTTGCAGACCAGATTCATCCCGTCTCGGAGCGGGGTGACGACCATTACGTCGGCTGCGCGGTACAGCGCGACCAGTTCCTCCCGGCCCACCGGCTGGTGCAGGTAGTGCACGATGGGGCGCCCGACCCGGCCGAATTCGCCGTTGAGGCGTCCCACCTGCTCCTCGATGCTGCGCCGCATCGCCTTGTACTGATCAACCCGTTCCCGGCTCGGCGTGGCCAACTGCACCATCGCCACCTTCTCCGGATCCACCCGCTTCGTCTCCAGCAGCACCCGCAAGGCACGCAGCCGCACGTCGATGCCCTTGGTGTAGTCCAACCGGTCCACACCGAACAGAAGATGGCGAGGATCGCCTATGTCAGCGCGTATCTGCCGGGCGCGCTCTATCGTCGCCTTGGTCCCAGCAAGCTGATCGAATGCCGCGGCGTCGATCGAGATGGGGAACGCCCCGACCCGCACCTGCCGTCCGTCCACCGAAACCGACCCGGGATGGTTGCCCACCCGCACCGCTGCCCTGGACGGCTCCAACCCCAGCAACTGCCGCGCCAGCCACAAGAAGTTCTGGGCACCCATCGGCATCTGGAAACCGACCACGTCGGCGCCCAGCAGCCCTCGCATGATCTCCGTCCGCCACGGCAGCTGCATGAACAGCTCCACCGGCGGAAACGGAATATGCAAGAAGAAACCGATCCGCAAATCCGGCCGCCGCTCGCGCAGCATCGCCGGAACCAACTGCAACTGATAGTCCTGCACCCACACCGTCGCCCCAGGCGCCGCCGCCTCCGCGGCGGCATCGGCGAACCGCTGATTCACCTCGACGTACGTGTCCCACCACGACCGCTCGAAGATCGGCGGCACGACCACGTCGTGGTACAACGGCCACAACGTGGCATTGGAGAAACCCTCGTAATAATCGCGCACCTCGGCCGCCGACAATCGCACCGGCCGTATCAGCAGCCCACCGTCATCGAAGGCCGCCACGTCCACATCGGCCCGGCCGGACCAGCCGACCCACGCACCGTCGCGACCGCGCAGGAACGGCTCCAACGCGCTGACCAGGCCACCGGGACTGGGACGCCACCGCTCCGTCCCGTCCTCCAACCGCTCCAAATCCACCGGCAGCCGGTTGGCGACCACCAGGAACTCCGCGCCGCGCACCGTCCTCACCGCTCCCACAGGCCGAACGTCTTGCGCGAACACATGGACACCTCATCGCTCCTCACGGATATGACTCCTCTTCTCGCCGTGAGGCCCCCGTGTGCCCTAGTATGACCCGTCTCAAACGGGGCTGATCAACCATTTGTTCGGGTCCGACCGCCGGTCCTCCAAGGGGCCGGAGTGGGGCCGGAGTGGAACCGGAGCAGGACCGGCGACGGGTCCGGAGACACCGGCACGTCAGGGCTGGAAGACCACCTTCACTGCGCCGTCCCGCTTCTTCTGGAACATCTCGTAGGCCTCGGGAGCCTCCTCCAACGGCAGGTGGTGCGTGGCGAAGGAGTCGACGCCCAGCGGATCCTCGTCCGTGAGCAGCGGGAGGATGTCGTAGACCCAGCGCCGGACGTTGGCCTGGCCCATGCGCAGCTGGATCTGCTTGTCGAACATGGTCAGCAGCGGCAGCGGATCGGTCATGCCGCCGTAGACGCCGGACAGCGATATGGTGCCGCCGCGCCGTACGACGTCGATCGCCAAGGCCAGGGCGGACAGCCGGTCCACCCCGACGTTCTGCATCATCATGGCGGCCAGTGCGCTGGGCAGTAGCGTGGTCGCCTGCTGGGCGACCTTGGCCACCGGCGCCCCGTGCGCCTCCATGCCGACCGCGTCGATGACCGCGTCCGGACCGCGGCCGCCGGTCAGGTCGCGGATGTCGTCGGCGAGTCGCTTGCCGTGGGTGCCGAGATCGAAGACGCATACGCCCCGTGCGTCTGCCCTCTCCAAACGCTCCGGTACCAGGTCGACGCCGATGACCAGCTCCGCACCGAGATGACGGGCGATGCGGGTGCACATGTCGCCGATCGGCCCCAGGCCCAGGACGACCACGCTGCCCCCGGCCGGCACGGCGGCGTACTGTACGGCCTGCCAGGCCGTGGGCAGCACATCGGACAGGAACACGAACCGGTCGTCGGGCGTCCCGTGGGGCACCTTGACCGGGAGGTGGTCGCCGAACGGTACCCGCAGGAGCTCGGCCTGACCGCCCGGCACCTGGCCGTAGAGCTTCGTGTAGCCGAACAGGGAGGCGCCGGTGCCGTATTCGCGGACCTGTGTGGTCTCGCACTGGGAGTGCAGGCCAGACCGGCACATGGAACACGTCCCGCACGAGACGTTGAACGGCACCACGACACGGTCGCCCACCTGCAGCGACGCCACCTCCGAACCCGCCTCGGCGACCGTTCCCATGGCCTCGTGGCCCAGGATGTCGCCCGGCTCCAGGAAGGGGCCGAGGACCTCGTAGAGATGGAGGTCCGAGCCGCACAGCCCGGTCGAGGTGACCTCGACGACCACGTCGGTCGGCTTCTCGATGCCGGGATCCGGCACCGTCTCGACCCGGACGTCGCGCTTTCCCTGCCACGTCAAAGCTCTCATCAGTCCTCCTCCGCCGGTGGCCGCCGGTGGCCTCCGGCGCCCGCTCGGCGAGCGACGCCCGGCGGCCGAGGCCGCTTGCGTGCCCGGGAACGTATCGGTCAAACCGGGCAGCCCCGACGGCTGCGAACGCGGCGGGCGCCGCCGGTTCCGCGTCCCCGCCCGCGATGGCGGTAAACGGGGAACGTCGCGAATTGTCGGGCTATGCGTCGACGTTCCCCTGACGTTCCCCTCCGCCGCCCGCGTTTGCCGCCCGGAATCGGGGTCACCAGGTGCGTGATCAAGGCCGGGCGGCCGGCGAGGCGGACGCGCGCCCGCATGCCCGGGGCGAACAGGTGAGGACCGACGATCCGAGGAGGAGGAAGGGTCCCAGTGAACGCGCGAAAGCAGGGACAAGTAGTCGTCGTCACAGGAGCCAGCGGCGGTATCGGCCGGGCGACCGCCCAGGCGTTCGCCGCCCGCGGTGACCAGGTCGCGCTGATCGCGCGCGGGCAGGCCGGGCTCGCCGGAGCCGTGCGCGACATCGAGGCGGCCGGCGGCCGGGCGCTCGCGCTGCCCGCCGACGTCGCCGACGCGAAGCAGGTCGAGGCGGCGGCCGCGGAGGCCGAACAGACCCTCGGCCCGATCGACGTCTGGGTCAACGTCGCGTTCACCTCGGTGTTCGCCGAGTTCTCCGACATCACGGCCGAGGAGTACAAACGGGTCACCGAGGTCGACTACCTCGGCTACGTCTACGGCACCATGGCAGCCCTGTCCCGCATGCGCCCGCGCGACGCCGGGACGATCGTGCAGGTCGGGTCGGCGCTCGCCTACCGCGGCATCCCGCTCCAGACCGCCTACTGCGGCGCCAAGCACGCCATCCAGGGCTTCCACGAGGCCCTGCGCTGCGAACTGCTGCACGACAAGAGCAACGTCCGCGTGACCATGGTGCAGATGCCGGCCGTGAACACCCCGCAGTTCGACTGGGTCCTGTCCCGCCTGCCGAAGCCCGCCCAGCCGGTGCCGCCCATCTACCAGCCCGAAGTGGCCGCCCGCGGCGTCCTGTACGCGGCCGACCATCCGCGGCGGCGCGAGTACTGGGTCGGCGGCAGCACGGTGGGCACCCTGATCGCCAATGCCGTCGCCCCCGGGCTGCTGGACCGCTATCTGGCCCGGACCGGTTTCTCCTCGCAACAGCACGACCGGCCGACACCGGCGGACCGCCGGGCCAACCTGTGGAAGCCCGCCGACGGGCCGCGCGGGCACGACTACACCGCGCACGGCAGCTTCGACCAGAGGTCCAAGGGCCGCAGCCTTCAGCTCTGGGCGTCCCAGAGCCACGGCCTGCTCGCCGCGGGGGCCGGCGCGCTGAGTACCGCGCTCGCCTTCGCCGGCGTTCGGCGTCTCATCGGAGGTGATCACTGATGAAGCTGAAAGTCCCCACGCCGGGGAAGCACGACGCACCTCAGGAGGTCGTGCACGGCATCGACCGGATGGTGCGCAACATCGAGACCGGCCGCTTCGAGCGCAGCCTGTCCGGGCTGACCGCCGCCGGGGCGGCCGTGACGGCGGCGGAGATCTACTTCGAGCACGACTCGGCGAGCTTCGGCAACAAGATGATGTGGGTGCCGGTCGCGCTCGGCCCGGTCGGCGCGGCGGCCGGAGTGGCAGGGTTCTTCAGCCGCCGGATGGCCAAGACCGCGCTCCCGGTGGCATCGGCCGCGATCGTGGCCAACGGATTGCAGGGCACGTATCTGCACGCGCGCGGGATCGCCCAGAAGCCCGGCGGCTGGTCGAACGCCCGGTACAACATCGAGATGGGGCCGCCGCTGCTCGCTCCGCTGCTGATGACCATGGTCGGCGGGATGGGACTGCTCGCGGCGGTCCTGCGCCGGGAGAAGTGATGGAGACGCCGGACCAGCGTTCCGGACAGACAGGGGGCCACAGGTCCGGCGACCGGGCCGGACGCGACCGGTTCCCCGGCTTCGACGTCCTGGACCAGTCCTCCCACTGGGATCCGGTCACGGCCGCCGTCGTCTGGTCCCGGACCGGCCCGCCGCCGCCGATCCGGTTCTTCACCCCGCAGGAGGAGGCGGTAGCGACCGCTCTGTGCGACCAGCTCCTGGACCTGGACGCCGACCCGCCCGGCAGCCGGGTGGCCGTCGTCAACCAGATCGACTCGCGCCTGGCCGAGCAGGAGACCGACGGCTGGCACTACGACGACATGCCCGAGGACGGCGCCGCCTGGAGGATCTCGCTGGCCGCCCTCGACGCCGACGCGAAAGCGCGATTCGACGAGGGCTTCGCGACCTGCGCGCCGGAGCATCAGGCCACGTTGATCAAGGCGGTCCGCGTGCGGGGAGCGGGGGACTGGCACGGAATGCCCGCCCACCATGTCTGGAGCCTGTGGACGCGCTACGCGTGCACCGCGTTCTACGCCCACCCGACGGCCTGGAACGAACTCGGCTTCCCCGGTCCGGCCTACCCGCGCGGATACAAGAACCCCGCCGTCGCCGGCCGCGAGCCCTTCGAGGTCCGCGACCACCGGCCGGCCGACCAGCCGCTGCTCACCGACACGGCCGACGACGACCCGCGGACCGCGGCCGACACCGGCGATCGCGGACGAACCGGGGGTGATGCGAAGTGAACTCGGTCAACTCGGTCAACTCGGTCCGCGGCCGCAACGCCTCGGCCTGGCTGCTGCCCAACGACGGCACGCGCACCAACCACCGGCTGCGCCGCGACATGCGCCGGTTCGAGGACACCGACGAGGTCGACCTGGTCGTCGTGGGCTGCGGCGCGGGCGGTTCGACCGTGCTCCAGCGCCTGGCCCGGGCCGGCTGGCGGGTCGTGGCCCTGGACGCCGGGCCGTTCTGGGACCCGGACAGCGACTGGGTCAGCGACGAGGCCGGCTCCCACCACCTGTACTGGACCGACCCGCGGGTCATCGGCGGCGAGGACCCGATCCCGCTGGGCTCGAACAACTCCGGGCGCGGCGTCGGCGGCTCGATGATCCACTACGCCGGCTACACCCCGCGCTTCCACCCCGGCGACTTCCGCACCCTGAGCCAGGACGGCGTCGGGGTGGACTGGCCCCTGGCCTACGACGACCTGCGGCCCTACTACGCGGCGATCGAGGAGGAACTGCCCGTCGCCGGGGAGCACTGGCCGTGGGGCGACCCGCACTCCTACCCGCACCGCCCGCACCCGGTCGGCGGCAACGGCGAGATCTTCCTGCGCGGCGCGCGCAAGCTCGGCATCACCGCGAAGGTCGGGCCGGTGGCCATCACCAACGGCCGCTTCGGCAACCGGCCGCACTGCATCTACCGCGGGTTCTGCCTGCAGGGCTGCAAGGTCAACGCGAAGGCGTCCCCGCTGATCACCCACGTCCCCGACGCCCTCGCCCACGGCGCCGAGGTCCGCGCCGACGCCATGGTCACCCGGATCGAGGTCGACGAGCGCACCGGCCGCGCCACCGGCGTGCACTACACGCACCGCGGCGTGCCGCGCTTCCAGCGGGCCAGGGCCGTCGCCGTGGCCGGCTACTCGATCGAGACGCCCCGGCTGCTGCTCAACTCCGCGTCCCGGCGCTTCCCCGAGGGCCTGTGCAACGACTTCGACCAGGTGGGCCGCTACCTGATGGTCCAAGGCGCCCCGCAGACCGCAGGCCGCTTCGCCGACGAGGTGCGCATGTACAAGGCGCCGCCGCCCGAGGTCAGCACCGAGGAGTTCTACGAGACCGACCCGTCCAAGCCCTACCGGCGCGGCTTCTCCATCCAGACCGTCTCCCCGCTGCCCATCACCTGGGCCGAGCACGTCGCCGCGCAAGGCCACTGGGGCGCGGCCCTGCGCGAATACATGAGCGACTACGTGCACTGGTCCTGCCTCGGAGCGCTCTGCGAACTCCTGCCGCAACCGGACAACCGCGTCACACTGGCCGACGAGAAGGACCGCAACGGCCTGCCGGTCGCGAAGTTCGTCTACTCCCGGTGCGAGAACGACAAAGCCCTGATGAAGGCGGCCCGCACCGTGATGGAGGACATCCTGCACGCCGCGGGTGCCGAGGAGGTGATCACCATCCAGCGCTACGCCCACCTGGTCGGCGGGGCCCGCATGGCCGCCGACGAACGGCACGGGATCGTGGATGAGGACTGCCGGACCTTCGCGGTGCCCAACCTGTACATCACGGACGGCAGCGTGCTCCCGACCCAGGGCAGTGCGAATCCGGCGCTGACGATCATGGCGCTCGCCGCCCGCGCCGCCGAGCGCATGGTCGCGCGGCGGGGCGGGACGGCGTGAGCCGAGCGGTCCCGGCTATTCCTTGGGACCAGTGACCGTCAGAGCCACCGCGACCGGTGGAATCGGGTACGGCGTACTGCTCCCGAACACGAGTTCCGCGGTGTAGGTCCCCGGCTGCGTGCTCTGCGCAGTGCCGGCATCCATCGTCACCGTGATCGTCCTCCGCTCGTGAGGTTGCAGGCTCAGACGCGTGGCGCTTTCAGCCAGCCAGGGAAGACCCGCGCCCGGGTCCACGGCGTAGTCGGGCAGGTGTTCCACGCTCTGCGTGGGCGAGATGCCGGCCGTGGAGCCGCCGACCTTGAAGAAGCCCAGTGCACCGGCGCCGCGGTAGGTCGCGTTATTGGCGTTCGGCAGTGCGCTCCAAGTGCCGGTCGCGGGATTGAACGCCTCGCCCTGGTTGGTCAGGACGCTCCCCGTGGTCACGCCGCTGGAGACGACCAGCATCCCGTCGGCTCCCGCATACGCCGCGCCCCACAGCGGCACCGGCATGTCAGGCAGCGCGGACCAGGTATCGGTGGCCGGATCGTAGGCATAGGCGTGCTGGATGTTCGCGCCGCTGCCGTCCGCACCTCCGGCGCAATAGAGCTTGCCGCCGATGCCGGCACACGACGCCCAGGCGATCGGCTCGGGATACGGGGCCGTGTGGGTCCAGCTGTCGCCGCCCGGATCGTACGCGGAAACATCGGTGGTCCCGCAGCTCGTGCTGGCGCACCCGCCGACGAGGTAGAGCTTGCCGCCCACGACAGCGCTGGCGGCTCCCGCATACGGCGTGGGCTCCGAAGCGCCGGTAGTCCACGTGTTGCCGGCGATGCTGTAGATCTCCAGCTTCGCATCGACGTCGCCCGAAGCCGTCCACCCGCCGGAGACGTAGAGCTTGCCGCCGATGATCCCGTGCCCCGGCGCCTGTCGGCCGTCCGCAGCCGAAGCGAGCTGAGTCCAGGTGTTCGCGGTCGGGTTGAGGACGTAGAGGTTGCCGCTTGTGTCATCGCCGAGGGACAGCCCGGCGTCGCCGAAGCCTGCGTAGACGTTGCCGTCGTAGGCATCTGCGACGTCGTCCATGACGATTCCCGGGAACGTCTGAGCGTTCAGCCAGGCGTCGGGCTGAGGTGTCGAAGCCTGCGCGGGTCCCGCCGCGTGAGCCTGGGGTGCTCCCTTGATCGCACCCATCGTGAACGTGCCCGGGACGCGCTGCGGCGGAGCACCCCGGCCTGCGTTCGGCACCGCGGCGGTGGCGGCATCGGCCTGCTGCCCGATCAAGACCGTCGCCGGGGCGCTGCCCGTGTTGGTGATCGTCACAGTCCTGCTCGTGTGCCCGCCCGATCGAACCGATGCGCTGATCGAGCCGGGGCTGACCTGTACCTGCCCGGCCCTGAGCCAGTAGTCCGTCGCGACGGCGGCGTGCGCCCGCACGTTCACCGACTGCGTCGCACCGACATAGTCGGCTTCGGACGCCGTCAGTACATGCCGTCCCACTCCCGGAACGAACACCGAGAACGACCCGGCCGGCAGTCGAGGATCGGTCGGATTGGCGACCGTCTGAGTTCGCACCGATGCATCGCCCAGGTCAGCGACCGTGGCGTCAACGGCTCCCTGCCCGGTGTCGGCATCACGCACCGTCCCGACAACAAGCCCACCCGGCACGGGAGTGAAGTCCCGCTGCCCGACGAACACGTTGTCGACGCCCCAGTACTGGCCGTCCTTCGGAGCGACGTCCTGGAACCGCAGTCGCACCGAAGGCTTGCCGGCGTAGGCGGTGAGCGGAACATCGATATGCGTATCGCTGAGGATGTACTCGCCGGCCCCGATCTCAGAGTCCGGAGTCCACACGGTGTTCCACGTGGCCCCGCCGTCCGCACTCGCCTGCACATCAATCTGCTGGTAGTACGGGTTGTCCCACCACATGGTGTCGAAGCCGACCTCTGGCCGCGTGTCGCCGCTGAAGTCGTAGACCGGCGTGACCAGCGAGGAGTCGATGACGGCCGAGAAGTCGTCGTCGGCGTCGGCCACCGCGAACCCGCCGCTGCCGCCGGTCTCGTTGCCCCGGCTCGCCGGATCGTCGAACCGCCAGCCGGCCGTGGTCCCGGCGGCGTTGACCACGCTCCAGCCGTCAGGAGCGGAGGTCGCCGAATCGAAGGTCTGCGTCGGGCCGGTCAGAGCGAGCTTGTAACCGGACGCCGTAGCCCGCCACGGGTCGGCAGTCGCCGCCACATCCACCGTCTGCGCCGAGCGGGCAACGTGCACCGTCTTCGTGACCGCGTCGTATCCCGGCGCTGAAGGAGCGAACTCCAGGGTGTAGTCGCTGTTCTGAGGCAAGGTCAGTGTGTAGCGACCGGAGTGCGGATCCGACCAGACAGACTGAGGATCCCCATCGACACTGACCCGCGCATACAGGGGCCAGCCCTGCCCGGAACCATCGGTGACGGTCCCCGACACGGTCGCGCTGGGCACCTGCACCAGGTCGAAGTTCTTCGTCGTGGTGGCGCCCGCTGCGACGGTCAGCGTTGCGGCACCGGCCTTGTATCCGTACGCCGTGATGCTCAGCTCATGCCGTCCGGCAGGAAGCGCCAGCGTGTATCGCCCTCGCGCGTCGGTGTGCGTCACGTCGATCCCGTCGCCGACCTCGGCGCCGACGACCGGTCGGCCGTCGCGGCTGTCGGCGACGGTGCCGGCGACTGTTCCGTGCGCGCCGGTACGAAACGCCTGGAGCCCGGCAGGCGTCCCCAGCCCGGTCGGACCGTCGTAGCCCGATGTGGCATTGCACAGATCGGCAACCGTGCATCCGCCGTTGGTGCCGGCGGCGACGTCGTTGAGGCCCGTGCCCGCAGCGTAGGGATAGGAGTTGGGCTCGGTTCCGGCCGCCGGAGTCCCGGCGTCGGCGTACACCCCGGCGATGATCGGCGAAGAGACGCTGGTTCCGCCGAAGACGCTCCAGAACCCGTTCTGGTAGACGGCCACGCCGGTGCTCGGGTCCGCGACAGCGGAGACGTCAGCGACCGTGCGCTTAGCGCAGCCGGCGTCGTGCTGGAACGCGGGCTTCGGTTCGTAGAGCGAGCACCCGGACCCGGCGCCGGACCATGCCGATTCCGTCCAGCCGCGGGCAGTGCCCGGAGCGTGGATCAGGCTCGTGCCGCCGACCGAGGTGACGTAGGACGAGGCCGCGGGGTAGGCCACGCCGTAGCCGGAGTCGCCGGAAGAGGCGACGACCGCGACCCCGGGATGGTGGTAATGCGGGTCCAACGTCGTGGGGTCCGACGGGTCTTCGCCGGAGCCGGGAGTGGAGTCGTAGACGGCGCCGTATGAGTTCGACACGAACTTGGCGCCGAGAACCACCGCCTCGTCCACAGCCGCGGCCAGGTTCGCACTGCTGTCGTCGGTGGCCTCGACCAGCAGGATGTGGGCCTTCGGAGCGATGGCGGAGACCATGTCGAGGTCCAGGGATATCTCCCCGTCCCAGCTGCCGTTCGGTGGCGGGTACTGAGCGCCGCCGCTCTGGTCGACCTTGCTGAAGCAGCCGCTGGCGCTGGTGCAGGCCGGCAGGCCGTACTGCCGGCGATAGGTGGCCAGGTCGGCCTCGGCGGTCGGGTCGTCGAAGGCATCGACGACGGCGACGGTCTGCCCCGCCCCTCCGTCGGACGGCAGCGAATACGCACTGCGCAGATCGGCCGGACCGTAGCCGGCCGGCGTGGCCGCGACGGTGGTGAGTGCGCGTGCGGACTGCTTGACGTCGGTCCGGCGAAGCGCGAAACACGAGAACGTACCGGGTTTCGGTACGCCGCAGACAGACTGGAACGCCGGAGCGCTGTCGCCGGCTGCGGAGCCTCCATCGGTCTTCAGCACTGGACCGGCGGTCGCGGCCGGCACCGACACCCCCAGCGCGACGGCGGACACCAGCGCCGCGATGCCGACTCGTCCCGGCGCGCGATGCCTCGGATGCCCGGGGTGCCCGGGGTGCCTGGGAGGCCCTGATCGGGCCATGCGGAATCGAACCATGCCGAACATGAATCTCCCTGCTGTTTCCCAGCCGGGTCGTCGCCGAAGCGCCGATGATTCCGCGCGATCCGCAGCTGCTGACTGCCCGCTGTGTCAGGATCCTGATCGACAGTTCGCGGCAAAATCCCGACGGGTCTCCGGGAGAACATGCATCCCAATACCCTGATGGCGCAATACGGCCGGCGCGACCGTTGAGGTCGCCGGCCTCCCGGGCCGTCAGGAGGCGGGCTGCGGCGGGGCGAAGACCTGCAAGAAGGCGCCGGCCGGGCTGAGAGGGCCGCCTCACCTCCGCCGTGTCGTCCCTCAGCGCCGCGCCGATGTCGTGGAAGGGCTTACCTGTCGTTACCAATCCGCCGCCGCGGCATTGGCGAATTCTCCTCTTCCGCCGTTCCGGGTGGCTGCTACACGATGTAGCATGCGAACCGTGGTCTCGTCAGTTCTGCCAGAGCGCTGACCTGGAGGCCCGACACATCTCGAGGCCCGTCCACGCGGCGGCGCCGACTGCCGCCAAGCCGGCGGCCCGGAGCGACTTCGTCCCCCGCCCGGGCCGCCGTTCCGGCGTGGTGTCCGCGGATCAGATTCCGTTGGTGCCTCCTCGAGCCAGGAGCCGATGGGGATTGCGGTCCCGTTGCGCTCCATGTGCGCCGCCGGGCGGGAAGGTGTCAATCTGCCGATAACGGGCAAATCGTCCCAATGGACAAACCTGGCATCGCGAGCCTGAACGAGGAAATTCACACCGCGTACCTCGAAGAGCTCAGCCCCGCCGAACGCTCGGCCCTGATGTCATGGACCGGCTTCTCCACCACCTTCGCCGCCGTCCGCGCGATCACCTACAGCATCCGCAGCGGAAAGGGCCCGTTCCACAACGTCTCCGCCGGCGGCACCCACCTGCACCACTACCTCTGGGGCATCGCCCTGCTCGGCGGCGTCGGCGCGGTCGCAGTGCACGGCACGGAGGAGAACCGCCGCCACCCGGCCGTCGCCCTCGGCTACGGCACCGGCCTGGCCCTGATCGTCGACGAGTTCGCCCTCCTGCTGGACCTCAAGGACGTCTACTGGGCCAAGCAGGGCCGCGTATCAGTGGACGTCGGCGTCGGCATCGTCGCCGCCGGCGGTACGATCCTCGCCGCCCTGCCGATTCTGCAGCGGCTGGTCGGGAGCCGCCGCTCGCGGGGTCGGGGCTGACGCGCTTTGTCAGAGCTGCCCGGCAGCCATCCCCGCCTGCGTCCGCACCGCGGCGATGAAGGCCGCCGAGGGCGCCGACGCCGACGCTGAAGACACCTCACCCAGCGTCCAGTAGTTCGATGTTGACCCCGCCGACCCCGAACCGTCGCCGTTGCCGCCGTTGCCGCCGCTGCCGCCGACATCGCCATCCACCAGATCCGCCTCGTAGTCCCGATACAGCAGTGCGCAAGCCCTGATTCCGGCCAGCAGCGCCTCCAGCAAGCTCGGCGCGGGCCGGGGGGATCGAGCGGCGTCGAGCGGATGCGGCTGAGCAGCGCGTCGACGAGCTCGGCGTTGCCGGGATCGGCGGCCTCGGCGGTCTCAGTCGCGTGCGTGATCCCCGCCAGGAGGCTCGGCAGATCTGGCAGGCGTCCCTCGGAGATGGCCGCCGTCGCCGCGGCGCACTGGCTTTTCGCCGCCGCCACGGTCGCCGCCAATACCTCGAGCGGAGAGCAGGGATCGTCGATGGCCGGCAGTACCTGCCGGAACGATCGCCGCTCCTGCTCCCGCTGCCAGCCTTCGCCGTCGAGTCCTGCCCCGCCGGGTACGGCGCCGGCCGGGTGCGTGTAGATCCACCACAGGGACTGCGACAGGCTGTTGAGCTCGCCGGCGGCCTGCAACGCGAGGCGCGTCTCGCACGCCGCCGGCAGTACCGCCACGGTGAACCCCGAGTTCCCGGCCCCGGTCGCCCACGCCCCGGCGATGACGCCCCGTTCGCTGTCCACCGCGTACCTGGTCATCCTCGCCTCCGTGGCCGGCTGTCGGCTGCGTGCGCACAGAACCCACTGACCGCTCGCGGCCGGAGCAAACGACTGCCGTGTGCCGCCGGTTTGCCCGTTGCGGATCGGGACATACAGAGCCCTCACACAGAGAGGAGTTCCGACATGGCGAACGCCCTCGAATTCGTGATCGGCAGCCGAGTCCAGTGCGCCGGCGACGACTGCGGCGAGCTCGACTTCGTCGTCGTCGACCCGGTGGCGGACAAGCTCACCCACCTCGTGGTGCGGCCGGACGGCGACGAGGCCGAGGCCCGCCTCGTGCCGGTGCACCTCGCCGTCCCCGGCCCCGGCGGCGTCGACCTGAACTGCACGCTCGCCCGGTTCGAAGAGTTCGAACCGGCGGTGCGGACCTACTTCCTGCCCGGCGCGGAGCCCACGGTCGCCGAGCGCGGCGACCGGGTCCTGGCCTGGCCGTACTACGGACCGGTCCCGATGCCCGCCACGGCCGGCATGGCGCCGGGCGTGGACCCGGAGCCCGCGACCGCGACGGAGGAGCGCATCCCGGTCGGCGAGGTGAGCGTCCGGCGCGGCGAGCGCGTGCACGCCGCCGACGGCGAGATCGGCCGGGTGCAGGGCCTGGTGGTCGTGCCGCCCGACAGCGCGGTGACCCACGTCCTGCTCGACGAGGGCCACCTGTGGGGCCGCAAGCGGGTCGCCATCCCGATCGGCGACGTGACCGGGATCGACGAGGCCGGGGTGGCCGTCCGGCTGAGCAAGGACGAGATCAAGGACCTGCCGCCGGTCGACGTCGAAGGCCCGTAAGCCGAGCGCGGCGGCCCAGTGGCGCGAGAGCAGCTGTTTGGCTCTTCCAAGACAAGGTAGAAGGACGCTTCCCCTGAAGTGAGGTGACAGAACATGGTGATGCACCACACGACGACATCCCGCTACGGATCCACCGGCGTCACCGCCCGTATCCTGCTCACAGGACTGGGCGCGGCGGGCCTGATCGTCGGCGCGTTCCTGAACTGGACGCGCGACATCCAAGGCACCCACGTGTCCTGGCGTGCCGTCTACCAGGACACCTTCGGCAGCACCGACAGCATCACGCAGTCGATCGGCGGCGCCTCGATCCTGGTCGGCCTGCTCGCCGTCCTCGGTCTGGCCGACGCCAGCGGCTGGCTGATCCGCCTGGCCGGGGCGATCGGCATCATCGGCACAGTCCTGGTGATCATCCAGATCCAGAGCTCGTCGGTCCACACCATGCAGGTCGGCCTGTGGTTCGCCCTGGTGGGCTCGGTGTTGTGCGTGATGG